>Ga0197143_1001187_pt1 | contig 22883 bp, 20 predicted proteins | sample GBS70_MetaG_FD_148603 | JGI IMG/M metagenome (GOLD analysis project Ga0197143, IMG submission 148603) | Sediment microbial communities from Great Boiling Springs, Gerlach, Nevada, United States - GBS 70_MetaG | ecosystem: Environmental > Aquatic > Thermal springs > Hot (42-90C) > Sediment...
CGGGCACAGGCAGCATGCCCTTGCGGAACCACCTCCAGGCAGTCAGGTAGCTGACACCGTTCCTGCGCGCCCAGTCCGACAGCTTCATGGTGCGAACCCGTGATCGCCTTTTGAAACAAAAAATAAACAACGACGTACACCGGTGGATCGACGATCTGCGGGCGGACATGAGCAGGCAGCTGGCGGACCTGCGGCACAGGAGCTACAGCTCACCCCCCAGGAGCTGAAGGAGGAACTGCGGGAGACCCGGGCGCTCCTCCAAGAGGCCCTCAAGGCCCGGACCTCTTAGGGCAGAGGGGTCCGGGCAGAGTTCAGGCCCGTCTTCCACCCGGCGGCTACCGCCCTGGGGGATTCGTTTTCCTCCAGCGCGTTGGGCAGGGGGCTCGGCCCTCCGGTCCGCAATTTAGCTATCTTCCGGAGGAGCTCTCGGCACCGCTGGGGAGGCGGCGGAGGAGCTGGGCTACGGGAGCCGGTAAGGGCAAGGTGGGCCGGTTCGGAGATGCAAACCGTCCACCGCCCGGCACCTTCCGTGTCCGGGCGCCCACCACCCGGAAGGTGGCGTGGAAGTGCGTGAAGGTGTGCCGGAAGGTGAGCTCAAGGTGGTCCCGGTGCAAGGGTACCCCCACGAGACGCTCGAGGGCGGGTCGGGCCTGCCTCCACGAAGTGCCGGGCACGTACGGTAGGGTCCAGAGCCCGCCCCACAGGCCCCCTGAGGGCTGACGCACCAGAAGCACCCGACCTCTTTCGTCCCGGACCAGGGCGGCCACGAACCGGCGGTGGGGCCGCGGAGGTGCCAGGCGCCGGAGGGGCAGGCGGTCCGCCAATCCCCGGTGGTAGGCTCGGCACCAGTCGCGGACGGGGCAGGCCTCGCAGCGGGGTGCTCGGGGCAGGCACACGGTGGCGCCCAGGTCCATGAGGGCCTGGTTGAAGTCCCCCGCCCGGCCCGCGGGCAAAATAGCCCGCAGGGCCGCCTCCACGGCCCGGCGGGCCGCAGCTTCCGCGGGAGAAGCCTTCAGGCCCACCAGCCGGAGGCCCACCCGCAGGACGTTGCTGTCCAGTGCCAGCTCGTCCTGCCCGAAGGCGATGCTGGCCACCGCGGCCGCGGTGTACTGCCCGACCCCGGGGAGCCTGCGCCACTCCGCGGCGGTGGCGGGGAAGGCTCCGCGGCGTACCACCTCTCGGGCTGCGCGGAGGAGGTTGCGGGCCCGGGCGTAGTACCCGAGGCCCGCCCAAGCCCGGAGGACGTCCTGCTCGGACGCTGTGGCCAGGGCCTGCACGGTGGGGAAGGCGCGGAGGAACCTGCGGTAGTACGGGACCACCACCTCCGCACGGGTCTGCTGCAGCATCACCTCCGAGATCCAGATGCGGTAGGGGTCACGGGTACGCCTCCACGGCAGGTCCCTGCGGCACCGCGCGTACCAGCGGAGCAGCCGGTCCGCCAGACCGGCCCAACGGTGGCTCAAGGCTTTTCCGGGGCCCCCGTCCGAGGCTTTCCCGGGACCAGTCCCTCGCGGCCGCTCCAAGGTCGTCACCGACTCCGCACGAGACTGCGCAGCGCCAACCGCACCAAGAACAGCAGCACCCCGCTGGTCGCCGTGCCCACCAGCAAAAAGACCGGCGTCCCGGGGCTGGTCAGACGGCCCAGCAGCAGCTGCCGCAGCAGGATCCCCGCGGGCACCGCGAGGATCCACGTGCGGACCAGGGATTTCCACGACACCTCCCGGTAGGTGCCGGTCAGGGAGGCCACCACAAGCCAACTCAGGGCCAGGGGCAGGAAGGTCCGGACCACGAGTCCCCCGTCCACCCCCACCCCGTGGAAGGAGGCACCGACCGCGGAAAACACGAGGAGGGCTAGCAGGTCTCCCGCCAGGAAGGCGGCGCGGTGCACCTAGTCACCTCCCGCCAGGACCGGTCCGGCGTTTCGGGCGCGCGCGGCGGGAAGCCACGCGGACAACACCGCGCCCACCGCCGCCATGCCCGCGGCCACCCGCAGGACCGCGGGCACCCCAAGGGTGTCCGCCACGAGCCCGAAGGGTGTGGCCAACAGGGCCGCCACGGAGCTGGCGGCCACTTGCATCCCTCCTCCCAGGGCCGTGTGGCCGGGGAGGAACTCCTGGGACAGGACCAGGGTAATGGGCAGGACCCCCTGCGAGCAGGCGCCCAGCACCAGGACCGCCGGGTACGTCCACGGAGGTCGGAGGAAGGGCAACAACAGGACCACGCCGCCCAGGACCGCCATGGTCACCCCCAGGACCCCGCGCCGGCTCCACCGGTCCGCGAGGCGGCCCAGCAGGGGCCCCGCCACCACCCCGCCCGCCAACAGCACGGAAAGGGCCGCGGAGGCGGCCTCCCGGGACTGCCCCAGGTGGTCGATGAGGAAGCCGGGGTAGAAGACCGTCACGCCCACGTGCACCCCACCGCGGAGCAGGGCGACGGCCAGCAGCAGCGCGTACGCCGCCCACAGGTCGTGGCCGTGGCCCCGGGCCAGCTCCCGGGGCTGCAGCACGCCTTCCCGCCGCTGGGAGGCGGCCAGGAGGGCCGCGATGGGCAGGCCCACCGCAAGCCACAGGGCCAGGCCCCGGAGGCCGAAGGTGCCGGCCAGGACCGCTACCACCGTCGGACCCAGGGCCCATCCCACGCTCCCGCCCACGGTAAAGTAGCCCATGACCGTGGCGCGCCGGGCACCCGCAGCCTGGTACGCGGTGCGTACCGCCTCGGGGTGGAAGAGGGCGGGACCCAGGGCCAGGACCCCCAGGGAAAGGGCCGCGGTGAGGGGGCCTGTGGCGAAGCCCGCCAGGGCGAGGCCCGTGGCGGTGAGGGCTACGCCCGCGGGCACCATCCACAGGCTGCGGTGCCGGTCCGCGGCCCAGCCCGCGGCCACCTGGATGAGCGCGCCGCACAGGGAGGCGGCCGTCACCAGTACTCCGGTGACGGTGTAGGTCAGGCGTAGCTCGGTGCGCAGGTACTGCGCCAGGGCGGGCAGGGCCCCCGCGCCCACGTCCACCGCAGCGTGTCCCACGATGAGCAGGGCCAGGACGGCCCAAGCGGGCGAACGCACGGTATCAGTCTAACCCACCTCGCGCACCGCCCCGCGGTGTTCGGGGACCCTGTGCCGGGATTCGCGGGAAGGTCACACCCGCAGTTTGGGGTCCAGGGCGTCCCGCAGGGCGTCTCCCAGGACGTTGAAGGCCAGCACGGTCAGGGTGATGGCGAGGCCTGGGAACACGGCCATCCACGGTGCCCTCTGTACGAAGTCCACCGCGGCCCCGCTGAGCATCAGGCCCCAGGCGGGGGTGGGCTCCGCCACCCCCAGACCGAGAAAACTCAAAGACGCCTCCAGGAGGATGGCTTGCCCCAGGAAGGCGGTGAGCATCACCAGGTAAGGCGCGAGGACGTTGGGCAGCATGTGCCGCAGGATGATGCGCCACGGGCTGGCGCCCACCGCCCGGGCGGCCTCCACGTAGGTCATCTGGCGGACCTGTAGGGCGCTGCTGCGCACCACCAGCTCCGCCCGAGGGGCGAAGGACAGGGCGATGGCCACCACCAGGTTGGCCGTACCGCTGCCGAGGACGGCCACCATGGCCATGGCCAGCACGATGAGCGGGAAGGACACGAGGATGTCCGTGACCCGCTGGACCACTAGGTCCACGATCCCTCCGAAGTACGCGGAGGCCACCCCCACCACCGCCCCCACGGTGGCGCCCACCAGGGAGCTGGTAAGCCCCACCAGGAGAGCGGTGCGGGCCCCGAAGATGAGCCGGCTGAGGATGTCGCGGCCGAAGCTGTCGGTACCCAGCCAGTGTTTGGCGCTGGGCGGGCTGAACATGGCCATGTAGTCGTTGGCCAGGGGGTCGTACGGGGCGATCTGGGGCGCGAGGAGGGCAGCCAGGACCAACAGGAAAAGGAAGGCAGCGCTGGCCGCGGCCACGGGGTACCGACGGGCGAACCGCGCCAGCCTGCCCGCCCGCCGAGGCCGGCCGGCCAGGGGCCACGGTTGCGCGAGGACGTCGGGGCGGCCTGTGGCCATGGCCTCACGCGTACCGGATCCGCGGGTCCAGCCGGGCGTACACCAGGTCCAGGAGCACGTTCACCAGCACGTAGGCGGAGGCGACCAGCAGCATGAGGCCCTGGATGAGGGTGTAGTCGCGTCGGCTGATGGCGTCCACGAAGAGCTTGCCGATCCCGTTGAGGTTGAACACCTGCTCCGTGACCACCAACCCTCCGAGGAGGAAGGCGAACTCCAGGCCGACCACGGTGACCACGGGCAGCAGGGCGTTCCGGAGGGCGTGGTGGACCACCACCGCCCGCTCCGCCAGCCCCTTGGCCCAGGCGGTGCGGACGTAGTCCTCCCGCAGGACTTCCAGCATGGCGGAGCGGGTCATCCGGGTGGCCACCGCGGAGTAGCGGTAGCCCACGGCCAGGGCGGGCCAGATCAGCTGGCTCAGGTTGGCCACGGGGTCCACCCACAGGGGAGTGAAGGTCATGGGCGGCAGCCACCGGAACACCGTAAGCAGGAGCAGCAGGAGCAGGATCCCCAGCCAGAAGGACGGGGTGGCGAGGCCGGCCACGCTGAACACCTGGACCAGGTGGTCCACCCAGGTGCCCCGGCGGACCGCGGCCCACACCCCGAGAGGCAGGGCCAAGGTCACGGCCACCACCGTGGCCATCACCGCGAGCTGCAGGCTGAGCTCCAGGCGGATGGCGATCTCCTTGGAGACCGGACCACCCGTCCACATGGAGGTCCCCAGGTCCAGGCGCACCAGGCCCGCGATCCAGTCCGCGTACTGGACCCACACGGGCTTGTCCAGACCGAGGCGGGCGCGCTCCTGCTGGATGACCTCCGGGGTGACGTAGCTGCCGCCGCTCACCAGCCGCAGTTCCACGATGTCCCCCGGGATGACCCGCACCAGGAGGAAGATGAGGGTGGCCACCGCCCACAGAGTCGGGATCACCAGAGCCAGCCGCGCCAGGACGTAGCGGAGCATGCTACTCGCTCAGCCACACCTCCTCCAGGTCCTCCAGGTAGTGGGACGGGCCCACCTTGTAGCCCTGGAGCTTCTTCCAGTGGGGGATGATGCGCTGCCACCACAGGAGGTGGAACTGGTAGGCCCGGTCGCTCAACACCCGCCGCTCGAACTGCCGGACGATCTGCAGCCGCCGCTGCAGGTTGCGCTCCCGGCTCTGGGCCCGGAACAACCCGTCCAGGAGGCGGTCGGTGTAGCGGGCGTAGTTGAGCGGGTTGCGGTCAGCGGACACGAACTTGGTCAGCTGCACGTCGGGGTCGTCGAAGAAGTCACACGTGAAGTCGATGCCCACGTCGAAGTTGCCCGCCCGCAGGTCCGCCAGGTACGGGCCCGTCTCCTGGATCACGTGCCGCGGGTTCAGCCCCACCTGGCGCCACTGGTCCACCACGAAGATCCCGCCGGGGATGTACGGCATGGGGATGTTCCGGTTCTTCACCGTGAACTCGAAACCCTCCGGGACTCCCGCTTCCCGCAGCAGCCGCCGGGCTTCCTCTCGAGCCGCGTTGATGTCCCGGCCGAAGCCCGCCAGCTTGGTGAGCTCCGCCTCCGGGGTGGCAAAGGGACCTCCCGGCCGCATCACGCCGCCCACGGGGCCCATGAAGGTGATCTGGGACAGGGCCCGGGACCCGCCCCACCGGTCGATGGCCAAGGTGAGGGCCCGCCGCACCCGGTGATCGTCGAAGGGCTTGCGTTGGTTGTTCGGCACCACGAGGAGGTTGCACAGCCACCCCGACTCCTGGACCGTGACCCGGTCGCCGAGGAACTGCACCACCTCGTCCCGCTGGGCCGGGGCGAAGCCGCGGAACTCCACCAGGGCCTGGCCGAACTTGAGGGCCGCGGTCTGGGCCGCGGGGCTCCTGATGAACAGGGCCCGGTAGCCGTCCAGGTACGGTCGGCCTGGCTTCCAGTAGTTCTCGAAGCGCACGCCCTCCCAGTGGGAGCCGCGCACGTACTCCTTGAACCGGAAGGGGCCGGTGCCCATCACGTTGCGCTCGTACCACCGGGGGTCCCGCTCCAGGATGTCCGCCTTGTAAATCCAGTTGAAGGGCGAGGCCAGCTTCTCCAGGAAGGTGGCGGACGGCCACTTGAGCCGGATCACCACGGTGTTGGGGCCGGGGGCGGTGATGCTCTCCACCATCTCGTACATGGCCTGCCGGGCACTCGCCACGCCCTGGGGCGGGAAGATGATCTTGTCCAGGCTGGCCTTCACGTCCCGGGAGGTGAGCAGGCTCCCGTCGTGGAACCGGACCCCGCTGCGGAGGCGGAAGGTGTACGTGAGGCCGTCCTCCGACACCGTCCAGCTCTCCGCCAGGTCCGGCACCACCTTGGGGTAGTTCAGGGGGTCGAACTTCACCAGCAGGTTGTAGTGGGGCCGGATGGGGTGGATGACCGCGAAGGTGGTCTCCCGGTGCGCATCAAAGGAGGGCGGCTCCGCGGACACCATGAAGTTCAGAGAGCCCCCGCGCCGGGGCTGCGGCGCGGGGGCGCCGGTGCCCACGGCCCCAAAACCGGACAGCAGCACCGCCGCCAGCAGGACCGCCGCGGTCGCCTTCGTCTTCCACGGTCGTGCGTACACGGTCTTCACCCCCTCACCGATGGCCTTGGTCCCAGCCCGGGGACTACGGCGCGCCGGCCCGCAGATCCTCCCCGACTTTGCCAAAACTCGCGCGCCCGCTCGGCCAGCAGCTCGGCGAGGTGCAGCGCCCGTCGCCCCGCGCCGTGGGCGATCTGCTGCCGGCAGCTGACGCCCATGGCCACCACCGGGACGTGGGGCGCCAGCCCGCGTACCGCGGGCAGGAGCCGCCGTTCCCCAATGGCCAGGGAGATGTCGTAGTGTTCCCGCTCGAACCCGAAGGAGCCCGCCATCCCGCAACAGCCGGAGTCCACCTCCTGCGGCTGGAACCCCGCGGCCCGCAGGACCCGCACCAGGGGCCCCGTGCCCACCAGGGCCCGCTGGTGGCAGTGGCCGTGGACCAGCACCGTCCCGTCGCCTTCCGCGGGCGGAAACGCCACGGCACCCTCCCGGTCCAGGAACTCGTCCAGCAGGACCGTGGCCTGGGCCACCCGTCGGGCGGCCTCGCCCGGCACCAGGTCGAGCACCTCGTCCCGGAAGGTGAGGACACAGCTGGGCTCCAGGCCCACCACGGGGACGCCGGCCTCGGCCAGGTGCGCCAGCCGCCGGACCGCGGCCTGCGCCGTCCGGCGGGCGGCGTCCAGGAAGCCCTTGCTGAGGAGGGTACGGCCGCAGCATACCAGGGGGGCGAGCTCCACGCGGTAGCCCAGGCCCTCCAGGAGTTCCACCGCCGCGCGACCGGGGCTCGGGTCGTTGTACAGGGTGAAGGTGTCGCAGAAGAACGCCACAGTCCCCCGGCGGCCTGAGCCCGCGGGCGTGCGGCGAGCCCACCAGCCCAGGAAGGTGGGGTGGGCGAAGGGGGGTAGGGGCCGGCGTAAGTCCACGCCGGCTCGGTGGAGCAACGCACGTGCCAGAGGCCGTTGCAGCAGCCAGTTGGCCAGGGGGGCTGCGGCACAGCCCAGGCGGTTCACCAGGCGCGCGTGGGCGAACAGCCAGTCCCGTAAGGAGACCCCGGAAGCCCGGTGGTGGGCGTGGAGGACTTCCGCCTTGATCTTGGCCATGTCCACGCTGGCGGGGCACTCCGCCTTGCAGGCCTTGCAAGCCAGACACAGGTCCAGGGCCTCCGCCATCCTCCGGCCCACCAGCTCGGTGGGAGGGAGGACCCCGGACAGGGCAGCACGGAGCAGGTTGGCGCGGCCTCGGGTAGAGTGTTCCTCCTCCCGGGTGACCATGTACGAGGGGCACATCACCCCGTCCAGCTTCTTCCGGCACGCGCCGACCCCGCTGCACTGCTCCACCGCGGCCGCGAACCCGCCTTCCCGCGACCAGTCGAACACGGTGGGGACGTGCACGGTGCGGTAGTCCGGCCCGTAGCGGAGGGAGCTGTCCATGGCGGGCCCGTCCACGATCTTGCCAGGGTTCAGGAGGTTGTGCGGGTCGAACAGCCGCTTCACCGCCCGGAAGGCCGCGTAGATCTGGGGGCCGAAGTAGCGCTCCACGAACCAGGAGCGGACCATGCCGTCCCCGTGTTCGCCGCTCATGGCGCCGCCGAACTCCAGGACCAGCTCCCCCACGGCCTGCGCGATCCGCACCATGCGGTGGAGGTCTTCCCGGTCCTTGGGGTTGAGCAGAGGCCGGACGTGGATGCACCCCACGCTGGCGTGGGCGTAGAAGGCCGCCTGAACCCCTTCCCGCTGCAGGACCTCCGAAAAGCGCCGCATGTAGGGCCCCAGCCGCTCCGGGGGGACCGCGGTGTCCTCCACGAAGGCGAGGGGCTTGCGCTCTCCCCGGATGCCTTGCAGGAGTCCCTGGCCGGCCTTGCGGACCCGCCACACGTTGTCCTGCGCCGCAGGGTCCAGGAGGCTGACGCAGGCGTACGCGGGGCCGGAGTGGACCAAGTCCCGCTCCAGGGCGTCCAGGCGGCCCCGGAGCTCCTCCTCCGAGGAGCCCGAAAACTCCACCACCAAGAGCGCTCCCGGCTCGCCCTGGACGAAGGTCATGCGGCGGGCGTACTCCAGCTGCTGGCGGGTCATGTCCAGGATCATGCGGTCGATGAGCTCCACCGCGGTGGGCTCGTGGCGGAGGATGGCCGGGGTGCTGTCCAGGGCTGTAAACAAGTCCCCGAAGTGCAGGACTGCCAGGGCGGTGCGCGCAGGCCTGGGCACCAGCTTCACCCGGGCTTCCACCACCACCGCCAGGGTCCCCTCGGAGCCCGCCAGGAGTCGGGTGAGGTCTGAGGGGTCTTCCAGCAGGCTGTCCAGGTTGTAGCCGCTCACCCGGCGCATGAGCTTGGGGAAGCGCCGGGGGATCTCCTCCGCGTGCCGCTGGACGAGAGCCCGCAACCCCCGGTAGATCTCGCCTTCCCGTCCGGGGTCCTGGAGCTTTTCCTGGTAGCGGGCGGGGTCCAGGGGACACAGGGTCATCTCCGTACCGTCTGCCAGGAGGACCCGCAGTTGCAGGAGGTGGTCCATGGTCTTGCCGTACACCAGGGACCGCGACCCGCACGAGTTGTTGCCGATCATCCCGCCCAGGGTGGCGCGGTTGCTGGTGGAGGTATCGGGTCCCAGGCGCAGGCCGAAGGGCTGGGCGAGCCGGTTCAGCTCGTCTTGCACCACCCCCGGCTGCACCGTGGCCCACCCCGAGGGGTCGAGACGCACCACCCGGTCCATGTACTTGGAGAAGTCCAGGACGATCCCGGGGCCGATGGACTGCCCTGCGAGGCTGGTGCCCCCTCCCCGGGCCACCACGGGGGTCCCGAACTCCGCGGCCAGCCGCAGGGTGGCGGCCACGTCCTCCTCGTCCCGGGGCACCACCACCCCCGCGGGCAGCACCTGGTACAGGCTGGCGTCCGTGCTGTACAGGACCCGGGAGAAGGGGTCGAACCGGACCTCGCCCCGTACCTCAGACCGGAGCGCACGTTCGAGCTTTTCGTCCCGAGACACGGTGCGGTTGCTTCCACACCCGCTCCCCTTTTTCCTTCCCGTGTTCCATGTTGGCAACAACGGCCCCTTGTCAGGCCACACTTGGCCGGCTAAACTTCGGATGGGTGTTCCACGGTGGGAACAGCCGCGGCCGGACCTTCCCGAGAGGAGGCGCGGGCGTTCGGGAACTACATCCGGTCCCTGCGACAGAACTTTTACGGCCGCGGGAAAGGGAAGAGCTTGCGGCAGCTGGCCCAAGAGGCGGGGATCCCGCCCAGCGTGCTGTCCCGGGGCGAGAGGGGGCTGTTGGACCTCCGGCGGCCGGGGTACATTGAGCGGCTGGCTCCGGCCCTGGGGGTCCCCGCCACGGTGATGAAGCGGGTGGCGCACCTGGTCACCCAGGAGGACGTGGCGTACTTCCGTACGGTCCGGGGTGCGGGGGGGCCGTGGGCCCGGCTCCAGCAGGTGGTGGATCGCATGCGGGGGGCGCCCTCCGAGGTGGTGGAGGCGCTGGCGAGCTACGGGGAGTTCCTGCTGGCCCGGTGGGAGCAGCAACGCGCGCAACGTCGGACGGGTTAGGCCACACCACGAGGAAGGAGGCACGCCATGACGTACGTGATCGCGGAACCCTGCATCGGGACCAAGGACCGGGCCTGCGTGGAGGTGTGCCCTGTGGACTGCATCCACCCCCGCGCGGAGGAAGACCAGGGCGAGCTGATGCTGTACATCAACCCCGACGAGTGCATCGACTGCGGTGCGTGCGAGCCCGTCTGCCCTGTGCAGGCCATCTTCGCGGAAGGGGACGTTCCCGACCAGTGGAAGGACTACAAGGAGATGAACGCGGACTACTACAAGCTCAGCAAGGAGGCCTTCGCGGAGAAGTGGGGCCGGGAGCCGTAGGGGCCCCGGCTGGAGCCTACGGGCGACCGTCCTAGGAGCCTGTCCGGGAATCCCTCCGCCGGAAGGACGGACCGGGGTCCCCAAAACCGCGCAGCGATTTTTGGGGTTCTAGGAGCCTGTCCGGGAAAAGCCCCGGTGGGAAGACGGACCGGGGTCCCCAAACGTCCCGCAGGGACGTTTGGGGTGGTCTAGACTCCGCGGCGCCTGCGGCAGCCCGGCCTTTTTGCCTGAGGGTCTTTGCTGGGAGCCGGCCGGGCACCCCAGGCTTGGTATCGGGGGCATTTTCGGGGACAATTTCTTGGAAGGGTGTACCGCGAACGGAGGAGGTCCCCCATGAACACCAGGCGGGTTGCCGGGTGGCTGGTCGCCCTGGCCGTGGTCGGGCTTGGGACCGCGGGGACGGCACAGGTGCGCCGTCCGTGGGTCCTGGCCTTCGTCCCTTCCCTGGACGCCCAGCGGGTCCTGGCCACGGGCCGCACCCTGGAGCGCATGCTGGAGGTGGCCACAGGACTGGAGTTCGAGTCCACGGTGCCCACCTCGTACGCGGCCACCATCGAGGCCATGTGCGCGGGCAGGGCGGACGTGGCCTTCTTCGCCCCCCTGGCGTACGTCCTCGCCCACCAGCGGTGTGGGGCGGAGGTGAAACTCATCTCCATCCGGTTCGACCGGCCCTACTACGGGGCCCAGATCCTGGTGGCGGCGGACGCGGGGATCCGGAGGCTGGCGGACCTGCGGGGCAAGCGGTTCGCGTACGTGGACCCCGCCTCCACCTCCGGCTACCTGTACCCCGCGGTGCACATCAAGCGGGCGGGCTTCGACCCCAACCGGTTCTTCAGCCAGACCATCTTCGCGGGCGGCCACGACAAGGTGGTCCTGGCCATCTACCAGGGCCAGGTGGAAGGCGGCGCCACCTTCGGGGACGAGTTCGGCAACGACGCCCGGCAGCGGGTGGAGCGTCAGTTCCCCGACGTGAAGCAGAAGGTGGTGGTCCTGGAGTACGTGAAGCCGTACATCCCCAACGACACGGTGTCGTTCCGGAAGGGGTTGGATCCCGAGCTGGTGGAGAAGGTGGTGAAGGCGCTGTTCCGCATCGCCCAGACGTCCTCGGGCCGGCAGGCCATCCACGAGCTGTACCAGCACGAAGGGTACGCCACCTACGAGGACCTGGTCACCAAGTACCGGGTGGACCGGCGGGAGTTCCCCAGCCTGGACGCGTACTTCAACCCCATCCGGGAGGCGGTCCGTACCCTGGGCATCGACCTCACCAAGCTGGTGCGCTGACCGCACGGGCCCGCCGAGTCCCGCGGCGGCTGCCCGGGAGTCCGCGACGTCTGCCCCAGGGGAGGTGCCGTGGCGGAGCCCTTCGTGAAGGTAGAGCACCTCACCAAGGTGTACCCGGGGGGAGTCCGGGCCCTGGACGACGTTTCCTTCGAGGTGTTCCGGGGCGAGTTCGTGGTGGTCATCGGGCTGTCGGGCTCGGGCAAGTCCACCCTCCTGCGCTGCATCAACCGGCTGGTGGAGCCCACCGCAGGCCGGGTGTGGATCGACGGGGTGGAGGTCACGGCCCTGGACCGGGAGGGAGTCCGGCGGCTGCGGCGGGAAGTGGGCATGATCTTCCAGCAGTTCAACCTGGTCAAACGCCTTCCGGTCCTCACCAACGTCCTCACGGGCCGCCTGGGCTACCTCCCGCCGTGGTGGTCCCTGGTGAACTACTGGCCTCCGGAGGTGGTCCAGCAGGCCCTGGAGGCCCTGGACCGGGTGGGGATCCGGGAGAAGGCGGGGGTGCGGGCGGACCAGCTCTCCGGCGGCCAGCAGCAGCGGGTGGGGATCGCCCGGGCCCTCATGCAGCAGCCCAAGTTGATCCTCGCGGACGAGCCCGTGGCGAGCCTGGACCCCGCCACCAGCCACTCCGTCCTGCGGTACGTGGAGGAGCTGAACCGCCAGGAGGGCATCACGGTCCTGTGCAGCCTGCACTTCCTCAGCCTGGCGCGGCGGTACGGGACGCGGGTCCTCGCCCTGAAGGAGGGACGGTTGGTGTTCGACGGACCTCCGGGCGAGATCGACCCGCGCCGGTTCCGGGAGATCTACGGGGAGGACGCGGTGGAGGTGGAGATCGCGTGAGGGAGCGCAGGCCGTCCCCAGGGGACGCTCCCGAGAACCCGTCGGGCGGACGGGACCAGGGTCCCCGAAGGTCCCCGCGGGATGTCTGGGGTGGTGTGGCCTTCGTGCTGCTGGCCATCGGGGCCTTCGCCTACGGGTGGCGGGTGACCCGCATCGACCTGGGGGAGCTGGTGACCAAAGCCCACCTCGTCCGGCCCCTGGTGCGGGACCTGCTCCGCCCCGAGGTCCTGGAGCGGGTACCCCGGGTGCAGGAGGCTACGGTGACGGTTTCCCTCGCGGGCCCGGCGCCGCCCACGCGGCCGGGGCGGACCCCGTGGCGGCTGGAGGTCAGCCACCGGACGGTGCGGGTGGGCCAGGAGGTGGAGCTGCGGGGGCAGGGCTTCGCGCCGCACAGGCCTGGAAGGCTGGTGTGGCGGGACGCCACGGGGGCACCCTCCGGGCTGTTGCAGTTCACCACGGACTCCCAGGGCGGGTTCCAGCTGCGGGTGCGGATCCCCGACACCTTGGGCGACCGGGGTGAGCTGGTGGCCGTGGTGGAGCTGCAGGAGACCACCTGGCGGCCCAGCGAGACGCTGCGCCTGGTGGCGGAGCGCATGGTGGAGACGGTGTTTTTGGCCCTCATGGGGACCGCCATGGGGGTGGTGTTCGCGGTGCCCCTGAGTTTTTTGGGGGCCCGGAACCTGGCCCACGGGCCCGTGGGGCTGGCCCTGTACGGAGCCAGCCGCACCGTCCTCAATGTGTTCCGGTCCGTGGAGCCTCTGATTCTGGCCACGGTGTTTGCGGTGTGGGTGGGCATCGGTCCCTTTGCGGGCGTGTTGGCCCTGGGGGTCCACTCCGTGGCCTCCCTGGGAAAGCTGTACTCGGAGGCCATCGAGGCCATCGACCCTGGGCCCATCGAGGCCGTGGAGGCCACGGGGGCGAGCCGGCTGCAGGTGATCCGGTACGCGGTGATCCCGCAGATCGTGCCGCAGTTCATCGCCTTCACCATCTACCGCTGGGACATCAACGTCCGGATGTCCACCGTGATCGGGTTCGTGGGCGGGGGCGGTATCGGGTTTTTGTTGATGCAGTACATCAACCTGCTGCTGTGGCAGAAGGCGGCCACCGCGGTGTGGGCCATCACCGTGGTGGTGGCGCTGTTGGACTACGCCAGCGCCCGGGTGCGGGAACGCGTGGTGTGATGGGCGCCGGAGGGGCACGTCCCGCACAAGCCCGACAGGTGGATCCCGGGGGCCTGGACCCCGGTCCGGGCTTCCGCGTGGACTGGGAGGCGGGCTTCCCGGTACTGCGGGCCGAGGTCCTGCAGGTGCCGGGGCTGGTCCACGCCTTCACCACCCGGCACTACCCTGAGGAGGTGCGGCAGGACCGGGAAGCCCTGCGGGCCCTGGGGTTCGACCCCGCGCGGGTGGTGGAGGCGGAGCAGGTGCACGGGGGTCTGGTGGCTTGCGCGGACGGGGCGGGCGGGGCGGTGCCGGGTGCGGACGGCCTGTGGACCCGCCGGGCAGGGGTGGTGTTGCGGGTGCGGGCCGCGGACTGCCTCGCCGTGCTGTTGGCGGACCCAGAGGGAGGCTGCGTGGCCGCGGTGCACGCGGGCTGGCGGGGGCTGGCGGCAGGGGTCCTGGCACGGGCGGTGCGGGCCCTCCGGGACGTGGGCTGCGACCCACGGCGGCTGCGGTGCGCCGCGGGCCCTTCCATCGGACCGTGCTGCTACGAGGTGGACGCCCCGGTCCGGGAGGCCCTGGGCGCGTGGCCGGAGGCCTTCTCGCCCGGCCGGGCGGGGCACTGGCAGCTGGACCTGCGGGCGGTGGCCAGCGCGCAGCTGCGCTCGGAAGGGGTGCGGCCGGAGCACACCGCGGTGTGCACCGCTTGTACCGCGTGCCAGACCCGGTGGTTTTACTCTTACCGTCGGGAGGGGAAGACAGGACGGCTGTGGGCCCTGGTCAGCTGGGCGGGGTGAAAGCTGAGGAAGTCATCCGGGGACGGCTGGCGGAGGTCCGGGCTCGGATCGAGCGCGCCTGCGCCCGGGCCGGCCGAGACCCTCGGGAGGTGCGGGTGGTGGGGGTGGTGAAGGGGTTCGGGCCGGAGGTGGCCGCGGGCGCGGCCCGGGCGGGGCTGCGCCACCTCGGGGAAAACCGGGTCCAGGAGGCGCGGGAGAAGGCACCCCGGGTGCGGGAGCTGTGCCCGGAGCTTCCCGTGACGTGGCACCTGGTGGGCCACCTGCAGCGCAACAAAGCCCGGTGGGCGGTGCAGCTGTTTTCGTGGGTGCACTCGGTGGACTCCCCGGAGCTGGCCCACGAGCTGAGCCGCAGGGCCACGGCCGCGGGCTGTACGGTGCACGTCCTGGTGGAGGTGAACGTGGCCGGGGAGCCCACCAAGCACGGGACCAGTCCCGAGCAGGCACCGGAGCTGGCGGAGCTGGTGGCCTGCCTTCCGGGACTGCGGCTGGAAGGCCTGATGACCGTGGCCCCCCAGGCCCCCGACCCGGAGGCGGTGCGGTGGGTGTTCCGCGGCCTGCGGGACCTGCGTGATAGAATACGCACAGACCGCGGCCTCGAGCTGCCGGAGCTGTCCATGGGCATGACGGACGACTTCGAGGTGGCGGTGGAGGAGGGCGCGACCCTGGTGCGGTTGGGCCGCGCCCTGTTCGGAGACCGGCCGACGGCGGAAGGCGTGCGTACGTAGCGTCCGGGACGTACCCGGGCCCCGCGGTGCGGGGCACGACACAGCAGCGGGGGTGACGCCGTGGGAGCCATCCGGCGGTTGATGGGGTTCCTCGGGTTCGAGGACGAAGCCGAGGAGGAGCCCTTGGAGGAAGGGGAGGAGCGCCGTCGGGCGCCCATCCTGCGCCTACACACCGCGCGGCAGCTGGAGATCGTGGTCCTGCAGCCGCGCACCTTCGACGACGCACGGACCGCCGCGGAGTACCTGAAGGGGCGGCGGCCCATCGTGGTCAACCTGCGAGAGGCGGACCGGGAGGTGGCCCAGCGGATCGTGGACTTCCTGTGCGGGGTGGACTACGCCCTGGACGGCCACCTACAACGCGTGGCGGAGGACATCTTCTTGTTCACGCCTCACCACGTGGTCATCAGCGCCGAACGGTCGCGCTCCTTCCACACCGACTCCCCCGTGTTCCCGGTCTCGTGAAACCGCCGGCCCTCGGGGCCGGGGAGGGAGGGGATGAGGTGGCGTAGCCTCTTCTGGGAGGAGGGAGCCCTGCACCTCCTCGACCAGACGCAGCTCCCGGCGTCCCCCACGGTGTTGCGCCTGCGGGAGTGGACGGAGGTGGTGGAAGCCATCCGCACCCTGCGGGTCCGGGGCGCGCCTGCCCTCGGGGCCGCGGGGGCGTATGCCCTGGCCCTGGCGGCGCGGCAGTTCCTCGCGGACCCCGCCACCTTCTGGGGGAACTTGCGGGAGGCCGCGGCGGTCATCCGGGCCGCGCGGCCCACCGCGGTGAACCTCAGCTGGGCCACGGACCGCGCCCTGCGCGCGGCGGAAGGCGCGCGGGACCCTGAAGAGGCTAGCCGGCGGGTCTTGGAGGAAGCACACCGCGTCGCGGAGGAGGACGAGCGCACGTGCCGGCTCCTGGCGGAGGTGGGGGCCAGGGAGCTGCGGGACGGGGAGCGGGTCCTCACCCTGTGCAACACCGGATCCCTGGCCACCGTGGGGATCGGCACCGCCTTGGGGATCCTGCGGGCCGCGTGGGAAGCGGGCAAGCGGCTGCACGTGTACGCCTGCGAAACCCGGCCGCTTCTGCAGGGCGCCCGCCTGACCGCCTGGGAGCTGTCGCAGCTGGGAATCCCCTTCCACCTGGTGGTGGACGCGGCCGCGGGCTGGCTCATGGCGCAGGGCTTGGTGGACCGGGTCCTGGTGGGCGCGGACCGCGTGGCCGCCAACGGCGACGTGGCCAACAAGATCGGGACGTACACCTTGGCGGTGCTGGCTCGGCGGCACGACGTGCCCTTCTGGGTGGTGTGCCCCCTCTCCACGGTGGACCTGCAAACCCCGTCCGGGTCCGCCATCCGCGTGGAGGAGCGCAGCCCGGAGGAGGTCACCCACGTGGCGGGAGTACGGGTGGCCCCCGAGGGGACCCCGGCCCTGAACTACGCCTTCGACGTGACCCCCGCGGAACTCGTGGACGCCCTGGTCACGGAGGCGGGGGTGGTGCGGCCCCCCTTCGGGCCGGCCCTGCGAGCCTTGAAGGAGGGAACTCGCGTGTGAGGCGGCGCGTGAGGGACTTAGTGTGCCTGGCGGTGGGGCTAGCCGCGTGGGTTGTGCTGGCGGTGTACGTGCTGCGAAGCCGGGACCTGGTGGCCCTGCAGGTAGCCTTCCTGGTGTACTCCGCATACGGCGCCACCATGCAGCTCCTTGGCCTGGCGGCCCGGCGGGCACCCCGGCCGCTGCGTCCCCTGGACAGGCTGCCCTTCGTGTCGGTACTGGTCCCCGCCCGCAACGAGGCGGCGGTGATCCAGGACACCCTGCGGTGCATCGGGGGCCTGTGCTACCACGACGCCCAGGGCAGACCCCGCTTCGAGGTGGTGGTGCTGGACGACCGGTCGCAGGACGGGACCGGGCAGCGCGCGGCTCAGGTAAGCCTGCCTGTCCCCGTGCGGGTGGTGCGGGTTCCGGACCACGCACCCCGGGGCAAGGCCGCGGTGCTGAACGTGGGCACGCAGGCTGCCTCCGGCCAGCTCCTGGCGGTGTTCGACGCGGACGCCCGCCCCGAACCCGACTTCCTCCTGCGGGCGGTGGCGGACCTCTTGGAGCCCGGGGTGGCCGCGGTGCAGGGCCGGAGGCGGACGTACCACCGCGGGGGCGGTGCCCTGGCGCGGGGGCAGCAGCACGAGTTCGACGTGTACCAGACCCTCATGCAGCGGGCCCGGGAGCGCTTCGGGGCGCACGTGCTGCTGGGCGGAAACGGCTTGGTGGTGAACCGCTTCGCCCTGGAGGCGGTGGGAGGGTGGAACGCAGACGCCCTCACGGAGGACATCGACCTCGCCATCCGGTTCCACGCGCGGGGCTGGCGGGTCCGGTACTGCGAGGAGGCGGTGGTGTGGGAGGAGTCCGTGTCCACGTGGCAGGGGCTGGTGCGGCAACGGGCCCGGTGGTGCGAGGGAACCCTGCGGGCCGTGGTGGCCCATGCCTCCCGCATCCTCCGGGGGAAGATGTCGGTTCTGCAGAAGGTGGACCTCCTCCTGTTCCTGACGGGTTCCGTGGTCATCCCCGCCGCGGTGTTCACCAGCTACGCCTACGGCTTAGCGGCCTTTCTGCGCCAGGCCCTGCTGCCGTACTACCTGTTGCCCCTTCCGCGGTCTCTGCCGGAGCCGGTCACCGCGGGGGCGTTTGGGGCCCTGCTGCTGGCCCTGCTCCTGTCCGCCGTGGTGGAGCTGGAAGGCCGGGTGCGCGAGGTTCTCGCGGGGCTTGCCGCGTACGGGCTGTTCACCACACACCCTCTGCTGTCCACACCCCTGGCTGTGGCCAGCTACGCGTGGTCCGCTCTGACGGGGCGTCGTGACTGGTGGAAGACCGAACACGGGTCCGGGGCAGCGAGCTCCGGGCGGGCGGAGCTGGTGTGGGAGCAGGACGGCCGGGTGGGGGAGTGGCTGGCCCTGGGCTCGTACCGCCGCGCCATCCCGTAGGGCTCTGCGGGGAGAAGTCCGGCGGGCCGCCAGGTGCACGGCCCGCCGGACAGCGAACTCAGTACGGATTCACCGGCTCGTAGCCCGGAGACTCGGGCACGGGGAACCGGGCGGGCGAGGAGAAGGGCCGGGAGGCGTCCGTCACGGACATCACCAGGGCCAGCAGGTCGCTGCCGCCGCAGCTGGAGCTCTGGACGGTGGTGCCGATCCCAGCCACCGCGGCGGCCTGCCCCGCGGTCAAACGAGCCTGTCCGGCCGCGGTGCGCACGCACAGCTCGCCCGCCAACACGTAGACCGCCACCGAGCCCGGGTGGGACTGCACGGGACTGGTGGCGCCCCGGGGGCCGCCCACCTGGGTGACCCGTAGGAGGTACTCCGAGGCGGCGAAGGGGGTCATGGGACCCACCTGGGCAGACGACAGGGCGCCGGCGGAGCTCCCGCCCGTCGCCCGTAAACTCATGAGCCAGGTTGCCGCCGCGGCGCTGGTGGCCAGGCCGTACGTGCCTGCGGCCTCCTCAGCTTGCTCGAGGGTGGAGAAACGCTCCACCCGCCAGTACAAGGGGCCTGTGGGGAGGACCTGCACCTTCCTCTCCGCCAGGACGGTGGCCACAAACTGCGGGGGCCTCGCCGCGGGGGTGATGTCCTCCGGCGGGGTGGTAAAGTCGCGCTCGATCTGCGCCGTCCAGGGCACTGGGGACGGGATGCCGCTGGGCTGAGCCGTCCCCGCGGACGCCCAGGCCAGGACCGCCGCGGTAAACACCAGGGTTGCGACCTTCCATTTCATTGCGACCTCCCGACGAGCTGGTTTGCCGCCTTGGCGGCTGTCCCCAGGGTAGACCTCGGGGAAGCTGGCCGCCTCCGGGGAACTACGGAGGGGGAGGAAATTGGGTCCCGTGGATCGCGAGGGCACCCGGTCTGTTCAGCGGTCGGCCTCGAGGAGTCCGTTCCCAGGCCCCAGGCGGCTGTGGCCGTGACGGGCTACCCAGGCGGCGATCTCACTGCGGCGGTGGAAGCCCAGTTTGTTGAAGATGCTCTGGACGTGACTCTCCGCCGTCCGCTCGGAGATGACCAACTCCCTGGCGATCTGCCGGTTGGTGCGGCCCAGGGCCACCAGCGCTGCCACCTCCCGTTCCCGCTCCGACAGGGCCACCGGGTTCCCGGCCGGAGAAGGAGGGGGTCCGTCCCGCATGAGGGCGAAGTTCACCGCGTCGTCCGGGAACAGCGCACGGCCCGCCTGGCGGGCCCGCTGCAGGGCAGGCCGCGCCAGGCGCTGTCCGAGCTCCAGCAGGCACCGTGCGGCCGGGCCCGGCCGTTCCGCGGCTCCGACCCGTTGCCGGGTGGCCTCTGCCGCCCCCAACAGGAGGGCGGCGCGACGGAGCCTCCCCGCGGCGGCGGCGGTGCACGCAAGCCCTTCCAGGGCCCGCAGAGTCGTCCAGGGGTTTCCGAGTTCGTGGGCGTACCGCAGGCTGTCGCGGTACAGGCGGTCCGCGTCCTCCGCAGAGCCCTGTCGCCAGGCGACGTCCGCAGCGGCAGCCAGGGAGGTCGCGAGCAGGGAGCGGTCCCTGAGCCGCCCGGCGGCCTGCACGGCTTCCTCCTGGAGCTGTGCCGCGAGAGCGAGATCCGCCGGAGACTCGGCGGCCAGGGTTGCCGCGGCGCACGCGAGCCAGGGGTCTCCTGATGCGCGGGCGGCCGCGAGAGCCCGGCTTCGGGCGGACTCCTTCTGTTGCTCGGGCGCCACCGTGGCCCACGTGAAGAGGGCGAGGGCTTGCAGGGAAGGAGCTGCCTGAGATGCCAGGCGCACGGCCTCTGCCGCACACCGCCGGGCCTCCGCGGGCCGGCCCTCCAGCCGGTTGTGGAGGGAGGCGTGGCAGAGGGCCTCAGGCCGCAGGGAGGAGGCCTCGGGGGCAGCTTCCAAGGCCTGCTGCAGCCACTCCCGCCCTTCCCGGATGTGTCCTCGAACGTACCAGAAGGCGGACAGGCTGCAGGCGGTCCGCAGGGCGTTCTCAGGTTGGTGGGCCAGCAGCCAAGACAAGGCCACCCGGAAGTTGTCTAGTTCCCGTTCCAGCCGGTCGAGCCACACCACCTGCTCCGGTCCGCGCAGAAGGGGTGCCGCGGTGGCCGCGAGGTCGGCGAAGTACAGGGCGTGAGCCGCGCAGGCCGCCGCCAGCTCCCCGGATGCCCGCAGCAGGGGCAGGACGGACTCCCGCACGGGCGCGATCATGCGGAGCCGTTCGTCTCCCTCGTGGTCCGCAGTCTGCAACAGGTTTTTGTCCACCAAGGACGTAATCCCCGCAAGGACCTCGGGCAGGTCTGCGCACACCTGCAGGGCCGCTTGCCGGGTGAAGCCGCCGGCGAAGACGGCCAGGCGGCGGAACAGGCGGCGCTCCGGTTCGGAGAGGAGCTGGTCGCTCCAGGTGACCGCGTGCTGCAGGGTACGGTGGCGTTCCGGTGCTTCCCGGGTGGTGCTGCGCAGCCCAGCGAGGCTTCCGGCCAACTCGGCCAGGATGGCCTCCGGTGGCTTCGTCTTCACCTGAGCCGCAGCCAGCTCCAGAGCCAGAGGCAGCCCCTCCAGGCGATGGCAGATGGCCGCCACCGCAGGCGCGTTTGCCTGCGTAAGGGAAAACCCCGGAGCCACGGACTGGGCGCGCTGTACGAACAGCTCCACCGCGGGGTAGTTGAGCAGGGCGCGCGGGCGGGCGGCAGCACCCGGGTCCGGGCTCGGCAGCGGCTGCAGAGGAAGTTCCGTCTCCCGGGTGAGGTGGAGGGGTTCGCGGCTCGTGACCAGAGCTTTCACGTCCGCACACGCGGACAGGATGTCGGCAACCTCGAGGGACGCGGGAACCACGTGCTCGAAGTTGTCCAGGACCAGGAGGAGCTGACAAGGCGCCAGGCGGTCTACGATCTGCTCCCGGAGGGACCGGCCCCCGCCCTCCACCAGCCGGAGGGATCGGGCGAGGAAACGCAGGACCAAAGTCGGGTCCTGCACCAGGGACAGGTCCACGAAGGTGACGCCGTGGGGGAACGTCCCTGCCACGCGCCAGGCCAGTTCCACCGCAAAGCAGGTCTTGCCCACGCCGGGCGGCCCGGTGACGGTGAGCAGCCTGCTGTGGGGACTGCGCAGGATTGGCTCCGCCCGACGGAGTTCGATATCCCGGCCCACAAGGTCGTGGAGGAGGTGGGGCAGGTCACCCTGTCTTCGTGCGGGACCGTAGCCGGCGCGGGCGTGCGGGTGCGGAGCCGTCTGCGCTCCTCCATCTCCGCTCCGGCACTGGGCTTCCCGGGCGGCGAGTTTGCCTCATTGTCCGCCTCCGGTGCGCGGAAAATCAAGGGAAACGCGCAAGCGCCGCCGACCCCGGGTCGGGCAAGTCACTTGACAGGAAGGGTGCGCGGCCGCATGATGGGGCAACTGCTCCGCTCCTTTCAGGTGTCCTCGCAAGACCAAGCGGTGACGTTGTTCCACGCTCAGCCCGTAAGGACCACGCCCGAGCACCCAAGCCGGGCGCGAGACTGGGGGGTTCTCCGGGAGTTCTCCTCAATTTGGGGGTTCGAAATGATGCGCGGATGGGCAGGGCTGGTCGGGGCGCTGGTGCTGCTGGGATCGCTCAGTCTGGGCGCGCTTGCCTCCGAAGGACAGAAGTGGACGGTGGTGGCGGGCGGGCTCACCCCCGACGGCAGCGTGTGGTCCAACGCCTTTCACCCGCGGGTGCTGGACGTGACCGCGGGGGACGTGGTGGAGTGGCGATTTGAGGGCTTCCACAACGTGGCCTTCGCGGGCGACGGCAAGCTCCCGCCCCTCATGGTGGTGGAGGGGCAAGTGGCGTACCTCAACCCGCAAGTGACCTTCCCCGTGGGTCCCCCGACGTACGCGGGTCGGGGCTACCGGAACTCCGGAACCCCCGCGGACGACGCCAAGAGCTTCGCGGCCTTCCGCTACGCGCTACGGTTTCCACAGCCGGGAACCTACACGTACAGTTGCATCGTGCACGGCCCCGCCATGTCCGGCACCATCCGGGTGCACCCCCGAGGCCAGCGGCTTCTTCAGGACCCGGCACAGGCCCTGCGCCGGGGACGGGAGGAGCAGCGGGCTACCCTGGAAGCGGGCCGCCGAGCCCTCAGCCGGCTGCAGCCGCAGGTGCGGGGCGGGGAAGTCCGGGTGCCCATGGTCGGTGACGCGCAACGGGGGTACTCCCTTCTGCGGTACACCCGGACCCCCCTGGTGGTCCGACGGGGGACCACGGTCACGTGGGAGGTCCTAGACCCCTTCGAGATCCACACGGTGACCTTTCCTGGCTCAGGCCCAGTGCCGCCCTTCGTGGTGCCGCAGCCGCAGGCGGGCGGGCCGCCCCGACTGCTGCTGAACCCCGCGGTGGTGGCGCCGACGGCGCAGCGGGCTTACCAGGGCGGGTACGCCAACTCCGGGATCCTGGTGCCCCTGGGAGCTCCGGGGCCGCGGAGCTACAGCCTGCGGTTTGACCGTGCCGGGACGTACACCTACTGGTGTCCGGTGCACGCGGGCCAGGGGATGAAGGGCGTCGTGGTGGTGGTCGAGTAAGGACCGGCCGGAGGAAGCGGTGGAGGCCCTAGCCCCGGCCCTGGGCTAGGACCTCCACCCCCGCCAGGGCCTCCTCCACCAGGGCTGGGAGGTCCAGGCCTTCCTCCGCCTGCTCCGCCTCCTCCAGGGTCGGCCGTGTGCGGGGGTGGCGGGGGA
>Ga0197143_1001188_pt1 | contig 22875 bp, 28 predicted proteins | sample GBS70_MetaG_FD_148603 | JGI IMG/M metagenome (GOLD analysis project Ga0197143, IMG submission 148603) | Sediment microbial communities from Great Boiling Springs, Gerlach, Nevada, United States - GBS 70_MetaG | ecosystem: Environmental > Aquatic > Thermal springs > Hot (42-90C) > Sediment...
CCGCCCCCGGGTATTCCTAACCCTCACCTCGCCGCCTTCCCGTCCCGGAGGGTGCTCCTGGCCCCTCTCCATAGCCGGTGATCACCGGGCTACCGGGGGAGGGTAGGGCGGTTGGCCCTGGCCAACCGGCGGTTGCAGCCGCCCTTCGACGGCAGTCCGCCCGAAACCCAACCGAACCGGGGGTGGGGCGGCCTCGAGGGCGGTGGGTTACTCCCATGCTCCAAAACACCAGGAATGCCTCTCCTCAGCCCCGGGCGGGCCGGGTCCGGGTAGACCTCCCCGCCCCGCGTGGCCACACACCGCCCCCCTATCTTGGTGCCACTCATTAGGCCGCCACCTCCTTGGGCCGGGTCAGGAGGCGCACCACCCGCTCCAAACGGGGTGGGTTCCCGGCCCAGAGGGCCAGGAGCTCCACCTCCTGGGCCTTGGGCCAGGTCTCGGCCAGGAGGGTTAGGCGGTCCTTTACCCAGGCTTCCAGGGAGGAGGCGCTCTGGCCCGGGAAGGCGGCGTGGGCCTCGAGGTCCTCTTTCCGAGGGACGGCCAGGGCCCAGTAGGCCACCTTCCCGTCCACTACCACCCGGAGCTTGGGGGCCCCTAACTCGGTCAAGCGGGCCGCCACCTTGTCCGCCTGGGCTATGAGGCGGCTCCAGAGGGGGTTCACCATTCCTCGATCACCTCCAGCTCAACCTCCCCCTGGGGGTGCTCGCCCTCATGCGCGGGGAAGGGGTAGGAGGTGGGGTTTCCGCTGCTCCCCCCCTCCCCGGCGGTGGTGGGGGTAGATGGTTCTGGGCCAAGAGCCCCATTTTGTGCCAAAGGCTTGGCCCAAAATCCCGCATCGTCCCGGACGACGTTTTCGCCTTTTTGGACCAACGGGCCTATATAAGAGGGGGAGGATTGGCCCGAGAGCCGGAGCACCTTAGGCCGCCCTCTCCCGGGGAGCTCCTCTTCTCCCACCACCCCCCGCCTCTGGAGGGCCTGGAGGGCGCGCTTGGCGGTGTGTTCGCTCATGTTGACCCGGGCTATCACCTGCTGCAGAAGGTCCTTGCGGGGTACCCCTTCTGCCCCGGCCTCCGCCTCGCCCCGGTCCAGGCCCAGGGGGAGGAGGCCGCCCCTCCCCCCAAAACATTGCGACAAACAGGGATTGAGGGTGCTATACTCCCGGTAACCCACCCCCGGGGGGCTGAGATTCCCTCGAGGCCCCCGAAGAAGGAGGGAGCAGAGCCATGCCCAGGACCAAAGAACGTTCCCGAACCCAGACCTCTCTCGTGGCCACAGACCAGAAGGTGGCCTCCCTGCTTGGGGAGGACTGGGAGGCTTGGCACCGCCAGGCCGAGGAGGTGGCCCTGGAGCCCCCCGAGCGGCCCAGGCCCTGGTTCCGCCCCTGGCGGGGAAAAGGGAAAGGGGTCCTTCTGGATGACGTTCTCCAAGACCTCCGGCACTGATCCCCTTTTCCTGGACACCAGCGCCCTGGTGCGCCTCTACTACCTGGAGCCCCAGGACCCCTTCGCCTGGGTGGTGGACTTGGCCCGCCGCCCCGAGGTCCAGCCCGCCGCCTCCCACCTGGCCTACGTGGAGACCCTGGCCGCCTTCCATGCCCTCCGCCGGAGAAAGGCCATCACCGCCCGGCGCCAGGCCCTCCTGAGCGCCGCCTTCAAGAAGGGCTGGCCCTCCTTCCTGCGGGTTCCCCTAGACTATCCCGTGGTGTTCCTGGCAGGGGTCCTGGCGGAAGATCACCCCCTCCGGGGGGCGGACGCCCTACAGCCGGCCTCCTTTCTCCTCCTGTGGATGAGAGAGCACCGGGGCCGCTTCCTCACCCTGGATCCCAGGCCGTACCGGGTGGCCCGGGCCACGGTCCCGGTAGAGCCCGTGCCCGCCTTTGAGGCCCCTTCCCCCTCGGGGGAACGGCAGGAGGAGGAGCCATGAACCCCACCCCAGACCCCCACGCCGAGCTCTTCGCCCGCTTCCGCCGCTACCTGGAGATGGAGGAGGGCCGCTCCCCCCGCACCGCGCGGGAGTACCTGATGGACGCCGCCCTCTTCTCCCGCTGGTTCCGCGAGCGCTACGGCAGGCCCCCCCGCTTTGAGGAGGTGGGGAGCCAGCAGGTCCGCGCCTTCCTGGCGGGCCGGGAGGTGGGGCCCCAGCGCGCGGGTCGGCTCCTCGCCAGCCTCCGGAAGTTCTTCCGCTACCTGGCGGAGGTGGAGGGCCTCCCCATCCTTCAGGACCCCACCCAGGGGGTGAAAAGGCCCAAGCTCCCCCGCAGGCTCCCCGTCTACCTCACCCCCCCGGAGGTGGCCCGGCTCCTGGAGGCGGCCTACAAGAACCGCTCCCCCCGGGTGGGCCTCCGGGACTGGGCCCTCCTCGCCTTCCTCTACGGCACGGGCCTCCGGGTCTCCGAGGCCCTGGCCCTCACCTACGGGGACCTCACCTACCAGGACGGGATCCCCCACGCCCTCCGGGTGCGGGGGAAGGGGGACCGGGAGCGGGTGGTGGTCCTCTCCCCCACGGCCCAGCGGGCCCTCTACCAGTGGCTCAAGCACCGGAACCTGGAGGGGCACCCCACCAGCCCCTACATCTGGAGCCACACCTCGGGGCCGCGCCGGGGGGAGCCCTTCTCGGCGAGGGCGGTGGAGGCGATGGTGAAGCGGGTGGCCAGGAAGGCGGGGCTCAAGGACTGGCAGAGGATCACGCCCCACAAGCTCCGGCACTCCTACGCCAGCGCCCTGGTGGAGGCGGGGCGGGGGATTGAGGAGGTGCGGGAGCTTTTGGGCCACAGCTCCATCAGCACCACCCAGGTCTACGTGCACGTCTCCCGGAGGCGGCTGGAGGAGGCGGCCCGGGCGCTGCCGGATGTGCTGGGGTAAGGAGGAGCGGAGATGAGAAACGAGGCCGACACCCGGGCCCTCCTGATAGACCCCAAGCTGAAAGAGGCCGGCTGGAGCGACTTCCAGGTAGTCCGAGAGTACCGCTACACCCTGGGCCGGGTCATCCTGGAAGGCAACCGCGTGCGCCGGGGTGAGCCGCGCCGGGCCGACTACCTCCTCCGCATCAACGAGGCCTTTCCCATCGCCGTGGTGGAGGCCAAGGCCGAATCGGAGCCCGCGGAAACCGGACTCGAGCAGGCCAAGCGGTACGCCCAGGACCTCGGCCTGGCCTTCGCCTACGCCACCAACGGCCACCGCATCCTGGAGTTTGACTTCTTCACCAACTCCAGCCGGGAGCTTCCGGGGTTCCCCAGCCCCCAGGAGCTCTGGGACCGGTGGCACTCCAACAGCAGCCTGGTGGACTCCCTGAAGGCAAACCCCGGTCTTTTCAGGGACCGCAACCCCCTCCTTTACCCCTACGGCTCCGATAAGCGCCCCCGCTACTTCCAGGAGGTGGCCATCCGGGAGGTGATCAAGCGCGTCATGCTGGGGCGGAGGCGGATCCTCCTCACCATGGCCACCGGGACCGGGAAGACCTACGTGGCCTTCCAGGTGGTTTGGAAGCTCCTCAAGTCGGGGTGGCTCAAGAACCGTCACCCGGACCGGCCCGCCCGGGTCCTCTTCTTGGCCGACCGGGTGGTGCTCCGCGACCAGGCCTACAACACCTTCTCCCCCTTTGCCGACGGGGTGAACGAGCCCCGCTTCAAGATAGAGGGCCACCCCCCCAACCTGACCCGCGACCTCTACTTCGGCATCTACCAGACCCTCTGGAGCCCGGACGAGGAGGGGCGGCGCCTTTTTGAGAAGTTCCCCTCCGACTTCTTTGACCTGGTGATCATTGACGAGTGCCACCGCTCGGGCTTTGGCACCTGGCGGGAGATCCTGGACCATTTCGGCTCGGCCATTCACCTGGGAATGACCGCCACCCCGAAGCAGGACGAGAACGTAGACACCTACGCCTATTTCTGCGCCGAAGAGCCCGAGGTGCCGTTGGACCCCGACCACCCCGAGCGGGGCACCTGGCGCCCCCCCGCATACCGGTACAGCCTGGGCCAGGGCATAGAGGACGGCTTCTTGGCCACCTACAAGGTGCACCGGGTGCGCACCACCGTGGACGCCGCCGGCCTGAAGCTGGAGGACGCCGTTGAGCAGGGCGCCGAGGTCTTCATCCCCGAGGACGTGGAGCCGCGGGAGGTCTACACGACCCCCCAGTTTGAGCGTGAAATCACGGTGCCCGACCGCACCCGCGCCATGGTCCGGCACCTGGCGGGCCTCCTGCGCCAGTTTGGCCACATGGAAAAGACCATGGTCTTCTGCGTGGACATGGAGCACGCCCGCCTGGTCGCCCGGCTCCTCCAGGACGAGTTCGGCCCGGAGACGGGCTTACCCAACTACGCGGTGCCCATCGTCTCCGAGGAGGGGGAGGAAGCCCGGCGGGCCCTGGAGGCCTTCGCCGATTCCTCCAAATCCGCTCCGGTGGTGGCCACCACCGCCGAGCTCCTCTCCACCGGGGTGGACGTTCCCTCGTGCCGCAACATCGTCTTCATGAAGACCGTCTCCTCCCCCGTCCTCTTCAAGCAGATCGTGGGCCGGGGGAGCCGCATAGATCCGGCCACGGGCAAGGAGTGGTTCCGCATCATTGACTACACAGGCGCCACCCGGCTCTTTGACGAGTGGGACCGCCCCCCCGTCTCCCGCCTCGAGGTCCCCACCGGCCCCCAGACCGCCGGCCTGGTGGGCCTGGTCTACCACGCCCAGACGGGGGAGCCCCTTCCGGGGGCCCGGGTGAGCGTCCGCGTCGGGCCCAACCAGTGGCGCGGCCCCATACTCACCAACGAGGAGGGGCGTTTCCGCTTTGAGCAGCTGCCCGCGGGCTCCCTCCAGGTCTCGGTGGACGCCCCGGGGTTCGCCCCCCGCGCCTTAAGGGTGGAGACGCTTCCCGACGAGGTCAGCGAGGTGGCCATCCCCCTCAAGCCGGCGCAGAAGAAGGGGGGCAAGATCCGGGTGGAGGGCCTGGAAGTGACCATCGCCGACGAGGCGGTCTTCCTGGTGGAGGCCACGGGGCAGCAGCTGACCCTGGCGGAGTACCGGGACTATAGCCGCCTCGAGGTCCTGAAACGGGCCCCCACCCTCCGGGACCTCCGGGCCATCTGGCTGGACACCGACCGCCGCCGGGCCTTCTTGGGGGAACTGGCCCGCTCCAGCGTTCATCCCCAGGTGCTGGCCGAGGTCATGGGCCGCCTCGAGGCGGACGCCTTTGACCTCCTGGCCCACCTGGCCTTCGGTGCCCCTATCCGCACCCGGAGCGAGCGGGCGGAGGCCTTCCTCAACCGCGAGCAGGACTTCCTTCGCCGCCACACCCAGGAGGCCCGCTGGGTCATCCTGGAGCTTCTGGACAAGTACCGGGTGGGGGGGGTGGACCAGCTCGAGCCCGAGGTCTTCAGCCTCTCCCCCTTCCGGGAGAAGGGCGGTGCGGTAAAACTAAGCAGGGCCTTTGGTGATCTCAAGGCCATGGGCCGCTCCCTCCGAGAAATGCGGGAGCGCATCTACGCTGAGGAGACGGCATGAACGGACCCCAGACCCGCGAGACGCTGGCCCGAGAGATCTGGCGCGCCTGTGACATCCTCCGCCGCGACAACAACTGCGGCGGCGTCATGGAGTACGTGGAGCACCTCTCCTGGCTCCTTTTCCTGCGCTTTCTGGACGCCCAGGAGGACGAGTGGGAGGCTCAGGCCGAGATCGCCGGCCGCCCGTACACCCGTATCCTGGACGGGCCGTACCGCTGGAACGCCTGGGCGGCTCGGGACTGGGACGCGAATGACCTGCTTGCCTTCGTCCACTCCGAGCTCATCCCCTACCTGCAAGGGCTGGGGGGCGACCCCCTGCGCGAAACCATCCGCAGCATCTTCACCGAACGCAACGTTATCGTGTGCGCCTCGGGTTACAACCTGAAGGAAGTTTTGCAGATTCTGAACGGCATTGACTTCCACAGCCAGGACGACGTGTTCACCGTCTCCCAGGTGTACGAGGAGCTCTTGCGCCGTCTGGGAAACGAGAACCGCATGGCCGGGGAGTTCTATACCCCTAGGCCCGTGGTCCGGTTCGTGGTGGAGGTGGTGGACCCTAAGATCGGCGAGACCGTCTACGACCCCGCCTGCGGCTCCTGCGGCTTCTTGGTGGAGGCCTACCTCCACATGAGGAAGTCCGAGCGCACGGTGAGGGACCTCAAGACCCTTCAGGAGGAGACCTTCTTCGGCCAAGAAAAGAGGCCCGTCCCCGCCCTCATGGGGTTGATGAACATGGTCTTGCACGGGGTGACCCGCCCCGAGATCCGCCGGAAGAACACCCTGGAGGAGAACGTCCGGAGTACAACGGAATTCTTTGACGTGATCCTTACCAACCCCCCCTTCGGCGGGAAGGAGGGCGAGCACGTCCAGAGAAACTTCCCGGTGCCCTCCTCTGCCACCGAGCTCCTCTTCCTCCAGCACATCATGAGGAAGCTCAAAAACAGGCCCGGGGCCCGCTGTGGCATGGTGGTGCCCGAGGGGACCCTATTCCGGGGCGGGGCCTTCGCCACGGTCAAGCAAGACCTCCTGGAGCAGTTCAACCTGCACACCATCGTGAGCCTGCCCCCGGGGACCTTCGCCCCCTACTCCGACGTGAAGACCGCCCTCCTCTTCTTTGAGCGCCCGGGGCCGACCAAGGAGGTTTGGTACTACGAGCTCCCCTTGCCCGAGGGGCTGAAGAAGTTCACCAAGGGGAACCCCATCCAGGACGAGCACTTTGAGGAGGCCCGCCGGCTCTGGAAGGCCTGGGACGCCTACCGCAAGGGGCAGGGGCCCCGGGAGGCCTGCCTTTCCGAGCGGTCCTGGATCGTGCCCGCGGAGGAGATCCGGGCCCGCGGCTACGACCTCACCGCCCGCAACCCCAACCGCAAGGACACCGAGGCCACGCCCTCTCCTATGGAGCTTGTGGCGGGGCTTTTGGAGCGCGAGCGGGAGATCCTGGCCATCGTGGAGGAGTTAGACGACCTCTTGAGCAACGGAAGCGCGGAGGTGGAGCGGTGACCGAGGGACCCTACGAACTCCCCGAGGGCTGGCGGTGGGTGCGGCTGGGGGAGGTGGCACAAAGGAGGGCCAACTCACTTGTTCCCCGCCGCTACCCTTCGAGGCGGTTTCGGTACGTGGGCATGGAACACTTAGAGGCCGGACAGTGGGAGGAGCCTCAAGGGGTAGAGGTGAGCGGATCAGACATCAAGAGCCAGGTGATTGCTTTTCACCCTGGCTTGGTGCTTTATGGAAAGCTACGCCCTTACCTAAACAAGGTGTTTGTGCCAAGTTACGAGGGGATAGCTTCCTCAGAGTTTGTTCCTATCGCTCCTCATCCGAGCTTGCTTTCCCCTAAGTATCTTGCGGCCTACCTGCGCACGCCGGGCTTTGTAGCCTACGCCAACGCGAATACAACGGGGAGCCGTCAGCCGAGAGTCCGCTTAGAAGCGCTCTGGAGCGTGCTCCTTCCCCTCCCACCTCTCGCCGAACAAGAGCGCATCGTAGAACGCCTCGAGGCCTTTATGGACCGGGTGCGGGAGGCCCGGCGCCTGCGCCAGGAGGCCCGGGAGGAGGCCGAGCGCCTCTGGCAATCTGTCCTTGCCGACACCTTCCCCCGCCCTGGCTCCGCCCTGCCCCCCGGCTGGCGGTGGGTGCGGCTGGGGGAGGTGGCATACCGAGAGGCCAACTTTCTTATGCCCAGCGATTACCCAACAAAGCGGTTTCGGTATGTAGGTATGGAGCATCTTGAGGCGGGACAATGGGCAGAGCCCCAAGGGGTGGAGGTAAGCGGAGCGGAGATCAGGAGCCAGGTTGTTCTCTTTCGCCCCGGCCTCGTTCTCTACGGCAAGTTGCGCCCTTACCTCAACAAGGTCTTTGTGCCCCGCTATGAGGGAGTAGCTTCAACGGAGTTTGTCCCCATCGCGCCGCGTGTGGATGTCCTTTCTCCCGAATATCTGGGAGCGTATCTTCGCACACCACACTTCGTAGACTATGCCACCGCAAATACGACAGGCAGCCGCCAGCCCAGAACCCGCCTGGATGCGCTATGGAGTGCCCCCATCCCCCTCCCCCCCCTCGCCGAACAAGAACGCATCGTAGAACGCCTCGAGGCCCTCCAGGAAAAACTCCGCGCCCTCGAGGCGGCCCAGGCCCAGACAGACGAGACCCTGAAGCGGCTGGAACAGGCCATTTTGGAGAGGGCCTTCCGGGGGGAGCTATAAAGCGGTACATAAGGGGAAAAACCCAAGCGATATTGCAAAACCCAAGCGGCTGTTGTACCTTATAGATGGGCATTTGATATGCCCTTTACCTGTGGGGGGATGGCTGATATGCTTTTGGGTGGATGCCGAGCCGTAGGATTGGTGGATTGCGAGTGTGGATATATTTCAACGATCACCGTCCTCCCCACGTTCATGTCCAAATCGGCAATAGTGAAGTCGTTTTCTCTCTCAGCGTTGACGGAGAGCCCATAGGGATCCGCGAGATTCGTGGGAATGTCAAAAACGGCGAAGTAGTGAGAGCTTTAGAGATGGTTAGGCAAAACAACGACTCCCTGCTGGAATGGTGGAGGGAAATCCATGGTGACTGCTGATCTTCTCAAGCAAATCGAGGCCGCTCGCAAGGCGGGTGAGCTGGCGCAGCAGTCTGAACCTGCGGCTCGCCATGCCCGCTACAACCCGGTGTCGCGGGAGATCGAGATCGAGCTGAGGGATGGCCGCCGCGTGTCGATCAGCGTTGATCTGATCCAGGGTTTGCAGGGAGCCAGTGACGAAGAGTTGAGCCGGGTCAAGGTGACCCCGGCCGGGACCGGCCTCTATTGGGAAGATCTGGATGTTGACATAAGTGTGCCCTTCCTCCTAAAGGGCATTTACGGGACGCGGGCTTGGATGGCCGAGTTGGGACGGCGAGGGGGTAAGGTCAAGAGTGCGGCCAAAGCTGCTGCGGCCCGTGAGAATGGGAAGAAAGGGGGACGACCTCGAAAGTCTTCGGCCTCAAAACCGGAGGAGGCCTCCGTTGTTTCCAAGAGCCATAAGGTTGAGCTGCACTTGCCGCGCACGCTCTACCAACAACTGCAGCAGGAAGCCCAGGAGGAGGGAGTGACTCTCGAGAACTACCTTTTAACCCTCGTGATTCAGGGCGCTTCATACCGTCGGATGCGCCTCGAGGTGAGAGACCCTTGGGAACAGCTAGGCCGTATGGAGCGCTGGGGGGTGTTCGTGAAGGGTAGGGGTATTTTCGTGGAGAAGTGGCCAATCTCAACGCCTACTGTGATTGTCTTGAAGAATCTGGGTGAAGGCCAAGTTGCGGCTTCGGGAGAGGAGGACTTCCGATCCTTCAGGGGGGTTTACGCTTGAGCAAGAAATCTGCCGACACCCCTTTCGCCTTGGACCCCGACGAATATGGGAAATTCATAGAAGGATTGGAGCTTATCCAAGTTAGGCTGGTTCGCCTCAACGTCGAAAGCGCCGCGAGCTTCCCGATCAAACCCTCCGGCACAAGTGTCGAGTTGGAAGTCGCAGAAGAGGCAAGTTACACGCCCGTAGACGAGGGTTTTGAAGTCTTCCACCGCTACTTGCTGCTCGCAAAAGATGCTCAGCAGCCTTCGGAGCTCCTTGGAAGAATCGAAGCGGAGTTCGGTTTGCGCTTTAAAAGCGTTCAACCGATCAGCCAGCCATACTTCGAGATTTTCCGCCATTTCAACCTCCCGGTGAATACCTGGCCTTACTGGAGGGAGTTGGTCCAATCAATGACGGCGCGGATGGGATGGCCGCCCATCACGCTGCCTTTGCTGAAGAGAGTGCCCCCTCCAAGTGGAAGACCTACTCAAAAAACCAGGAAAAAGAAATAGCCTTCTTGAGGTACTCAACCGCCCTCGAGGCTAGAACGAATCCCCGGCCCCCGCGCCGCCCTTCTCCAGGAGCCGGGCCACCTCCTCCTCACCCAGGGAGAGGAGAAGGTCGGCGGCCAGGCGCAAAAGCGTGTTCTCCGTAATCCTTTCCCCCCTCCCCCTCCGCTCCCGGTTCAGCCTCCTGGCCAGGGCGGTGAGGGCGTCCAGCTGGTCGGGGCGGAGCCGACACTCCTTGCGCACATAGGTGAGATAAGGAGGCACCCGCTCCCCCGGCGAGGGGGCGGCCAGGTCCCCAGGGTGTTCCCCCGGCGGGGAAGCGACCCCAGGGGGAGCGACCTCCGGGGGAGTGGTCTCCTGGGAGGCGATCTCCTCCCGCACCAGCTCCGAGAGCCGCTTCCGCTTCATGCCCCCTCCGCCCGGGCCAGGGCCCGCTCGCCCAGCTCCCGCAGAAGCTCCTCCGCCACCCGCCGGTAGTCCGCCTCCGCCTCCCGGGCGTTGGGCCCCCGGAAGCCGGTGATGGGCTTCCCCTCCAGGGCCGCCCGCTCGTGGGCTTTGTAGGCCCGCACGAAGGCGTGGAAGGCGGGCACCCCGGCCTCCATCAGGGCGGTCTGGGCCTCGAGGGCCTCCGCCAGGCTCCGGGGGTCCACCCGGGTGAGGAGGACCCGGTGGGCCACCCCCACCGGACGCACCGCCCGCCGCACCGTCTCCACCAGGGCCTCGAGGTCCAGGGGGGCGGGGGGCGTGGGGAGGACCACGAAGTCCGAGGCCCGGAGGACCGCCTCCAGCGCCTCCGAGCGCAGGGCGGGGGGCGTGTCCACCACCACCGCCCCGTAGCCCCGGACCCGCCGGAGCCGGCTCAGGAGGCCGGGGTCCGTCTCCTGGGCAAGGTCAAAGGGCATCTCCCCCCGCCCCGCCCACCAGGAGGCGGAGCCCTGGGGGTCCGCGTCCACCAGGAGGACGGGGGCCCGCTCGGCCAGGAGGGCGGCCAGGTTGACGGCGGTGGTGGTCTTCCCCACCCCGCCCTTGCCGTTGACCACGGCCACCACCCTCATGCCGGACCTCCCTCTCGCCCCGCCTCCAGCGCCCGCATGAGCCGCTCCTCCCCCCCGGTGAGCCGGGCCGCCTCCTCCCAGGGGATGCGCCAAAGCCGCCCCACCTTCTGGGCCGGGATCTTCCCCGAGCGGATCCAGCTCCTCACCGTCTCCGGGTGGACCCGGAGGGCGTGGGCCAGCTCCTCGGGGGCGAGGAAGGCGGGCTTGCCCATGTGGGCCATGCTACCCAATCGGCCCAAGGAAGACAAGAGGGGGCCCGGAACTTCCAAACTCTGTAAGTCTGGAAGTCTGTAACTCTGGAAGTCTGGAAGTTACAGACTCCCGGACTCTGTAACTCTGGAACTCTGTAAGTCTGTAAGTCTGGAAGTTACAGAGTCTGGTAGTCTGTGAGCATGAGCGTCTTCGTGGGCCGGAAGGAGGAAGGCCGGGCGGTCCTCCTCTCGGCGCGGGCCGGGAGGGGGGTGGTCCTCTCTGCCCCCCCGGGCTACGGGAAGAGCGCCCTTTTGGAGGAGTTGAGGCCGGCCCTCGAGGCCTGGTCCGTCGTCCTGTGGACCGAGAAGCTCGCCCCCTTCGGGGCCTTCCTACGGGACCTCTTCCGGGCCATGTGGGACGCCCGCATCCCCGTGGAGGGGGTGGACTTCTCCAAGGACCCGGAGAAGGACCTCCAGGCCTGGGGGAAGCGGTACAGCTCCAACGAGGAGAAGGCCAAGAGCCTGGTGCGGGCCCTCCGGCGCTACGCCGAGAGCGGGGTGAACCGGGCCACCCTCGTGGTGGACGACGCCACCGGGGTCACGGGGAGCATGGTCCCCTGGCTCGTGGCCCTCTCCGAGGTGGCCACCCTGGTCCTGGCCGTCCACCCCGAGACCCTCAGGAAGGCCAACACCAAGCGCCTCTGGATGCGCCTGGACCGGGTGGACCTCCCGCCCCTCTCCCCCCGGGAGACCCGGGAGCTGGCCGAGGCCCTGGTGGAGCGCTACGGGGTGGTGGCGGAGGACCGGGAGGCGTACCTGGCCCGGGTGGTCTCCCTCTCCGGGGGCATCCCCGGGGAGGTGGAGCGCCTCATCCGGTATGTGAGCGCGGAGGACATCGTGCGGAACCGGGACATCGGCACGGGGTACGCCGAGGGCCTGGCCCGGAGGGAGGAGCGGGGGATTGCCCTGGCCCCCATCCTCCTGGTGGCGGGGGGCGTGGCCATCGCCGCCCGCTACCTGGGCCTGGCCCGGGGGGAGATGGACCTCTACGTGGCCGGGGGGATTGGGGTCGCGGCCTTCGTGGTCCTCTCCCCCTGGCTCAGGAAGGCGGTGGTGGTGAGGTGAGGACGGCGCTCTCGGAGTTCTGGCGGCTGGCGGGGGAGGCGGGGGTCCTGCGGGTGGACCCCACGGGCCAGTACTTCCTCTTCACTCAAGCCGGGGAGTGGCGCCTCTACCAGCGGGGGATTGAGGCGGCCTTTCTGCTGGCCACCGGGGAGGGGGCCCTGGCCTGGGCGAAGGAGTTCGGCGTGCCGGTGCCGGGGGACGCGGGGGAGGGGGGAGGGCGTGGCGCGTAGCCTGGCGGCCCTCCTCCTCCTGGCCTGGGCCCTGGCCCAGGGCCTGACCCCCCGGGAGGTCCAGGTCCTGGAGAGGCTCGTGGCGGAGGCCCTCCCCCGGGACCCCGCCTACCTGCGGGCCCTGGCCGACCTCGAGGCCGCCCGCTCCTCCCTGGGCCTCCTGGGGGCCCTCTCCGCCGAGGCGGGGGCCTCCCTGTCCGGGGACTACGGCCAGGTCTCCCCCTCCTACCGCCTCTCGGTGAGCCTGAACCTGGCCGAGCTTTTCCGGGACAAGGGGCCGGCCCTCCGGGCCCTCGAGGCCCAGGCCGAGGACGCCGCCCGGGCGGTCCGGCTGAGGGTGGCCGAGGCCTTCTTCCGCTGGCTCGCCGCGCGGGAGGCGGCCCGGGCCGCCGCCGACGGGGTGGAGGCTCGGGAGGCCGAGCTCAAGGCGGTCCAGGCCCGGGCCCGGGTGGGGGGCGCCACCCCCGCCGAGGTCCTGGCCGCCGCCGAGCGCCTCTCCCAGGCCCGCCTGGCCCTCTACCGGGCCAACCTGGACCTGGCCCTGGCCCTGGAGGGCCTGGCCCGGGCGGTGGGCCTGCCCCTGGAGGCGCTGAGAGCCCTTTTAAGGCCCCTGGAAGAGGGAGGGGGTACTCCAGGTGCCCCCCCACCCTCAGGGCGGCCTTAGCGTGGCTTTGGGAGGCTCATATGGCAAGAGCGGGAGCGCTTCTGATCCTGGCCCTGGTCCTCGCCGGGTGCGAGCCCCCCGCGGCCAGGTGGGAGGGGGAGGTGCCCCTCTCCGTCTTCCAGGGCCCCGGCCTGCCCCTGGCCCCCGCCCAGGGGGACCCCGAGCCCCTGGGGGTCCGGGTCTACCTCTACCGCTCGGGCCAGCAGGTCTGGGCCCGGCTTTGGACCGGGGGGGGCCTCCCCGCCTGGGGGAGCCTGGGCCTGGTTTTGGAGGGGGCCCGGGGGGAGAGCCTGGCCGTGGCCACCCAGCCCGTAGAAGAGGGGGCCCGGCCGGCCCCGGTCTCGGTCCGGGCTGAGTCCCGGGAGCCCGTCTGCGCCTTCTGGGCCGTCTTCCTCTCCCCCGACCCCTGGCGGATGGAGGACGTAGGGGCCCGGGTCTACCAGGGCTCGGGCCGGGTGTGCGAGGGAGGGAGGAGATGAGAGAGGAGATGCTCAGGCGGAAGGTGGAGGAGCTGGAGGCCCACCTGGCCCACCTCGAGGCGGAGCGCCAGAAGCTCCTGGCCCGCCTCGCCTACCTCGAGGCCCAGCGCCTCGAGGCCCGGGGCGCCCCAGGTAGAGGGGCCCAAGGGGTCCTCTCCCGGAAGGAGGCCGAGGAGCTTCACGCCCTCCTCTCCGCCGTCTGGCTGGACCTGAACGAGGTGCGCCCGGCCCGGGTGCCGGACCTGGACCGGGCCCTCCGGCTCCTGGAGCGGGCCCTTACGGGATGACCGCCGGGACCCACCTGGCCGGGGCCGCCCTCACCGCGAGCCTCCTGCGGGGGATGGGTGTGGAGGTGGGCCTCCTGGAGGGGGTGGCCCTGGCCTGGGGCTCGGTCATGCCGGACCTGGACACCACCACCTCCGGCCCGGGCCGGTTCGTCCGCCCCCTCTCCCCCTTCCTGGAGCGGCGCTTCGGCCACCGCACCCTCACCCACTCCCTGCCCTTCCTCCTGGCCCTGGCCCTCCTCCTCCTGCCCCTCCACCGGGCCAACCCCTCGGTCTACTGGGCCTTCCTGGCGGGCTACCTCTCCCACCTCCTCCTGGACACCCTGAACGTGAACGGCGTCCCCCTCCTCTGGCCCTGGCGGGTGCAGTTCTGGTTCTTTGCGGCGCGCGAATGGCGCATCCGCTACGGGAGCCCCCAGGAGGCCACCCTGGCCCTCTTCCTGGCCCTCTTTGGCTTCGTGCTTTGGCCGGTCTCGGGCCAGGGGTTCGCCAGCGCCTTCCGCCACCTCGTCGGCACTCCTGAGGTGGCCGTCCTGGACTACCTGGACTGGCGGGACCGGTGGGAGGTGTGGGCCGAGGTGAAGGGGTTCAACCGGGAGACCCAGGAGCCGGTGGAGGGCCGCTTCCTGGTGGTGGAGGCCCTGGGGCGGGAGGGGGTCCTGGTGGAGGACGAGCTGGGCCGGACCCTGGCCGTGAGCCGGAACGGGCAGGTGGTGGCCTACCGGGTGCGGATGGTCCGGGGGGCGCCCCAGGTCCTCCGGGAGTGGCGGCTGGACCTCTCCGGGAGGCTCGTGGGCGACCTCCTCTCCGCCCTGCCCCGGGGGGCCCGGCGGGTCTGGATCACGGGGGAGGCCCGGCCCGCCACCCCTCCCCCGCCCCTCGTCCCCCCCGTGGGCACCTACCCCCGGGTGGAGGCCTCCGAGAGCCCGCCCCGCCTCCTCCTGCACGCCGCCCGGCCCGAGGACCTGGCCCCCCTCGCCGCCCTCTACCTCCAGGCGGGAAGCGCCGTGGTGAGGGCCAGCTTTCCCCCCGGGGAAAAGGAGGCCTCCCTGGACCTCCCCGCCCTGCCCCAGGCCCCCCGGGTCCACCCCGTGGTCATCCCCGACCTCCCCAGCCTCTCCGGCCTCCTGGTCCGGCCCGGGGACCGGGTGGAGGAGGGGGAGCCGCTAGCCCGCTACACCGACCCCGCCCCCCTGGAGGACCTCGAGGCCCAGGCCCAGGCCAAGCGGGAGGAGGCCCAGAGACTTGAGGGGGAAATCCGCGCCCTGGAGGAGCGCTTCCGGGCCGAGCGGGAGGCCCTGGAGCGGGAGCGGGCCCGGGCCCGGGAGGAGCGGGACCGCCTCCGCTACCTGGTCTCCCAGGGGGCCGAGCCCGCCCTCCGCCTGGCCGAGGCCGAGGGGCGCCTCGAGGAGGCGGAGGGGAGGCTCCGGAAGCTCGTCCTGGACTACACCACCCAGAGGGCCCGCCTGGAGGAGTCGGCGCGGGAGGCCCGCCTCGAGGCGGCCCGCCTGGACCGGAGGCGGGAGCGGGAGGCGGAGCGCCAGCTGGTCCGCGCCCCCGTCTCCGGCCGGGTGGCCGAGGTCAAGGTGCGGGACCTCACGCCCAAGGGGGTGACGGTGGAGGTGGTGCTGGTTCAGTAAAGAGGGAGGCCAGCGGATAGAGAGCGTCGTTTCCCGAAGGGAACACTAAGCTGCTTCCCGAGGGGAACACGGGGAGGCGCTCAAGGTCTGGTACAGGGGTCTGAGCAGGGGGTAGCCGGGCGAAAGGTTAACTCAACGAGCCCCTCGCTCCAGATCTCCTAAAATAATTGCGACATGACCTGCCACTCCGGCGTAGAGACCTTGCGGCTCCACGGCCTAGCCCTCCTGGCGTCCGCTCAGCTCTCTCGCCCCGTCCACTTGGTGCTGGATGCCCCCTGGGGCTTCACCCTGTGGGGCTTGGCCCAGCTCCCGCGGCCCTGCCTCATCGTGACCCAGTGTCCTTCACCCCACTACCTGCGCGACCTGATGGACCTGCAACCGGAGGGGATCCTGGCCACCTCGGCAAACCCGGAGGACATACTCCGGGGTCTACAAGCCGTAGCCCAGGATCAGCCCTTTCACAAGCTCCCGCCTTTAGGCCCAGAGATCCTTACCGTGCGCGAGCGGCAGGTTATGCGTCTGGTGGCGCTGGGTCTGAGCGACGCCGAGATCGCCCGGAGGTTGAGTGTATCCAAGCGGACGGTGTATAACTGGGTGTCCAGCCTACAGGACAAGCTGGGCTTGGAGAACCGAGTGGAGCTCGCGCTGTACTACCTGGGCTTGCTCCCCCACTGCCGTGGGTGGCGTGGGATGTGAGTTTTTACTGGCTTGGATGTGAGCTTTTCTCTTGAATCCAAAATCCCGTGGCTCTATTTTAAAGGCGACCCCCAAGAGTTGGGGCGGAAAGAGGAGGGAGGTTGTGTATGGCAGTTGCAAGCCTCAACCCTTTTGATCTGGCTAGTCTAGACATCAGGACCAGTGCCGCAATGGATGCAGGTACGGTGAGCCCGCAAAGTACTTTGGTCTGCGCAACCATCGTCATTAGTTTTCGCAGCAACTTGTGCTGCGTTGTCACCATCACCCTGCTGGCCTGTCCCCGAACTGAGGAACTGCCGGCTTGAGCGCCGCTTTCGGGCCTCAGCGGTCGTTGGGGCCCCTTTTTTTTCTCAAAGCAGCTTATGAACGCGACGAGGGGTAACCCCTACTTTTTGGAGGCTAAATACGACCTACTCCAGCAGCTGCGGATCCCCGGGCAGTTCATCGGCACCCCGCTTGGCGGTGTAGGTGCTTATGGGCTGCTCCTCCTAATGGGCCGCGACCTCGGCGGCCTCGGCGAGGAATTCCTCGTCCGCTTCGCCGCCTTAGGGGTCATGAACGTAGGGCTGCTCGCGATAGGGCTAGGGGCAGCCTCGGAGCGCGCCTACGGCTGGATCCGCCTGCGCCAGGTAGCGCCCATGCCGCCCCTGGCTTATTTCCTGGGGAAGGTTTCCACAGGGGCGGTTATGGCCGCCCTGACCGCCTTGGGTGTGCTCCTGGTGGAGCTGGTCTTCGGGGCGGTTTCCTGGCCCTACTACGCCTGGGTTTCGCTGACGCTGGCCCTGGTGCTGGGCAGTCTGCCCTTCACCGCCTTGGGCCTGGCCGCGGCCTACCTCGTGCGGCCGAACTCGGCTCAGCCGCTTATCGTCTATACCGCGGCATTCGTCCTTTTCCCGGTGTTCATGCCTTTGCTTCGCCTCCCAGAGTGGATCCAGACCATCTTCTCGTACCTTCCGAGCGCCCTCTTCATTGATTTAGCGCTTGGTGCGGTAGGCCTGGCCTCGCCCTCGCTTCCTTCTTTCGTGCTGCTCGCCGCGTATACCATAGCCTTCCTGCTGCTGGCCGCGTGGCTTTTTGGCCGCGACGAGGGCAGCACCTTCGGATGATCTGGGGGTGCACGGTGCAAGGGGCTATGGTGCGCGTCCCGCTGTTCCCCGTCGAGTGGTATCTTCAGGCGCTATCTGCACCAGACGGGCTCGCCGACTATCTTTTGGAAATCCTGCGCGAACCGGCTTTCATGGAGGCGTTGTGGCTGGCGAGCCCAAGCCTGGCACGCGAGGCCGAGCGTTGGCGAGACGGAGAGAAAGCGCCGGGTACAAGTCAGCTGTTAGGGCTGTTGCGGTACCTCATTCGGGCCACCACGCGACCCACCCCGTTTGGTCTATTCGCTGGAGTGGCATTTGTACCGATTGAGGAGCAGACACGGCTGCGGTTGGCTGGCCTCGGCAGCCATCAGAAGCGGGCTCGATTGGACTATGGCCAGGCGCTCGCCTTTGTGCAGTCCCTCGAGCGCGATCCGGCGTTGCGCTCTGAACTCTACGTTTACGCCAATCCAGCACTGTTGCGCTGGTACAGCCGGATTCGCGTTACCTGCCGGGATGGCTACGGTCGGGGCCAGGATCCAGGACAGGCTTGGATACGCCTTACCGATCCGGTGCAAGTAATCCTCGAATACGCTGCTCGGCCAGTCCAGTATGGCGACTTAATCCGCCGGCTGCAAGAGCGCTACCCACAGAGTTCAGAAGTCGATATCGACCTCTTCCTGCTCAAACTGCTGGACGAAAGCGTGCTCCTGAGCACCTTGCGACCTCCCCTCACCGAGATGGAACCTCATTCGTACCTTGCGCGCATGATCCCGCCAACCTCCCCACCCAGCGAGACGACTGAAAGGGTGCTACAAGCTTCGAGGCTTATTCAAGAAATCAATGCGACGAAGATTGGGGAAGGCACCAAGCTCCTCAAAGCCCTTTACGAAGAATTTGGCTTGCAGCAAGGGGATCGACAACATTTGATCCAGATGGATCTCAGGTTGGGCCTAGAGGAGGCCAGCCTATCTCATCAGGTAATTGCCCCACTACAGAAAGCAGCTCGCCTGCTGGCCCAGCTCTTCGGTACCCGCTCACCTGCCGAGGCTTCTCTCCGCCAGTACGCGCAAGCATTTCTCGAACGGTACGGGCTGCGGGAGGTGCCCCTGCTCGAACTGCTGGACGAGGAGCTCGGGCTTGGACCGCCGCCTGGCTACCACAACCCCCCACCTCGCCGCTCATGGGCTAGGTCAGCGCTTCCGGAGCCGCCGGAGTTGCGTGAGATCTATCATATCCTGGCTGAGCAGGTTTCCCTGTGTTTGCGGGAGGGGCGGCTCGATCTGGACCTTGAGGACGTTGCCCTGCCTCAGAGCGAACTCGAGGTAGCCCTACCCCCAGCGGTTGAGGTCTTTTTTAGCATCCACGGTGAGGGCGAAACGCCGACCCTGGTCATCAGCCCAGCAGGATTTGTCACCAGCAGGGGCGGGGTCTTCGGACGCTTCGCCTATATTGATGAACGTTTCCATCAGATGCTCAGGGCGCTAGCCGAGGAAGAGGTACACCGTTATCCCGACTATGCTTTTGCTGAGGTTGTCTACTCGGACCGAGTCGGCCATCACACCAACGTCGCCCTTCACCCGAGCCTCTACCCTTATCAGATTGCGGTTGGAGTCGCTCCTAGTGTTCCTTTTGAACGCCAAATTCCGCTTAGCGAGCTGATGGTTGGAGTGGACGGGCAGCGGTTTTACGTTTACTCGCCCAGTCTCGACCGCATTGTGTTGCCACGGGCTCCCCACGTGCTCAACCCTCAACTTGCACCCAATTCGGTGCGCTTTCTCCGTGAAGTCGGCGAGCAAGGGCTTGCGGTTGTACCGACATGGCAGTGGGGTCCCTTGAGCACCCTACCCTTCCTGCCGCGGGTTCGGCTGGGCCAGGTGGTACTGGCCCCCGCCCGCTGGAGGCTCCCCCGGCCGCTACCACGAGACCTCGGGGCCCTAGACCGCTGGCGAGCCCAGTGGCAAGTACCCCGCTACGTCTACATCGGCAGCCACGACAATCGGCTACTGTTAGACCTGGATCACCCAGCCTGTTTTGAACTACTTCGCCGGGAGGCCCCAGAATATGTCGAGGAAGCCCCCGACCCCCACTCGGCCTGGGTGAGCGGCGGCAGTGGCCACCACATGGCTGAGTACGTACTCCGGCTGCCGCTCGGCTCGGCTGGGGAGTCCTACCCCCAGCGGGCGGCAAGATCGGTGCAAAGCCTTGACCCTGTCCGTAGGATGCGCTTTCCGGGCCAGAGGGTTATCTACCTCAAGCTGTACGGCCCGGCCACCTTCCAAAACGATATACTCTTCGCCTTACACCAATTTCTAAAGGAGCATGGCTCCCCCAACTGGTTTTTCGTGCGCTACCAAGACCCTGACGACCACCTACGGGTGCGCATCTTCGGCAAAGAGGGTGAGCTCGGTGAGTTCCTGAGTCGCTTCAGCCGAGAGGCCCATCGCTACGCCGAAAACGGGTTTTTGCTGCGTTGGGCTACTGACACTTATGAGCCGGAGTTCGAGCGATACGGCGGCGAGGCTGGCTTGGCCGTTTGTGAGGAAATCTTCTGCGTTGAAACACGCGCGCTACTCGAGCTATTCGCTCTAAAACCGCCCTTGCCGCTCCGTGAGCTGGCTCTATTTTCTGTAGATGGCCTTTTAGAGGGGCTGGGCATGAGCGCCAAGGACCGTTACCACTTGTATCACAAACTAGTAGAGGTCCACCTAAAAGATCTAGGCCAAGCAGGCAAGGAGAAAATACAGCAATGGAAGCGTGAGTTTGGCCAAGCCCGATCCCGGCTGTGGCAAGTTATGTCTTGGTTCCGCGGGGGCACGGTGGGATCAGGGCCACCAGCCGATCAGCCGGCCAAATGGTACGGCGACTTCAAGACCCAGCTTGGCCCTCTAGGCCGGGCGCTCCAAGAGCTGGAGCGGCGGCATATGCTGCTCTACCCCATAGGCCACGTGGCGGCCAGCCTGATCCATATGAATGCCAACCGCCTGGGCCTATTCCAAGATGAGGAGCACCGCCTCACGTACTTTCTTTACGCTCTGTACGATGGTTTCCGCCACTACATCCCGGCTACGCTCCCCTTAACTTGGGAGGAGATATGAAACCGGCCTTCCTCTGGGTTCCTCAAGTGATAACCGTATCCGAAGAGGTTCTTTCACGGTTGTCTGACCGAAAAACCGTCCTCGCGGCAGTCGAGCGGCTACCGCCGTTTAAGGCAGGCGAAGCCCGTCCCCAGTGGGATCCTGCTAGCATGAGCTTCGGCGACGCTGGTCTAGCTTGGACGTTTGCCCACGCCGCGCAGACAGGGCTCGACTCAAGCTGGGAGTGGGTGGCCCGGCACTACCTTGATCATGCCCTTGAGCATGCCCTTGAGCATCCCTCTCCCTCAGTGGGATTGCTCAGCGGCTTGGCAGGTCTGGCTTGGGTGGATCATAAGCTAAATGGACTGGCGCGGCGGGCAGTGAACGCCAGACTGTTTCAAGGGGTGAGCGCTCTGCTTAAGGAGTCTCCTCCCAACGGAGGAGTTCACCCTACCGTCTTCGACGCTACGTATGGGCTTGCTGGAGTGGGACGCTACTTGTTGGCTATAGCCCCCCAGAACGCAGATGCGGAGTACTTGCTGCGCAAGATTTTGCGCAGGTTCATAGCCTGGAGTCAGCGGACTGCGCCTGAGGGGTTTTTCACCCCCGCCCATGAGGTGCGCCCTTTCGAGATGGCCGATCGTCCTGAGCTAGCCCAGGGTTATCTGGACCTTGGATTGGCCCATGGGATTCCCGGCCCACTTGCCCTGTTAAGCCTTGCTTGGGGTTCGGGCTTGCGTGAGCCAGGGATGGAGCAAGCGGCAGCGCTATTGGTGCGGCGCATACAGCAAACTCTGCGTGAGACCCCCTATGGGCCAGACGTACCCTACCGCCAACTTCCGATTTTGCGACAATCCCCAGAACCTTCGCGCACGGGCTGGTGCTACGGAAACCCCGGCGTGGCCCGCGCCCTCCAGCTGGCAGCCAGAAGCTTCGCCCAACCCGATTGGGCAGCGCTGGCGCGTGAGCTCGTCCGTTCGGCGATCAGGCGCCCCATTGAAATACGGGGGCTCGCGGCTCCAACCTTCTGCCATGGGCTGTCGGGCTTCTTGGCTGTTCTACTTCACTTCGAAACTGACCTTCCCAGCGATGAGTGGAAAGAGGCTGTAAACAACGTCATTGATCGGATGTTTGCTCACTACGAACCCAACACTGCATTCGGTTTTCAAAATCAAGAGGTAAATCTACAATCCCTGGACGACCCGAGCTTACAAACTGGTGCGGCCGGGGTTGCTCTGGTGTTGCTGGCCGCGTCAGGGATGTTGGGGGAAGCCTGGGACGCGGTTTTCTTGTTGGCGTAGAGGGCATGATGAGAGATAGCATCCTGTTCTTCCAAGAGGTCAGCAAGGCTTACGGCAGCGTGCGGGCGCTTGAAGGGGTGAGCCTGACGCTTGCCCCGGGGGAAAAGGTGGCGCTCCTGGGGCCAAATGGGTCAGGAAAGACCACTTTGGTGCACTTGTCCGTGGGACTCCTACGCCCGGACACAGGCCGGGTGGAGCTGTTCGGTGAGAGCCCTAAATCGCTCAGGGCCCGCCGCCGGTTAGGGGTCATGTTGCAGTCGGCCGCCATCCCCCCGACCCTGCGGGTGCGCGAGGCGGTGGAGCTCTTCCGGAGCTACTACCCCGACCCGCTCCCTTTGGCCGAAACGCTCCACCTGGCGGGGCTAGAGGGCCTCGAGGATCGTTGGTATGGTCGTCTCTCCGGAGGGCAGCAGCGGCGGGTGCAGTTTGCCCTAGCCATCTGCGGCAATCCAGAGCTCCTTGTGCTTGACGAGCCCACCGTAGGCTTAGATCCAGATTACCGGCGGGCTTTCTGGAAATCCCTATACGAATGGGCTCAGGGGAAGACCCTGTTCTTCACCACCCACTACCTAGATGAGGCCGACCGCTGGGCGGAGCGGGTCGTCGTGCTCCACAAAGGGCGGGTGCGGGCCGATGGGCCGGTGAAGTGGGTAAAATCGCAGTTAGGGGGCAAGGTTATCCGCTTTCGCAGCCACATCGGCTCTAAAGCCTTTGAAAGCCTGCCCGGTGTGCTCCAGGCTTCCGCAGTGGGGGATTATGTTGAGCTGGCTACCGAGCGGCCCGAGTCGGTCATTCCCCAGATCCTAGCCGTTGATCCCAACCTGAGCGACTTGGAGGTGCGTGAACCAGCCCTAGAAGAGGTGTTTCACGAGCTGATCCGAGAGCAGGCTTAGCTCCCTCTTTTGCCCTATGACCAGGCTCATCTGGAGCGCGCTCCGCATATGCACCCCCTAGACTCCACATTCCGCACCTTCCTCCTGCGCCTGGACCCCAGGCTCTACGCCGTCCTGGAGAAGTGTGCGCAGGACGAGCTTCGGAGCGTCAATGCCCAGATAGAATACCTCCTAAAGGAGGCGGCCCGGCGGGCGGGCCGGTGGAAGAAAGAGGAGGGTCGTGTCAAGAGTTATGTGTAAGAGTCTGTGTACGGGGGGCATACCGCTCCTGAAGCATCTTCTCCAGCACCTCCTTCACCTCCGAGAACCCCTTTAGTTTCCGTTCTGCCCACCTCCCTGCAAG
>Ga0197143_1001189_pt1 | contig 22840 bp, 18 predicted proteins | sample GBS70_MetaG_FD_148603 | JGI IMG/M metagenome (GOLD analysis project Ga0197143, IMG submission 148603) | Sediment microbial communities from Great Boiling Springs, Gerlach, Nevada, United States - GBS 70_MetaG | ecosystem: Environmental > Aquatic > Thermal springs > Hot (42-90C) > Sediment...
GTTTTATTATAAGTTCTTTTAATTTAAAACCTGCGTTAAGATAAACATCAAGAAGCTTAAATCCTAACGGAATAATATATCTCTTTCTACGAATATCTCCAATTAATATAACACACTTTCTGCCTGGTTTTAATACTCTATAGCTTTCTTTTGCTACTTTAAACATTTCTTTTAAAAATTCATCAACTTCATAAAATGAAAGATCTCCTTGCTTAGAATTTGTATAATGTATTATATTTGCGTATGGCGGATGTGCACAAATTAAATCAACGGAACTGTTTTGTAGAAAAGATAAATCTCTTGCATCCCCTACTTTTAAAATAGGCTCAAAAATTTGTTGGTGAGTTTTCTCATCAAAAAGAGACATTTGGTGTGGTAATTCAAAACTAACATTTCTTTTTGCTAACTCTATCGCTTTAGGATTTATATCTATTCCAATGAATCTCCGCCCAAGTAGTTTCGCTTCAATTGCCGTAGTCCCACCACCACAAAAATAGTCTAATACCAACTCGCCAGGTTTAGAATATTTCAAAATTATATTTCTTGGAATATAAGGAGACCAATTACCTCTATATTCATTACTATGAGTTGCCCAATTACCTCGTTGTTTAAAACTCCATACTGTAGTTGTTTCTTCTTTAAAATTTTTTGGAGAAAATGACTTTATTTTTTTAACTGTATTAAGCCTTGACAAATTACTAATGTTTATACCTTGAAATTGTGTAATAACTTTTTCTATAAACTTAAACGAAACACCATATTTTTGGCCTATTTCTAAATCCGGCGTGCCTTTTAATTTTTCTTCTAAAATTTTTCTTTTTAATTCTTCTTTTGACAAACTTGCACTTTTTGTTCTCATTTTAAATATTTATTCAAAATATCCGTTATAAACTTTTGGTGGTGTTTAAGCAACTTTTGATTTTTTGCTTCAAACCTTAAAACTAAGACAGGTTGTGTATTTGATGCACGAACTAATCCAAACCCACCATCAGGAAATTGTACTCGTACACCATCAATATCTAAAAATTTTATTTTCCTTTTTTTAAGTTCATCTTTTAGTTTTTCTACTACTTCAAATTTTTTTTCATCAGAAGATTCTATTCTTATCTCAGGTGTAGTATAAGTTTTTGGTATAAAAGATATTATTTTATCCAAAGGTTTTGCCTCTTCTCCAACAATCTCTAATAATCTTAACGATGCATAAATAGCATCGTCAAAACCAAAGTATCTGTCATTAAAAAACATATGTCCTGACATCTCTCCTGCTAAAAGTGCTCCTTCTTGTTTCATTTTCTCTTTTATCAACGAATGTCCTGTACGATAGATTATAGGTTTCCCACCTAATTTTTTTATTCCGTCAAACAACACTTGTGAACATTTTACTTCACCGATAAATTTTGCTCCTTTCCCAAACTCTTTTAATACATATTTTGAAAACAAAAGTAATAATTTGTCTCCAAAAACAATTTCACCTTTACTATCAACAGCTCCAAGTCGGTCACTGTCACCATCATAACCAATACCTAAATACAACTTGTTTTTCTTAACAACAGAGATCAATTCTTTTATGTACTCAGGGACTGTAGGATCAGGATGGTGGTTAGGAAAATTTCCGTCTGGTTCAAAAAATAGTGGTATATATTTTATCTCAAGGTTGTCAAGTATTCTTTTAATAACAGGACCTGCTGTACCGTTGCCACAGTCAACTGCAACTATAGGTTTTGTAAACTTTTGAAACAATTTTTTTAACTTGAAAAAATGTCCTGTTAGAAACGATACATAATCAGATACTATATCATATTTTACAACGACACCTTTTTTGTCTGATTTTATAAAATCTTCTTTAGTTGCAATTTTATAAATTTCTTTAATTTTTTCTCCGTATAAAGCATATGGTCCTACACACAATTTCATACCGTTAAACTCAGGTGGGTTGTGTGAAGCAGTTATCATTATTCCACCATCAACTTTTCTTTCTTTTTTATCTATTGGCACTAAGTTTGTAAATAATGAGAAATACAAGACAGGTGTTGGAACAACATCTAAATCTATCACATTTATTCCTGAATCAATAAAAGCTTTTGTAGCTGCTTCTTTTAACTCAGGCGAACTTTTTCTTACATCTGTCCCAACGCAAACCCAAACATCATCTTTTTTGTTAAACTGTTCTACTAGATATTTAGAAAATGCAAGTATTATTTTATATACAATTTCAGCATTTATATCTTGTGGATAAACTCCACGAATATCATATTCTCTAAAAATCGTTTCTTTCATATAGTTTTTTTCCTCCCTTGAATATATTCAGACTACACGGCGTTAAAACGCCGCCTACATTCTACACTTTTTCTAATATGCAAGGCTGAAACCTTGCCCTACATTTTTCTTTAAATTCACTACCTGCTACCTGCTTGTCGCCTACCTGCTTTTTATTCCCATTCAATAGTTGCGGGCGGCTTTGATGATATATCGTATACTACTCTGTTTATCCCACGCACTTCGTTTATGACTCTGTTAGAAATTTTTCCAAGTAGTTCGTATGGTAGTTTAACCCAATCAGCAGTCATCGCATCTTGTGATTCAACACATCTTATTGCTAAAACATTTTCGTATGTCCTTTTATCGCCCATGATACCTACTGTTTTTACTGGAAGCAAAACTCCAAAACATTGCCATACTTTTTCATAAAACCCAGCTTGTCTTATCTCTTCTTCTATAATTTTATCTGCTTTTCTTAACAACTCTAAAGCTTGTTTTGTAACTTCACCAATTATTCTGACGGCGAGTCCTGGCCCTGGGAATGGATGTCTTAAAAGTATCTCATCAGGTAGACCAAGTTCTTTACCAAGTTTACGAACCTCATCTTTAAACAAAAACTTAAGTGGTTCAATAAGTTTAAATTTTAATTTTTTAGGAAGACCGCCAACATTATGATGTGTTTTAATAGTTTTTGATGGACCTTTGACAGAAACACTTTCAATAACATCTGGATAAAGTGTCCCTTGAACTAAAAATTTTATTTTTTTATTTATCTTTTTTTCAATCTTTTTTGCAGTTTGTTCAAAAACATGAATAAAAGTTTTACCAATTATTTTTCTTTTTCTTTCAGGATCAACTACCCCTTTAAGTCTTGAAAGAAAAATTTTTTCTGCATTAACAACATACAGATTATCTCCAAATATAGGTCTAAAAATTTTTTCAACACGTTCTTTTTCCCCACATCTTAAAAGACCGTTGTCTACAAAAATACAATGTAAATTATTTCCTATTGCACGATAAACCAAAGTTGATGCAACTGAAGAATCTACACCGCCTGAAATTGCACATATTGCAGGTTCATCTTTAACTGTATTTTTTATTTCTTCAATTGATGTTTCAACAAAACTTTTCATTTGCCAGGATGGTTCCTCTTTGCAAATTTTAAAAACAAAATTTTCTATTATTTTTACTCCGTATTCTGTATGTTTTACTTCAGGATGGAATTGTAAAATATAAACATTTTTTTTAACATTTTGTGCTGCAGCAATTAAGTTATTTTCAGTTATAGCAACTATTTCAAATTCTTTGGGAAGTTTTTTTATTACATCGCCATGGCTCATCCATACAATACTTTCTTGAGGGACATTTTTAAAAATCACACTATTTTTTATTATCTTAATTTTAGACAAACCATACTCGTGAATACTACTCTGTTCTACTTCTCCAGCTAACATATATGACAAAAGTTGCATTCCATAACAAATTCCTAAAATAGGAATTTTGTTGTTAATTATAAACTCAAGGTGGGTTGATGTAATTTTTGGCGAGTTTTTTTCATAAACACTCCCAGGCCCACCTGAAAAAATTATCCCTTTAACATTATGGAAGGTTCTTATATCAATGTTATAAGGATGAATCTCACAATAAACATTAAGTTCTCTTATTCTTCTTGCAATAAGTTGTGTATATTGCGAACCAAAGTCCAGAACGATTATCATATGAATGTGTACATGTATGGTAGTGTTAATGTGTTATTATTTTTGTAACAGTTGTTATACAAAACTTTGATTTCTTTTGCAATCAACAATAAAGTTTCAAATTTTGAAATTCAGCAATATAGTATTATAATTATTTGCCCATACCTACTTTTTGTTCTTTTTGGTACCTTTTTCCTTCAGTTTTAATCTCAGGAGCAATTATAAGTTGTGCAAGTTGTAATTCTTTAATATTTCTTGCACCAACATTGCCCATACATGTTCTTAACGCACCAACTAAGTTTTGTGTGCCATCGTCAGTACGAGAAGGGCCAAAAAGAATTTCTTTCAAAGTACCTGTAGTACCAACATATATTCTTGCACCACGGGGTAGATAAAAATGTGGCATTGCCATGCCCCAATGATATCCTTTACCAGGCGCTTCTTTTGCTTTTGCAAAACCTGAACCAAACATCACGAGGTCTGCTCCTGCTACAAAAGCTTTACAAATATCGCCACTTGTTATCATTCCGCCATCAGTTATGATTGGTACATAACGTCCTGTTTTTTTGAAATAAAAATCTCTTGCTTTAGCACAATCTACAGTTGCAGTTATTTGTGGCACTCCAATACCTAAGACTTGTCTTGTGGTACAAGCAGCTCCTGGCCCTATTCCTACCAGTACTGCAGAAGCACCTATTTCCATAAGTTCTAATGCGACTTTGTATGTTACACAATTGCCTATTATAACAGGCAAGCCACTTTCTTTACAAATTTTTTCCAAATCAACACATCCATACTTAGAAGAATAATGTTTCACTGTAACAACTGTTGCTTGGATTACAAAGATATCAGCTTGTGCTTCTTTAGCAATTTTTATATACTTTGGTGCGTTTTGTGGAACAGTCGAAACTGCGCACAAAACATTTCCTTTTTTTATTTCTCTAATACGCTGATAAATAAGTTCCTCTTTAACTGGTTCTTTATAAATTTGTTGGATTATTTCTGTAGCTTTTTCATCTGGTGCAGAGATAATTTTTTCAATTTGTTCATAAGGATTTTCATATCTTGTATATATACCATCCAAATTAAGCACACCCAAAGCACCAAGTTTGCCTAGTTCAACAGCCATTTTTGTATCAACTACGCCGTCCATCGCTGAAGCTATCATCGGTACTTGTAATTTAAACCCGCATAGTTCTACAGAAATATCTGTATCATCCGGATCAATAGTTACATTACCAGGGACAATGGAGACTTCGTCAAACCCGTATGCACGTCTTGCTTCTTTATCTCTTCCTATAAAAAATGCCATATCTACCTCCTTTCAATTTAAATTATATTAAAACTCACATTGCAGGTGTGATATCTTTTTGTGCTTGATACTTTCCTTGCTTATCTTTATATGAAATTTTGCATATATTTTTAGCTTTTAAAAATATTGCTTGCGCTATTCCTTCGTTAGCATAGATTTTTATTTTATGATTTAGTGGATTAATAATTGCAATAGTTATATACCCTTCCCATTCAGGTTCAAGAGGAGTAATATTAACAATTAATCCGCATCTTGCATATGTTGATTTACCAAAAACAATTACCAAAATATCTTTTGGTATTCTAAAATATTCAAAACTTTTGCCTAATACAAAGTTATTTGGTTTGATTACATAGCTGTTTGTTTTTATTTTTTTAAATTTTGTAACATCAAAATCTTTAGGGTCGACAATTAGCCTAGAATTTTGTTTAGGGACCAAAAACTCGTCTGACAATCTTATATCATACCCATATGACGATACACCCCAAGAAATTTTTTTGTCAAGTTTTAACAGCCTTGTATCTTCGAACGGTTCAATCATTTTATACTTTTCTACATATTGTTTTATATCTTTATCTGACAACATCATGAGTTTATTTTAGTTATTTTAGTTTTAAACACGAAGATGAGTTATAAAAAAACGATAAGAAAAAAGTTTATAAACATTTTGAAAAACCACAACTTCTACATGTAGCACATCCTTCACCAATTTCTAATATAGAACCGCATTCTGGACATTGTGGATTAATCCCAAGTTCATTTTTAGTAAGTTGTTGTTTTTGAGTTTTTATACTATCAAACAAGTTAGGAATATTTTTTTCTTGAATATAAATTTCTAACGCTTTTGCTAACGCATCTGCACAAGAAAGAATTGACTCGCCTTGATATATCACAGGTGATGGACAACGTATACCTTTTAATTGTTCAATTACTTTTTCAGGTTTCACCCCACTTCTTAATGCTAATGAAATTAGTCTACCAATAGCCTCTGACTGGGATGATGTACACCCACCACTTTTACCTAACGAAGTAAACAGCTCACATGGTCCAAACTCATCTTCGTTAATTGTAACATACATATTTCCACAACCGGTTACCATCTTGATTGTTTTTCCGGAAACAACTCTTGGCCTTGTTCTAGGTTCAGGTTTAACTTTTTCTTCTTTCTTTGCAATATTTAACACTTGTACACTACGGGATCCTTCCCTGTAAACAGTTATCCCTTTGCAGCCAAGTTTGTATGCTAAAAGAAAAACTTTTTTAACATCTTCTTTTGTAGCAGAGTTTGGAAGGTTTATTGTTTTTGAGACAGCGTTATCAACATATTTCTGGAATGCTGCTTGCATACGTACATGCATCTCAGGTGGTATATCTAAAGCTGTAACAAATATTTTCTTAAAAGATTCTGGTATTCCTTTTATATCTTTTAAACTACCTTTTTGAATAACTTCTTCGATTAGCTCTTTAGAATATAAACCTTCTTCAATTAAAGCTTGTTTAAAATAAGGGTTTATTTCAAACAATTCTTCACCACCTAAAATGTTTTTCCTAACATAAGCTAAAGCAAAAACAGGTTCTATACCAGTGGAAGCATTTGCTATGATACCAATAGACCCTGTTGGTGCAATTGTTGTAAGAGTAGCGTTACGTCGTGGTTTACCATTTTTGAATATACTTCTTTCAAAATTTGGGAATGGGCCACGTTTTTGCGCTATTTTTTCTGAAGTTTCTACAGCAACTTTTTTGATAAAACTCATAACTTTTTCAGCAAGGTTCAACGCTTCTTTTGAATTATAAGATATCTTTAATTGGAACAACATATCAGCCCAGCCCATCACACCTAAGCCTATTTTTCTGTTAGCAAGTGTCATCTCTCTAATTTTATCCACAGGATATTGGTTTGCATCTATCACATTGTCTAAAAAATGTACTGCAACTTCTGTGACATATTTAAGTCGTTCCCAATCTATCTCACAAACATCGCCACGATGTATCACCATCTTACCTAAATTAATTGAGCCTAAATTACACGATTCATAAGGAAGCAACGGTTGCTCACCACACGGGTTAGTACTTTCAATCATTCCAACTTCAGGAGTCGGATTATATTTGTTTACAACATCAATAAACACAACACCTGGTTCACCATTAAGCCATGCATGTTCTACAATTAAATCAAAAACTTCTGTTGTCTTTAATTTTTTCACAACTTGTTTTGTTCTCGGATTTATAAGTTCGTACTCTTCAGCATTTTGTAATTTTTTCATAAAATCGTCAGTAATAGCAACCGAGATATTAAAATTTGCTAGTTCACCTTCTTTTTCTTTACATTTTATAAACTCAATTATATCAGGATGGTCAACACGTAAAATACCCATGTTCGCACCACGTCTACGACCACCTTGTTTAATAGCTTCAGTTGCAGCATTGTATACTTTCATAAAAGAAATTGGGCCTGAAGAAACACCTGATGTTGTTCTTACAACATCGTTTGATGGACGCAAATTTGAAAATGAAAACCCTGTCCCACCACCTGTTTTGTGGATCAACGCAGCATATTTTAGTGTTTCAAAAATTGACTCCATAGAATCCTCTATAGGTAAAACAAAACATGCTGAAAGTTGTTGAAAAGAAGTCCCTGCGTTCATTAAAGTAGGCGAGTTAGGTAAAAACTCAAGACGTGCCATTATTTCATAAAATTTCTCATATGATTGTTGAGGATCTTCACCGTAAATTTTGTCAACTTCAGCAATAGCTTTTGCTACTCGTTTAAACATATCTTCTGGTGACTCAATAATATTTCCATTCTCATCTTTTTTTAAATACCTTTTTTCTAAAACAACTAAAGCGTTCGCAGTAAGTGAAGGTTTAACATGTGTAGTTTCTGATAAATGATCCGTTTTTTCTTTATCATCTTCTGTAGAAACGGAATCTAACATTTCATTAACATCTTCAATAATTTTTTCTTCAGACGAAATATTTATTGCCATAATCCTACACCCCCTGTAGTCAGAATACCTATATATTGTGTTATTAAAACTCCATACTACGATATATAGTACAAAGAATATATTTTATTTGTCAACAGGTTGGTTTAAAAATTTTTAAAAAAGATTTTTTTTTAAAACTTGTCTTCAGAAGTTGATTTCTAAAATTTTTTATTATATGTATATTAGAATCGTTTACACATTTATTTATTAGCGTCCCCGTAGCTCAACATGGTAGAGCAGCGGACTCTTAATCCGTTGGTTGCGAGTTCGACTCTCGCCGGGGACAAATTTTTTATTTTCAATATACTTTCTTAACCTGTGTAGTTGGAAAATAATGTTTTAAAATTTTTTTATAATTCCAGCCGTATTTTGCAGCAGCTGTTGCAGCACCATATTGGCACATACCAACACCATGTCCCCATCCTGCTCCTATAAATTTCCATACTTTTTCTTTTGTATTAGGATCTTTTTCAACTTCTACTATAAACTTTCCGCTGTAGAAGTTCATTACACCACCTAACGCTTCTCTAATTTTGTATTCAGAATTTATAGTATATTGTCCTTCAGTACCGATTATAGTTATACTTTTCAATGTTCCTGCAGGACCACGTTCACCTAATTTTATATCTAAAACTCTCCCAACATTATATCCTTTTTGAGCAAGTATACTCGCAAGTTGTGTTTCAGTAAATCTTTTCTCCCAACGGAAAAATTTTGTATAGTCTTCGCAGAACGCCCTCGGTTTACTTTTAACCCATTTAACAAAATTTTCTTCTTTGTTTAGTGGGAACTGAAATTCAGTATTTTGTCCTTGTTCAAAACAAGCTACCGGTACCAGATATTCAAAACCGCTGCCCCATACTATGGAAGCATCTTCTGTATACCCACCACAACATGCATGATACACAGCTGACGCAAGACGATTTCCTATAGTTATGACTTCACCAATTGTATCTTCTACAGCTTTATTTGTTCTTGGTGTTTCAGCTGAAAGTCCACCATATACTTGACAACATACTGTTGCACATAAATCAAATCCTTCATCAGAATGACGACCAAGTTTTGAAAGCGTCTCAGTCCTTGCAGCAACAGCTTGTGCTTTAAGCGCTTCTTCATGTTTATTCGCACCAATTTCTTTTGGTAGTACACCTTTGAGATATTCATCAATGTTAATCTCGTTGATGACAGTTAATAATCCATCAACTCCTATACGAACGATAAACCTGCCTTTATAAAGTTTTCCTGCAACACCTATATATGCAAAAGTGGATTTTGGTACAAAATATATCGGATCTTCATATTCACCTTTAACATTTTTGCCAGGGTCGATAAGTTGTATTTTAGGTTTTGTTTTTGGTTGTATTGTTCTTTTATCAATCCATGCTTGATCATACCCCATTGCTTTTAGTTTATCAACAATTTTTTGTGCTTCTTCACGGGTAGTTGCTTCTCCAACACGGACTTTATACCATGGTGGTTCGTTTAAAACAATTACAGGTAATCCAAGTGTTTGTTTTATAGATTCAGCAATAACGGTTGCAGTAGCTTCATCAGTATAGGACGCAGGTGCTACATAAAATATTGTTTTTCCAACTTCGCCAACACCTGATACTTTCAATACCCACATATCCCACGCCTTACCTTCACAAATAAGTTTTTTATCTTTATCTCTAAACTCAAAATCGCTATTGGAATAAACAACAACTTGTGGTTTGTTCCTTATAATACCTATCTTTATATTATCAAGTACTTCCTTAGAAAAATTAAAACCTTTCCGTACTTCAACAACTTTTACTGTAGCATAACTTGTCAAGAATATACATATAGTAGACAAAAAAATATTATTTATTTTAAAGAAATTATGTATTAACAGTGATACTTTATTAAAAAATTGTTTCATTATGTTTGTTTTTATTTATGGTAAGAACTTATCAAAAGAGATTGTTATCTTACACTCTTCTTGCCAATGATGATAAAATTACAACAGGTTTTAATCTAAGCTCTAGTTTTTCAAAATTGTATATCATATATGCTATTTGTGTAAAAATTTTTTTAAAGAAATCAACTTTTTTGCCAAATACATTTTATAGATTCAACAACGATAAATATACATAGTAAAAATAAAACAATGCCTATGAAAACTATTATGTCAAATACATTTTTAACAATCCTCATATAAAGTGTCCATCCTAAAGCTGAAAGTGCAGTTATTAACATAAAAAAAGAAGGTAGTAAAACTATGATTTTATTTTTAAAATTTTGTTTTTTTACCCAAAGATAAACAACAAGCAAAACTAACGCAGCTAAAAGTTGGTTAGTAGTACCAAAAAGTGGCCATATTATTTTCCAACAAGCAACAACATTACCACCTAAATCTTTTAGTCGCAAATTTAACAAAATCAAAGGTAAAACTAAAGACATAACTGTAAAAACAGTTCTAATAAATAATGAAGACTTTGTAAAACCAAAAAATTCTTGTAATATATATCTTGATATTCTAGTTGCAGTATCCAATGTTGTTAGAATAAAAGCTGAGATCGCCAAATATCCTATTGTTTTGCCAAATTCTAGATCGATACCAAAAACAGAAGAGAGTTTTGAAATACCAAGTGCGTATACTTGCTGCGGATTTGAAAACTCCCCTTTGTTAATCATCATTAATGTTGACAAAGCGACCGCTGCAACAATACCTTCTAAAATCATTCCACCATAAGCTACGAACTTCGCATTTTTTATATTATCAAGTTGTTTAGAAGTTGTGCCTGAAGAAACTAATGAATGAAAACCAGAAATTGCACCACATGCTATTGTTATGAACAAAAATGGAAAAAGTGTGCCTATAGAAGAATTAAAACTAATAAATGCGGGATATAAAATTTTTGTCTTCACAAATAAAAGACCAAAAATACCTATTATTACTGTAAAGTATAAAAAATAACTCGATAAATAATCTCTTGGCTGTAGTAAGAACCACACTGGCAAAATTGAAGCTAAAAAACTATAAACTAAAAGTAACCATATCCAAGTTTGTTTAGGAAAATATAAAAACTTAAATTTTAAACTAAACAAAATTCCTAATAAAACAAAAACTAAAGAAATTAAAGTTGACAAAAGTAAATTAAACTTTATTTTATAAACCAAAACACCGAAAATTATTGCAACTAAAATATACCAAACACTAGTTTGAGCTACTGAAGGTTCATTAAAAAATGTATCAGCTGCTAAATCACAAAATACACTAACAACATATACTAAAGCAAACCATATAAATAAAAGAAATATTTTGTATGTAGTTTTATTAATATATTTATTTGCAACCTGGGCAATAGATAAACCACCATGACGAATTGAAATAACCAAAGATGATAAATCATGCAAACCACCAATAAAAATTGTCCCTAATACAATCCATACTATTGCAGGAAGCCAACCAAAAACAGCACCTGCTAAAATTGGACCTATTATAGGTCCTGCACCTGCAATAGATGAAAAATGGTGTCCTAAAAGAACAAACTTGTTTGTAGGTACAAAATCAACTCCGTCATAGAACTTTTTTGACGGCACTTCTTCTGTTTGTTTTATCTGATAAGTTTTTTCTATAAATTTTCCATATGTAAAATAAGCTACAATAAAAATACCTATTACAAAAAGAATATAAAAGTTCATAGAAATATACCTCACATAACAATAAAATGTTTCGTAGCCTAAATCCTGTGGCTACCAAAAATACTTTTACTCAAAAAAAACCTTATAAACTCATTAATTCTACAACCCCTATAAACTTCACTCATTTTCTTCCAAAATCATCTTCAAGACGAATTATATCATCTTCACCAAGATAACTACCATAAGCAACTTCTATAATTTCAAGGATATTTTTACTTGAAGGATTTTCTAATCTATGAGGCGTATTTTTTTCTATCCTTAAAGTTTCATTTTGTTTTAAATAAAAAACTTTATTGTTACAGGTAATTTTTGCAACACCTTTTACTACAAACCATTGTTCAGCACGTTTTTTATGTTTTTGCAAACTTAATTTTTTGTTTGGCAAAACATTAATTAGTTTAACTTTATATCCTTTTTCTTGTTTTAAAACAGTATAGAACCCCCATGGCCTTTGCACAGTTTTATGATACAAAACTGTCTCATCAGAAATTTTTTCAACGATATCTTTAACTTTTTGATCAAAATTTTTGTTTATAACTAACAAAGCATCTTCAGTATCAACAACTATTACATCTTCTAACCCACATGTTGCAACAACTCTTCTGTCCCCAACAACTATTATATTTTTGCTTCCAATATCTACATTTTTTGCCAAGATTATATTTCCCTGGTTATCTTTTTGGTAAATTCTTTCAATAGCAGCCCAACTGCCAAGATCATCCCATAAAATGCCTAAAGGTATAACAACAACATTTTTTGTTTTTTCAATTAAACCTTTATCAATAGGTATATTTGGAAGTCGAGAATAAATTTTTTCTAATTTAGTTTCAAAATTTTTTTCTAAAAAAAATTTATAAATTTCAGGTTGATAAATTTTTAATTCTTCAAAAAATGTTTTTAAAGAAAAAACAAAAATTCCGCTGTTCCAATAAACATTATCTAAAACACTCAAACTTTTTGCTGTTTCAAAATCAGGTTTTTCAATAAATCTTTTAATATAAAAAGAATCTTCATCAAATTTTTCGTTAGTTTCAATATGTCCATAACCTGTTTCAACTCTTGTTGGTTTGATACCAAAAAGGACAATTGGTCCTTTTTTTGCAATATTTACTGCTTTTTTTATAAACCTTGCAAACTTTTTTTCATCTTTTATAAAATGGTCAGATGGAAAAACACTAATGATTTCTTCACTTGAATATTTTTCTTTTATAACAGAACAAACAAAAGTTACCGCAGGTAATGTATTTTTTATCTCAGGTTCAGCAAGTATGTTTTCTATTGGAAATTTAATACCTAAATCTTGTATATTTTCTTTTACTAAAAATTTGTGTTCTTTGTTTACAACAACAAAAATTTTTTCAACATCAGTAAAACTTTTTACCCGAAGAAATGTTTTTTGTAGCAAAGTATATTTTTCATAAGGAAGCTTAATTAAAAACTTAGGCCAAAACTTTCTCGACAAAGGCCAGAGTCTTATCCCCGCACCACCCGCTAAAATTATTGATATCATAGACAGCCCCTCTTTTATGTGTTGCTTTTTATTTATACAAATTTTTCTCTATAAAAATCTTTATTTTCTCAACAAAAACTTGTTTACTAAACTTTAAAGCATTATTTCTGATTTTTTGTTTATCAAACTTTAATTTTTCAAATTTTTCTATCGCTTTTAGCATACTTTGTGGAGTTTGTTCATCAAAAAACAACCCTGTCTCACCATCAACCACAGTCTCCAAAGCACCACCCTTTCTATATGCAATAACAGGTATTCCGCATGCTTGTGCTTCAACTGGGACTATACCAAAATCTTCCTCTGGTGGAAAAATTAATGCTTTTGCATTTTGATAGTAATATCTTAAATTTTCATTTTCAACCCAACCTAAAAACTCTATGTTTTTAGTTTTTGCTAAAGATTTTAAAAAATTTTCTTGTTGTCCAGAACCAATTATTTTTAATGGATAATTTAACTTGTTAAATGCTTCAATTACGATATCAATTTTTTTATACGGAGCGAAAGCTGAAACTACTAAATAATAATCTCCTTTTGAATTTAAAGATGGGACAAAAAAATCTGTATCAACTGGAGGATATACTACTTCAGCATCACAGTTATAAATTCTTTTTATCCTTTCTTTAACATTATAAGAATTTGCAATAAAATAGTCAACATTTTTTGAAGATTTTATATCCCAACTTTGAAGCGGCTTTCTTAAAAACTTCATTAAAACTTTAGTAATAACATTTGCTTTTGAATTTTTACCAAAATATAAATCATACATATCCCAAATATATCGCATTGGAGTATGACAATAACAAATATGTAGAGTATTTTTTCCAACTTTAACACCTTTTGCAACACAATGTGATGAACTTATAACCAAATCATAACTTGACAAATCAAACTGCTTGATAGCAAAAGGCATTAGTGGTAAATAGTATCTATAGTATTTTTCAATATTGGGAAATTTTTGTAGAAACGAAGTATAAATTTTTTTACTTTCAATAATTTCTGAAACACTACCTTTTATGTGTACCAAAGTATAAATATCTGCAGATGGAAAAATATCACATAATGCTTCCAAAACCTTCTCACCGCCACGCATCCCTGTAAGCCAATCATGTACTAACGCTATTTTCATAATTTTCTAATATCTGTTCAATTTCTTTAAATCTTTTTTTCCAACTATAATTTTTTGCTACTTCTATTCTTATATTTTTAATTTCTTCACTTTCATTTAAAGCTTTTTTTATATTATCTACAAACTCATCATAAGATTTTGAGACATAACATATATTTCTAAACTCTTCCAATGAAGGAAGAGGGACAGCAACCACTGGTTTCCCTAAAGATAAGTATTCAAAAAATTTTAGTGGAAACATATTTTTTGTATATTCATTTATAACGTTTGGCAAAATACAAATATCAAAAAATTTAACATATATTGGCAAAATATTATAATTCTTTGGACCAAGATAAAAAATATTATTGTATTTTAATTCTCTTTTTAAATCAACGGCTTTCTCTCCTTCTCCTAAAGGACCTATTAGTACTACAGAACAATTCGGTAGTTTTTCTGCAATATAATTTATAAGTTTAAAATCAAGTTTATATTTTGAAACTGCTCCATGAAAACCAATTACTGGTTTTTTAACATTCTTAAGATCTTCTGGTGTCAAAACATTTTTATAAAGTATATTGTTAAAATGTTCAAAATTTGCTACATTTGGTAAATAAAAAATTTTTTTTGTAAACTTAGATTTGGACTCAAAAAGTGTTTTTGATGAAACAAAAACAATATCTGCTTTTTGTAAAAGTTCTTTTTCTTTTACAACAACATTCTTTGGTATCAAAGGGTTTCCCGAAAATTCATCTACACAATGATAAACTAAAAGTTTATATTTCAAATTTTTCACAAAATCTAAAACATTGGGAATATAACTAAAAATAATTAAATCATTAAAGTCGTATCTTTTAATCAACAGTTTCAAAAATGACTTCAAAATAACTTGGTTTAGAAAACTTATAAATTCACATCTATGAAAAGGTATAACTAAAGGCGAAAAAACAATAAGGTTATTTCTAATTTTTCTGACAGCCTTAAATCCTTTTATTAGTCTTTTAAAAATTCTTTTTATATCTTTTTTTTGAAAAACAGGCTGTCTTAAACCTAAAGATTCAATAAATAAAACACGGTTGTTTTCTGAAAAATAACTAGCTACATAATGTTGATTTGTTTTGTAAGGATTATCCCAATCAGCAAAACCAAAAAATATAAAGTTTTGGTTTCTCATTTCATAGAAACTCTTTATAAATATTTCCTAATTTTTCTATTTGTTTAGACAAATCAAATTTCTCTTGTAAGACTTGTCTACCCCTATATCCCATTTTTTCTGCAAGAGATAAATCTTGAAGTAAAATTGTAATTTTTTCTGCAAGTTGATCAACATCTTTCTCAGGAACTAAAAAACCTGTCTCATTATCAACAACTGCTTCAGGTATACCACTGTGTAGAGTACCAACTACAGGGAGATGATGAAGCATAGCTTCTAAAATAACTGTTGGTAAACCTTCAGAATCACCACTTTTTGCTGTTATACTTGGTAGAACAAAAACAGTTGCCTTTTGCATAAGTTTAAAGATATCTTCCCTTTTTTGCCAACCTAAAAAAATTATATTTTTTTCTAACTTTAATTCTTTTGTAAGTTCTAAAAGATAGTTTTTCAAAGGACCATCACCACATATATAAAGTAGAACGTCAGGTATTTTTTCTTTAATTTTTGCCATTGCTCTAATAAGATATTCTATACCCTTTTTTTCTACCAATCTTGCTACAGTTAAAATTATTTTTTCTTTGGTTTTGATAATTTCATACTTTTCAATTTTTATTCCTAAATAAAGTGTTCTAACTTTTTCTTTTGGAAAACCTTTTTCTATAAGTTTTGTAGCAATAAAATTTGAGACAGCTAAAAAGAGATCTCCTTCTTTTTTTAAATCTTCAAATTTTATAAAATAATGAAACCATGCTGGCGGATATAAAACAAATTTTGGTAGTCGTGTTATATCGTGTCCATAAAAAGTTACAATAAGTGGTAATTTATGTTTTCTCTTTAACTTTAATCCCCAAACACCATTTGGTCCAAAATGTGCATGGATAAGTCTTATATTTTTTCTATTTATTACTTCTGAAAAATAAGAAACATCACAAAATAAAGTGTATTTTAACAAAGAATAATATCCTTTTAAAGATGGAAACTCAAACAAACAATTAACTTTATCATATGGAAAAACTTCTCTATTTATATACTCTCTTGCCAAAACTTCAACTTGAAAATTTTTTATTGCTGTTATTTGTTCATATATAAACCACTCGGACTTACGAAGAAATGTGTTAACTAGGTGTGCTATTGTTTGCATATAGATTATAGATTAAAAATTATTTTACTAACTTTAAAATCACATCTAAAGTTTTATTTATCATTATATTTTCATCAAATTGCTTTACAACTTTCTGTCTTGCTTTTTTACCCATTTCATTTATTAATCTAGGATTACTCAATAGTATAAGTAACTTATCCCTTAATTCTATCACATTTCCAGCAGAAACTAAAAAACCATTCTCTCCATCCTCCACAGCAGAAGGATTACCACCAATCCGTGAAACAACCACAGGTTTACCACATGCCATTGCTTCTAAAATAGAGAGAGGTAATCCTTCATTTCTTAATGTTGGTAACACAAATATATCTGACAAATTATAATATTTAGGTAATTCATTTCTTGGAATATCACCGCAGAAAATAGTTTTTTCATAAATATTAAGATTTTTAGAAATTTTCTCAAGTTTATATCTAAACTCTCCATCACCTATTATTAATAAAGTCATTTTAATATTGTCTTTAATTCTTGATATTGCCTCAAGTAATATATGAATACCTTTTTCTTTTTTTAACCTACTAACACAAGAAATAACCTTATTTTCTAAAGGAATTTTTAATTTATTTTTTAAATCTGAGTTTTCAATGTTAGGTTTAAATAGATCTATATTTACTCCATTCATTATTGTATATATCTTTTCTTCTGGAACATCTAACTCTTTTTTTACAGTCTCTGTCAACTCATTACTACAAGTAATAATGGCATCAGCATATTTTATCAGTCTTTTGTCTCGGAAAAATGCAATATAATTTTTCATTGCACCGAGTATGTTTCTTATAGAAATACCTTTTCTTAATTTAGTCAAAGCTTCTCCTAAAGCTGTACCTTGTAAACTGACAATTATAGGGATATTTAGTTCCCCTTTAATCTTCATCTTTAAACAAGAAAACGCACCAGCACTTTCGCTAAATATGATATCAAAATTTTCATTTTTATGTAATTTTTCGAAAAAATTAAAACTTTTTTCCCACCATTTTTTTGAATATCTACCTGGTTTTGTATCTTTTAAATAAAACACCTCAAAATTAGAATTTATTTTCTCATATTCTTTTGTTTGAGGATGAGCAGTTGTAATAAGTTTTACATTATGTCCTCTTTTTGAAAACCCAAGACATACACTCCAACAGTGATTTTCCATCCCACCTATTGAATGTACAGGAATACTTCTTGAAAACACGCAGATTTTCATTTCCTATTTTTTAATTTATATACTTTATTGAACAATTCTAAATACTTTTTTGTTATATTATCCCAAGAATACTCCTCTGCTTTTTTACTTGCATTTATTGACATTTCTTTATATAAATTTTTGTTTTCAATTTAAGAATTTAATTTTTTTAACAATATCGTCTGCGTCACTCCTAAAAAAATCCTACTCTACCACCAGTAATTAACTCTACAACACCATCAATGTTTGAGACAATAACTAAGGGTCTCAAAGCCATCACTTCAATTATCACAAGTTCAGATGCTTCATACATCGTAGGGAATACAAATGAATCATTCACAGTATAAAATTTTTTGACTACCCTTTTCTGTCCAACAAAAATAATTCAAGAGTATCTAATTGCTTCTTACTAAAAAATATACAAACTTCGTGATACAATTTTGCTAATCTTTCAGTAATTTCTGCTATCTCTTTAGTAAACCCTCCATGTCTATTATATTCTCTCACCGCAATTGCAATTTTCACATTCTTATTTAATTCATTATACCAAAAATGTTAATTTTTAGAAATTGTTTTTATTTCACAAACCTGAGAAACACCTAACAATAACCAAAAAATTGATGAAATCCTTACATCCATTAACAAAAGATTTTCAGTCATACCGATAAGCATTAACCATATAATCATATTTATAATACACAAATAAAATATGTCCCTAGAATAAAAAAATTTTTTAAGATTTACAATAAATGTATATAGAATAAATATGATAAAACACAACAGACAAAAAATCCCACTTTTCCCCAAAATAAACAAAAACATATTATGTGGAGGCATGTTTTTAACATAATAACCTTTAATTTTTGCGAACTTGTTAAAATATTTGTTCCAACTATCTGCATCTAACCCTACACCAAATAACCAATTATCTTTTATAACTTCTAATGAAACAGCCCATATTTCCATTCTTCCTCCAAACGTTTTTATTTTACTTAAATTTTCGTATCTTGGATTAACTTTACAAATAAATTTATAAGAAAAAAAGAAAATAAATAAGAAGAGTAGTATAATGGTTAGAAAAATGTATTTTTTGTTTTTTATTAAAAAAAAGAAAACAATTAAAGTAGAAGAAATATAAAAAGAAAGCAACCCTGAAAGGGAACCAGTAAGTATTAACCCAAAAATAAAAAGAAAAAAAATTAATAACCAAAATATTTTATGTCTTTCTACAAAAAACATATAAATAATTATTCCTAAGTAAATTCCAATATTCAACGCAGCAACATTTGCATTAAAAAATAAACCTCCTGACCTGTATTTTTCAGCTACATTATACATTGGCATTCCTTTCAATATAGTCTCTAAACTATTAGGTTCTATAAAAAGTTTCATTATTTTTAGGTTAAACATATATTCTTTAAAAAAATACATACCTATTATCAAAACCACAAAAATAGTTGAAGAAAATAGAAGTATTTTAATAACAAAATTTCTATTTGTGGTACTTTTATAAACCCAATAGATAGGAATCGCGATGAAGAAAAAAAATATATGTTTCACAGCATCAATCTTATTTTCCGAACGAAAAAAACCTAAAGAAAAAACTAAAAAAAATACTAAATACAAAAGTAAAATCTTATCTTTATAAAATTTATTCACAAACTTTTTAATTTGAAAAATAAATATTAAAAAAATAATAACCAAAAAAAGTGTAATGTGTTTATCTCTCCATATACGAAAATAAAACTGAAATGGAAGGATAAATGTGGCAAGGTATACAAGATAATTAGTGATATTATTTTTTAATATTTTTTGCAACTGCATTTTTTAAAATCATTCCTTCTTTTATTGCTTTTAAATAATTTTTGAATTTAGTAATTTTATTTTTTGAAACAAGCAGTTCAAAAAAGATGTTTGCCAAAAATCTTGTCACGCTTTCTAAAAAAAACCATATACCTATATACTTTTTATAAGCTAAAAAAACAGCAACAAAATTTCTTGCAGAAATATATTTTTTAAATAAATCTTCATCTTTATAATTTACTATTGTTCTTCCAAAAAGTTTTATTTCTTTATCTTTTTTAGGCATCGGATGAAACAAAATACTATTCGGTACTAAAAACAAATTTATACCATAAAACTTCGCCCTAAACGAATATTCCCTATCGTCATTTCTAATAAACAAATCTTCACACGGATAGCCAATTTTTTCAACAGCATCTTTATGTATTAAAAAACCATTAAAAGAAAGTGATTTTTCAAAACATAACACTTTATTTTTAACCTTTCTTACTTTATACCACGCACTTTCTAAAGTTTTGGGATCGACAGAAAGACAACCAAAAATAGAATTTTTATTTTTTATGGCAAAAATAGTCAACTTCTCTAAAGCATCTTCCTTAGGAAAACAATCATCATCCATCAACCAAAACCATTCAAAATCGTTTTCGATTCCATACTTTAACCCTTCAGCAAAAGCTTTAGCACTACCTAAATTTTTTTCATATCTTAAATAAACTATTTTATCACCAAATTCTTTTATTACTTCTTCTGTACCATCTTTGCTACCATTATCAACTACAATTATTTTGCTTAATGGATACGTCTGCGACAAATTAGCAAGGATACACTTTCTTAACATATCCTTACGATTATAGGTGACAATTATAGTAGCTATTTTCATTATCAAACCTTAATTCCTTCTTTAATCTTAAAACCATCATATATTGACTCTGCAATCCCTTGAAACTTCCATTTACCATATCTACCAATTTGATAAATTTCATTTTGTCTCAAAATTTCTAATGCTTTCTCTCTCCAATTTGAATTAGGATATTCCCAAGTATACCCTACTTCAATCCAAGTGGGATCAACAACTTCTACCTCAGATATATACTTCATTTCTTTAAGTTCAGAAACGATTTTATCACATTGTTGTTGCATTTCTTCATCGGTTGGTTTATTGTTTGACAAATAAGCTTTTTCTACATAAATACTAACTTTATTATTTTTAGAATGTTCAGGCAAAAACGAAATATCAACATTGCTATAAAAGCCTACTCGATGAAAACCAGATTTGCTTTTTGGAAAATATATCCAGTGATAATTAGGACATTTTTCACCTTTTTTTGCTCCAATATTTACTACAAGAACAGAAGTATAAGGAGGTTGAACTTCGTCAAAAGAAATATTTGTCATCTCAACAATTTTGTTTAATGGTAAAGTAGATATCACCTTTTCATATTTTATCCCACTGCCATCTTCAAAAAGAACTTCTTTATATCTTAAATCTATCTTAACAACTTTTTTGTTATAATAAACCTTACACTTTTTCTCAATGTTTCTCATCAATTCGTCAAGGCCATTTTGTGGATAGATAAATGTGGTGTTATATCCAACCGGCGGCGTTTCTTCATTAAGTCCTTTTATGATCAGTTCTTTATTTATAGGCGTTTTAAATTTATCCTGAGGTGCAATTTTTGTATACAACCCTGCTGTGTAAAGTTGATGAAATGGAAAGAAAAAAAGTTCGCATAAAGTTTTACCAAAGTTTAACTCAAGCCAATCTGCCATTGTTGAAACAGATTCTAAATTTTTATCAAAATTTTTTATAATCTCATCTGCTACTTTTTTTCTTATTTCTTTTGGCAAACAATAAAGATTATTCTGTAAAGGATAGGGAATATATAAATCTAAATCTACGAGATAAACTGCTGAGTTTCTATTGTATGTTTTAACAGGTGCAAAAGAAGTTATAAACTTTAAAACTTCGTTATTAGCACCGAAAATCCAATGACCACCTCCTATTTCAAAACGATATGTTTTTTCATCTTTTCGATAAAAAAATTTTTTGCCTTCCAAATTAACATAATAAGAAGAACAAATTCCGCCAGCTATTGACATCTGCTCAAATATTTTAACATTATTTCCTAATTCATAACCAGCAGTAAGTCCTGTTATACCTGCTCCGAGGATAATTATCTTTTCTTGCATAAATTTACTTTTAAATATCCTTTCTTTAACAAATAAATAATCATACAAGAAGTAACAAAAATTTCTGTAGACAAAACTGAAATAGCAGTTCCTATATGATAAAAAACAGGTACTAAGATTAATGCTAAAAATATATTAAGAATTCCTGCAGCAATGAGTATTCTTGAGAAAATTTTTTCCATTTTAAAAGTTAACATTGTCTGAATACCTAAGACATTACTTAATCCTATCATAAAAGGCAAAAAAGATAAAATTTTTAACACAATTATTGATTTTTGATATTGATGACCTAAAAGAAAATTAACTATTTGTTTAGAAAAAATAAAAATCAAAAGAGAGATAATAAAACTTCCTATTTTTACAACTTTCATTAGTTTCCATATAAAATCTAATGCTTTCTCTTTAGAAACATCTGCAAGTTTAGCTATATGAGGATATACAGTTTGTGAGATAGGAATTAATAATCCCTGAACCGATCTTATAATTTTTTCTGCAGCAGCATAATAACCAACAATATTACTGTTTGCAAATAAACCTAAAATAAATACATTACTTGTTGTATATAAACTTGTGGAAATTGTTGAAATAAATATATGCCATCCTTCTCGTAGCTGATATTTTATATTCTTAAGTGAAGGAAAAATAAATCTAATACCAAAATTTTTAAACACAATTATCAAGCTTACCCCACCTGCAATTAGATATCCTATCGAATTAACCAACGGAACATAAATAAAATCAGAAACCTTTTTTATAAAAATAAAAATACAAATTGTAAAGATACTTTTAGCTATAACATTAATAATTGTTATATATTTCATT
>Ga0197143_1001190_pt1 | contig 22838 bp, 25 predicted proteins | sample GBS70_MetaG_FD_148603 | JGI IMG/M metagenome (GOLD analysis project Ga0197143, IMG submission 148603) | Sediment microbial communities from Great Boiling Springs, Gerlach, Nevada, United States - GBS 70_MetaG | ecosystem: Environmental > Aquatic > Thermal springs > Hot (42-90C) > Sediment...
ACGAGCCAATCGGGAATGTGAGGCATAATCAAATCCATTTTCATCGTAGGTTGCATCCGCTCGTAGTAAATCGGGAATGTGGTCAGCGAAAGGACGAACCTCAAACTGCCACAGGCAGGAACTGCTGTAGCAACAGTGCAGAAAGCATATACGAGAAGCATTTCGCTTCTCGATAGGGCAAGTGGTGGTAACAGTCGCTTCAAAATTGGGTTGACCAAAAGCAAGAGCAACAATGCTCCCAACGCAGGGATTGGCGGGACGGCTTCAGTGATTTGAGATGCGAGGACGATAACTTCCGCTTGCTTCATCCACCAACCGCCAAAAATTGTCAAGGCGAGAGCCAAGCAAAGAAGGTAAGGGATGCGGGATAACCTAAAAGCCGAAACTGTTGAGACAGGCAAAGCCGCTGCTATCTCCTTAGCCATCGCCCAAACTCTCCCCTTTGCCAGTTTCAAAGCCGTGCAAAAGTTTATCACGAATCGGCAAGCCAAGCAAAGAACTTAAGGCAAATCCTTTCCTGCTATTCCGTCTTTGGTCAGGTTGATGTCTGGCAAGTCGTTTACTGCTGGGGAAATTTGCCGGCGGCGCAAAAACTTGACATGTCCGTCGGCGAAAAGGTAGTTGGCACTGCCGTCCCAAGACCAAAAGCCGCAATCGCCGGCAAATTTTTCGTGGTTGCTCAGCCATTCGGCACTAATTGCCTTTCGCGCAGGGTAAGCGACCATTGCTTCGTTTTGTGGAATTGGTGGCAAGTTCCGAAGTGCCGACACAATCGCTTGCCAATTGGCACAACTGCTATTGCGCAATGTGTCAACGAGGCTGTTGATTTGGTCTGGTGTATGGAAGAATGCTGCCGAATAGGCTTAAGAAGTTCGCTCCCAAATTTGGATTGCCTTTTCGTTTGACCTGAATGCGACCTAAATTTTGCTGCAAACTTTCATTGGGCAAAGAGTGCATTCTAACACTGTCCGTGCCACTGGCCTCAGCCAGTGGTTGATGACGAATCTGGTAGCGTTGCCTCTTGTGGGTGACGGGTGTTTAATTGTCGTCGGGGACAAGCCCCGACGCACCTTCATCGTTTTTTCGCCGACTAAAGTCGGCGATCAGTTTCTTCGTCATCAACTGCGGGCTAAAGTGCCGAAATTTTGCGGTCGGGCAGGAACCCGACTCTCCAGTCATCAACCACGGGCTAAAGCCCGCAGCATGGAAGTAAAATTTTGACACAGTGAACGGAGGTGCAGTGGGATGGCGGTAAAAGTTGGCATTGTTGGCTATGGTTATGCAGGGCGAGTTTTTCACGCTTCCTTAATTGCCCAAGTTGAAGGGCTTGAACTTTACGCCGTCGCTTCGCGGGACGAAGGCAGAAGAAATCAGGCTCAAAAGGATTGGGGCGTAGTCGTTTACGCTTCGCCAGAAGATTTGTTTGCCGACCAAAAGGTTAACTTGGTTGTCATTGCAACTCCGCATAACACTCATCATCCGCTAACTAAATCCGCACTTCAGGCGGGGAAGCATGTCGTCGTTGATAAACCTTTCACGCTCACCGTCGCGGAAGCGGACGACTTGATTGCGGAAGCAAAACGCCAAAACCGTTTGCTCAGCGTTTTCCACAATCGGCGCTGGGACTGGGATTTTTTAACTGTCAAGCGTGCAATTGAGAACGGATTGCTTGGCGAAGTTTGGTTGATGGAGTTAAGCGTTGGGCGATACGGTCCTACAGGGCGATGGAGGGCTGAACGGGAAACTATGGGTTCATTGCTTCACGACTGGGGCGTCCACCTCGTTGACCAAACTTTGCTGCTGATGGGGAAACCAAAACAGGTCATGGCTTGGAGGAACTTTAGGGTCTGGCAGCAAAGCGTTGAGAGTTTCATCCGAACCGTTTTTGACTACGGCGACGGACGCATTGCCGTCATTGAGGTCAACAACCTCAGGCGAGCCGAGAAACCAAGGTGGTATGTCTTGGGCGAAAAGGGCGGGCTCATAAAGTTTGGGCTTGACCCACAAGAAGATGCTTTGCGTCAAGGCGGCATCACTAAAGCGAGGGAAGCGCCAGAACATCGGGCAAAAGTTTGGACGGAATTGAACGGTCACAGCGTTGAAATGACCCTTGAAAGCGTTCGCGGGGATTGGCGCGATTACTACCGAAATATCTCCGCAGTCCTGAACGATGGCGCTGAACTGGCTGTTAAACCAGAAGAAGCACGCGATGCCGTTCTCATGGTGGAATCATCTGTCCGTTCCGCAGAAACTGGGCAACCTGTCAGGGTTGAGTGAAGGAGGAAGTCCCAAACATGAAACGGATGCATCAAACTTTTCCGCCGAGACTCCAGCGGCGTTTTAACCCGTTCCGTTTCTCGCCCATTCTGCTTTTGCTGCTACTTTTCGCTGTGGTTTCTCAACGCCAAATTTTTCTGCCCCCGAAAGGCTCAAAGGGCGTTTTGAAGGTCATCAAGGTAGTGGACGGCGACACAGTGGTGCTCTCAGATGGTCGCACCCTCAGATACATCGGCGTTGACACTCCTGAAAGAGGGCAATCATTCTACGAGGCAGCGAAAAACTTCAACCGCAAGTTGGTGCAGGGTAGGGTAGTGGAGTTGGAGTTTGACATTGAGCGTTATGACCGATACGGAAGGGTGCTCGCTTATGTTTTCGTCCGAGACGCAAAGGGTAGGCGAATCTTTGTCAACGCTGAATTGGTTCGCAACGGCTTCGCAAAAGTTTACACAAAACCACCGAATGTCCAATATGCCGACTTGTTCGTTCGCCTTCAAGAGGAAGCGAGAGAAAAACGAAGGGGCTTGTGGTCGGTCTACAGACCAACTCGTTCGCCCGTCATCGTTAACTTCAGAACAAAAGTTTTCCACCGCCCAACTTGCCCATCAGTCCGCCAAATTAGCCCTCAAAACCGCTTGAGATTACCCAATGCCGAAATAGCATTGGAACGAGGCTTTGTGCCATGTAGGGAATGTCAACCTTGACAGGATTTGCATGGGGTGATGGGAGAATGACAGCAGTGGAACTGGACGAAGAAATTCTCCAATTCATTGAGTGCGGAGGGCAAGACGACGAAGCCTTCAACGATTTGGCGCTGAAAATTTTCGCTTACCAATTTGAGCGCAACGAAGCATACCGAAACTTTTGCTTGAGAAGGAAGCAAACGCCTGAGACGGTTTCTCACTGGACGGAAATCCCACCCGTGCCGACCCAAGCCTTCAAGGTTTTGGATTTGGCATGCGAATTGCCAGAACGGGCTGAGGCAGTATTTTTGTCAAGTGGAACGACGCAAGGCGAAGGGAAACGAAGCAAACACTTTATCTTCAACCTGCAACTCTATGAGACATCCGTGCTCAAGTGGTTTGAGCCTCACCTTTTGCCAGAACGACACAAGATGCCAATCGCTGTCTTGTTCCCGCCACCTGAGGAATTGCCGACCTCATCGCTGGGACACATGCTGGCAACTGTGATGAGGGAATGGGGAGCAGAGGGACAGGGGCTTAGAAGTGAGTGGTTTATACGGGGCAATAGGCTGCAAGCAGAGGAATTAGCAAATTGGCTTCAGCATGCGGAGGAAAGCGGGAACTTGGTCATGCTCTTGGGGACATCCTTCTCCTTCGTGCACTTTTTGGACTGGTGCGCTGCTAACGGGAGAAGTTTCAGTTTGCCCTTTGGAAGCCGGCTTATGGACACAGGCGGTTTTAAAGGTCGCTCTCGTGAAGTCACCCGTGATGAACTTTATCGGCTCTACGAACGGGTCTTGGGCATCCCACAAGATTGGTGCGTCAACGAGTATGGGATGGCAGAGTTGTCGTCGCAGTTTTATGACGGGGTCGTGGGAAGCCCATATTTTGTGCCCAGAAATCAACAACGCACCCATAAACCGCCTCACTGGGCGAGGACGAAGGTGCTTGATCCTGAAAGTTTGGACGAAGTTGGAGACGGGGAAGTGGGATTACTTTGTCACTACGACCTCGCCAATCGCGGCTCAGTAATCGCAGTCCTGACCGAAGACTTGGGGGTCAAAGTAAGAGACGGGTTTCTACTGCTCGGAAGGGCAATGGGAGGCGAATTGAGGGGGTGTTCAGTTTTGACAGATGAATTGCTGTCTGCACAGTAATCCTGTCAAATGATAAAAAACCCGCCGCCTTTTCGGCGGCGGGCCGGGAGGGGCGGCGAGGCGGGGAGGGAGGCGTTGCTCCGTTAAGTGGGCGATGCGGCGAGAGGTGAAGAGGCAAGCGTTAGCCTTCCACCTTCACTTCTATCCGCTTCGCCCGCTTGGGTTCCACTTTAGGCAATCTAATGGTCAACACACCATCACGGTAGGTTGCTTCCGCCTTATCAGTGTCAACAGGGACATTCAGCGCAAAACTTCGCTCAAACTCTCCATAGTTCCACTCCAGCAGGTGATAGGTAGCATTTTCAGCCTCTTCTGGCCGCTCCCTTTTGCCTTTCAAGGTCAATCGGTCGTCAGTCAACTCAATCTGAATGTCTTCTCGGCGAACGCCCGATAAATCTGCTTGCACTACAACTTCTGTCGGTGTTTCATAGATATCCACTGCTGGTGACCAACCGCGAGTGACAGTCGCTCGCTCCTCACCGAAAAATTCACGGAACAATCTGTCTACTTCGCGCCGAAAAGCCTCAAGTTCAGCGAAAGGTGACCAACGACGCATCTGTGCCATCTTTGCCCACCTCCTTTAGACATCGGTTTGCAATGTAGGTTACGCCCCAATCTCAAGGCTTTTCCGCCAAAATCGGCATTTATGCCTTGAAATTGGTCAATTTTTGCGAGCCCGTCGATCAGGCTTTCCCTGACAGGCGATGTAATTCTGCCTCACTGCACCTTTACAAAGAAAGGGCTGGCGGCTTCATCGCCGCCAGCCTAGGCTAAAGGCTTCAGGCGGCTTTCACCTCAATGCGGCGGGGCTTGCTTTCTTCGTTCTTGGGCAATCGGATTTCAAGGACTCCGTCCTTGTAGGATGCCTCAACGGCATCCACTTTGACATCCGTCGGGATACGGAGCGAGCGGACAAACTCGCCGTAGGCACGCTCAACGAAGTGGAGTGTTTCGTCTTTGCGTTCCTCGCTCCGCTCCCGCTTGCCCTTGACAGTCAGGATATCATCCTGTAAAGTGACCTCAATGTCCTCGGTTTTCACACCAGGAAGTTCTACTCTGACGATGTAGGCATCAGGAGTTTCGCTAACTTCCGCGGCTGGAACCCATCGCTCCCACCGCCAATCCAACCCCCAGAAGTCGCGCTCAAGGTCTCGGAAGAATCGGGAAATCACCTGGTCAAACAACCTGTCAAATCGGTCAAACCAGCGCTCAACTTCGGTAATTGGTTGCCAGCGCGCCAACTTTGCCATATCCGTTCACCTCCTTCGGAGGTTTTTCGTTTTCTCTCTCGGCTATGCCCTTCGGCACAGCCATTGATATTATACCACGCAAGTTTTGTTCGTAAACATGGAAACTGCGATTTAACCCCATTAATTTTGCCGTTTTTAAAGCCATTTTAACTGGATTTTACAGACGGACAAGGTTTTGATTTTTAGTTGAGCATAATGTTATCAAGCCTGATAGAAGAGCCACCAGAAGGACAGTTGCAAGGTTTTCGTTGTCACCTTGTTGAACAAAACCTTATCGTTCAAACTGCTCTCAAGGGACGGATTTAAAGCGAAACGCTTTCGTAAACGCTAATTCCATGCAATAATTTCGGGTGGTGATTGCTATGCAATTGTGGCATTGGATTGTGATAGGAACGGGTGCTGTCGGTTTGCTCTTGACAACTCTTTTAGTTTTTGGCAAAAAGCGGAAAGTTCGGGAGGGCGGTGAAACTACTATGGAAGTGCCAGAAGAGGGACCGCCCGGCGACCGTGAAATGAGTTTCTGGGAACACTTGGCAGAACTTAGGTCAAGGTTGCTTTGGGCAATTTTGTTTTGGGCAATTGGAAGCCTTGTCGGGTGGGTTTACTACGACAAAATTTTTTGGATGCTGGTGAAGCCTATTGAACCTGCTCTTCGCAAGTATGAAATTCCCATCACCTTGCAATCAATCTTTGAGCCTCTCATGCTGAAGTTGCAAATAAGTATCGCTGCTGGATTGGTCATCGCTTTCCCCGGCATCCTTTACGAGGTCATGGCTTTCATTTGGCCAGCCCTTTACCCTCACGAAAAGCGTTTCGCACTCAGACTTATCCCAGCCTCCCTAAGCCTTTTCGGGGCAGGCATTTTCCTCGCTTACAATCTCATCCCTATTGCTGCCCTATTCATGCTTCAGATGGGGCTTCCCCATGCAGACAATCCAGGCATAAAAGTCCAGGTCCTCAACTTTGCCCGTCAATATCTCTGGTCAGTTGCAAAAATTGCCGCTGCCTGTGGTGTGTTGTTTCAGATGCCGTTGGTCATGATGTTTCTGGGGAAGTTAGGCGTTGTAAGTGCGAAAGGGTTAATGCGCTATTGGCGCCATGCCATAGTCGCCATTTTCACCCTCTCCGCCATCATAACACCAACGATAGACCCAGTGAACATGACCCTGCTTGCAGGTCCAATAGTTGGGCTCTATTTCCTCAGCGTTTTGTTGGTCTATTTGACTCAGCCGAAGGAGCAGTGATGTCTTGAGGTTCACTCTTTGCCCTCTTCGGACTTTTCGCTTGTCTCGGACTTTTCGCCCTCTCGCTTCTTAGGATAAGAACCTCTCCCGTAGTCGGTCACATGCCAGCCGCTGCCTTTAAATATGATTGGCACGGGTCTGAAGAGTTTGCGAGCGGTTCGCCCACATTTATCGCATTTGACTTCTGGTCGTTCATCCACTCCGTGAAAGACTTCAAAGGTGTGCCCGCAGGCATCACAGTGGTAGTCGTAAACCGGCATAGCGCAAAATCACCTCCATGAGGTCTCAGTTTGTGAATTTACCGAAGGCAACATTATGGCGCAAGTTGAAGGGAAAAGGCTGAAGAGCCCTACAAGTTACGCCTCCCCCTTAGCGCCCTGTCAACCTCTCGTTCCATTTCTCGTTCCATAATCTCCCGACGCCTATCTACTTTCCGTTTACCTTTCGCTAAGCCAAGTTCAACTTTTGCATAGCCTCGTTCGTTGAAGTAAATTCTGAGCGGTATTAGTGTCAGTCCCCGTTGTTGAGTCAAACCCATCAATCGGTCTATTTCGCGCCTATGCATTAACAACTTGCGGGGCTGACGCGGGTCATAGTTTCGCTGCAAGACTGGGTCATAAGGAGCGATGTGCATGTTATAAAGCCAAAGTTCGCCCCTGTCAACTCTGGCATACGCCTCTGCGATGGAGACTTTCCCTTGCCGAACGGATTTAACTTCAGGACCAGTTAGCACCAAACCTGCTTCGTAAGTTTCCAAGATTTCGTAATCGTGTCGGGCTTTGCGGTTTACAGTGACATTGCGTTCCGGCATACTTCATCACTTCACTGGCGAAGAAACAGGTTGGGTAGTTGCCCGGGCTCGTTTCGCGGAACGCTTGGGGGTTGGGATGATAAATCCTTTAGACTGGGCAATCTCTTGGAGTGTTCTCGCTGCCTTTTGAGCAGCACTGCTGACTTCTGGAATATTAGCGCTTGCGACCCTCCTCAGAATATCAATGGCTCTTGGGTCTCCCAATTCCTCAAGGGCTCTAATGATTTGCAAAGCCGTTTGTGGATGTGGATCAAAAGCCGCTTGAATAAGAGACATAACCGCTTTCGGGTTCTTCAACTTAGCAAGCCCTAAAGCAGCATGGTATCTAACACTCCATTCAGGGTCTTTAAGTGCCTCACACAGACTCACCAAAACATCTTCCCCACCAAGTTGGCTCAAACCTTGCACTGCAGTGAGGCGGATAAGCCAATCAGGGTCGCGAAGTGCCTTCTTGAGATAAGGTTTTGCCATCTGTTTGCCAACTTGAACAAGTGCCTTCAGCGCTTGGAATCTGACCTCTTGGTCTGGGTCGTTAAGCAATCGGCAAAGTGGTTCAAAAAGCGACTTATTGGGGAAGCGAGCGATTGCCTGAACCGCCGACTGTCGGACAAGGGGGTCAGGGTCTTTCAATGCTTTGACTAACTCTTTCAAAGCCCTTCGGTCTCCCATTGAACCGAGGACTTCTGCCGCAACTTGTCTAACGGTTTGGTTGGAGTGCTTAAGCGCCTTTACCAAGTGAGGAACAGAATCCTTGCCTATAGACATTAAGGCTTCCCTCACCAACCGTCTCAATTCCGCCCCATTACGAGCCAAGATGTCCAGAAGGAAGGGTATCGCTTTAGGGTCTTTAAGTTTGCCTAACGCTTCAATTGCTGTCCGAGAGAAATCAGCACCACCGTGTTTTACCAGTTCGGTCAGCAATTTAAAGGCTTTTTTGCTACCGATTTCACCCAACGCCTCAACGATTAGCCTTTGAAGTTCAGGTGCTTCTTTAGTGAACCGTTCAAGAAGAGCGGGGGCAGCCTCTTTTGCCCCAATTTTCCCCAAAATATGAATAGCCCACCTTCTTATGGCAAGTTCTTCATGATTAATGAGTTCTAAGAGCGCAGGGATGGCAGGGCGCCCAATTTTTGTCAGCGCCTCAGCTGCAGCCCTTTGAACAGTCAAACTTGAATCGGACAGGGTAGCCACCAAAACAGAGACAGCCTTCTCCGCCCGCAATTCACCTAAAGCCATTGCGGAGACTAAGCGGACAAGATAATGTGGGCTTTTTTCAAGAGCATCAATCAACAGCAGAATAACTTGTTTGGCAGGCAATGCGAGAATTTGCTGCAGACTTTCTTCAGGGGTCGCTTCAGAACGCCCTTCCAACCGCTTCAGAATCCTCTGAAGTTGTTGTCTCACTCCTGTCATTGCACTCGCCTTCTTTGCTTTCGGTTTCGCTATTCGGTTTGTCACATAACCTTCTTTCGCCGCCCTAAATTATAACGCTTTTTGCCCCGAAAGTCAAGAGGTGGAAACATTAGCCCGACGATAGATTAGATAGGATTGAACGATTATGGCAAGAATTAAAACAAAAATTAACCCCAAAAGGGCGAGGTCATAGCGATGAGGGAGTAAAGGAGCAAGTAGGAAAAACCCACCTATTGCCATGAACCCATAGCCACCAAACTTATTTGCCGCCTTCCAAGCCTCTTCGTTCACCAGCGTCCACGGAAGCCTAAACCCAGCCACCCAATTTCGCTTTAATTTGGGCAAAATGCTGCCAATGAACATGAATAGCACTCCAATGGCAGGCAACATTACAGGTCTTGGACTGCTCAGCCATCCTAAGCCAACTGCTAAGATTGCAGCGTGAATTGCGAACATGAATGCTCCCATAAGTGTTCGGATGCCCAAAAGTAGCCTGAGGTCAGACTGTTCTAACCTGAGTTGCCCTTTCTCAGTGGCTGCTAACCAGAAGCAGAGGGTGAGAACTCCCCAGAGGATTGCAAGCATCAAAGGCATGAACCACAAAGTCATCTCCCGGCTCATCCATCCGTCAGGTTGCCATTGGGCATTGAAGTGAGTCGGCACTTTCTCTGGCAGGTAAGGGTAAGCAAGCCAACCAATTAAGAAGCACACCACAACCCAAAACAGCCCTTCACCTAAATCTCGCGTCCATCTCATGTTCGCTCACCCTCTGGGTTTACAATCGTCCACTCAGGCGTTCCTTCAAAAACCCTCGGCTTATTGTTCGCTTGATTTTGACAGCCAATTCGTCAGGCGTCAGTTGGTTAACAGCGATATCGGCGGCGGTTAGACCCCAAAGGGGGCGGAAGGAAACCAAGATGGTGACCCCTTCGGGTGTCACCTTCGTTTGGAAGTCAAAGGCTTGCGCTCCTGCTTCCAACACTTCGTCCAATCTTCTTGCCACTTCCTGTGCCCTTTCCAAAGCGCTTTGTTTGTCCAAAGGGGCGAAACGACACAACTCTTCCCCGCTCAGAATCACCACCGCTAATTTCGTCCCGTTCGCCTCAATTTCCTTGACCTCCACTTGAAGCGCTCTGGTGACTGGACGGCGGTTTATCGGTAAGCCTACTGCCGTCAGCCACTGTTTGACAGCGCTGATGCGTTCCTCAAGGGCAGGGTGGGTTGTCCAATAGCCAGGCAAAAATTGTGGTGGGGTTGATTGCTTCTCCAAGCGGGCGAGTTTCTCAAAGAAAGTGAGCAAGCCGACAGGGTTGTAGCCAGCCCGCTGCAGGTAACTGAATGCGGCTTCATCTGCCTCCCTTTCCATGTCCCGTGAATAACCCAGCATCAAGACTTGGACGACCTGAGAGACAATTTGGACTGCTTGCATTGTCGCTTCGCCGCGGACGAAAACCGCAGCCAGTATCGCAAGGAGAACTGGGATACTCAACTGGCTTTCCTTCCGAATCATTCTGATTGCGTGCAAGCGAGTGTTGTGAGCGACTTCGTGCGCAATAACTGCAGCCAACTCGTGTTCGCTTTCTGCCAACTTGAGCAACCCTGTGGTGACATACATGAAGCCGCCGGGGAAGGTGAAAGCGTTAGGCTCGTTGTCTTCCACGACCTTAATGGTGTATGTCATTTTAGGGCGCTCGGTGACGGGAACTATCCTCGCCAAAATTTGCCTGAGTTGTGGCAATGAAGGATGGTCGTTCAAGATTTTCACTTTGCCCTCAAACTCTTTGACTGCTTCCTCGCCCAATCTTTTTTCCTGTTCGGTCACATCTGGTGGCAGTGAGGTTTGGACTGCCATTGTGCAGTTAACAAAGGTCAACAATGCAACTAATAGAAACTGTCGGCGCATTGTAATTTCCTCCGTTCGCTTTCGGGCTCAATGAAAATCGCCCTGTTCGTTTGTGCCCCCCAATTGTTTTGACGATACAACTTTGCAGAAGTGACTTAAGGTCATTGCACTTCAATCTCCTGCAACTTCTCTGCAGCCCTTTCAGCCGAGTGTATACGGTGGTCAATCACTGCCCTAAGGGCTTTGAAAACTTCAATCTCGGCATTGATGAGGTGTTGGGTAGCATCTCTCCCAATTGCCCTGACAATTAACTCAGTGACCAACCGTTTGAGCGTTTTGGGTTTTACTCGCTTTTCTTCCTTGACTTCCTCCTCCACGACTTCAATTTCTTCTTCAGGCTTCGGTCGGCGAGCCATCGGTCATCACCTCCGATAGCAAATTGGACTGCGCCATGTAAAAATTATGCAGCCTGAAAATCTTTGCTGCACATTAATTATCGTGAGGTGGTTTGGGATGAGTTCTGTGCGTGTAGGGTTTATTGGTTGTGGAGGCATTGCCAACTTGCACATGAACAACTTGAGCCGAATTGAAGGCGTGGAGTTGGTGGCTTTTTGTGATTTGGACGAAGGGAGAGCGAAAGCGGCAGCGGAACGGTTTAAAGGCAACGCTTACACTGACCACCTTCAGATGTTTGAAAGGGAGCAACTTGATGCGGTTTACATTTGCATCCCGCCCCACGCCCACACCGACCAAGCAATCCTCGCTGCTCAAGCGGGAGTTGCCATTTTCGTTGAAAAGCCCGTCGCCCGAACCCTTGACAAGGCTTTGGAAATTCTGGAAGCCATCAGAGACTCTGGCGTCATCAACTCTGTCGGCTACCATTTCCGCTACTTTGATGGCACCGATTTAGCAAAGGAGCGACTTGCCGGCAAGACTATCGGCATGGTCATGGGCTATTGGATGGGCGGGTTGCCAGGAGTTTACTGGTGGCGTCGGATTGAAATGTCGGGAGGGCAAATCGTTGAACAAACGACCCACATCTTTGACCTCGCCCGTTACCTCGTCGGAGACATCGTTTGTGTCAGCGCTGCAACGGCTTTGAGGGCACTGCACGATGTCCCTGACCTCAATGTCCCTGATGTTGGGGTCGTGAATGTTTGGTTTGCCAACGGAGCCATAGGTTGCATTGCCAACACTTGTATGCTTCGCATGGGTTACACAACTGGGGTCCATGTCATTACCCCTAACCTCATCGCCGAAGTCTCTGGTAGTGGCGTGAAGTTCATTGAGCCCAACCGAACGGAGGAAATCCGCCACCAACGCAACGGTCACTTTTACGAAAGCGTAGTTTTCATTGAAGCAGTCAAAATGAAAAACCAATCGCTTATCCGCAGCGATTACGCCGATGCCGTCAAAACCCTCGCTGCCACATTGGCTGCATTGGAGTCCGCAGAGAAAAACGGTGAGCCCGTTGAGGTGCCAAAAGTAGGTTCAGAGTGCAGATAAGGGTGCGGAGTGCTGAGTGCAAAAAGAGTTGCAAAGCGCTAAGAGCAAGGGACGGGAGATCGGACTTTTGACGATTGCAAATCGGTGTTGTCAAAATTAATAGCGGTGGGCGTTAGGCGATAAGCCCCTTGAAAGCCCGCCGGTGAAACGCTATGAGACGACAGCAAACGAGGGTGCTGGGTGCTAAGTGCAGGGTGCTGATTTTCGCTTTGGTGCTTGTTACAGCGCTTCCTTTGAGTTTGTTTTCCCAAAACTCAAAAGTGCCGTCCGTTCCCAAGCCGATTCTTGAAGCCAACGCATCTGTCAAGTTGGGAATCCCCCAAGGTGCAAGGGTGCTGCTTCGCGAAATTGTCGTCTTCGTTGACAACTATCCTGACCCGTCCTTTCGTGCTTTTGTAGAACCTCTGCTCAAGGCTGCGTTGACGGAAGCAGGCTTTACCGTTGTGGCTACCCACCAAGAAGTTCGCAAAGAAGCCGAAGAAAGGAGATTTGAGCGCGAGTCCGAAGAGGTTCACAAAGGTTCATTGCCGCCCAAAGGGACAATCTTGCGGGAGACCGTCGAGTTGAAAGCAACCGTCCACTTGGTTCGCTCAGGAAGGCAACTTGGAATGCTTCTCGGCGAGTTGAGGAGGCGAAGAATTGATATTGGTGGCTTCTATATCCGCAAAAACGAGAGCGGCGCATTGGTCTTTCTGGAGGTCATTGACAACGCCACTTTGACGACGACCGCCCAATTGGTCAGTTTCGCCACCGACAAAGACGAAATCTTGACAATTACAGGCACACCGTTTGGGGCACTCGTCTTCGGTCGCGACAACCAGCGCCAACGGGACATGAACGCTATAAAGGCAGCAATGGGTCATTTAAGCAATTTGTTGAAACTCAAACTCGCTGAACGCGAGCCAATCAAGGGGAAAGTGTTGGGCAAAGTTGAGGGCGTCATTGCAACTTACATCGTCATTAATGTCGGGCGATTGGATGGTGTCCAAAAGGGTATGAACTTTGCTGTTCATCCAATTCGTAAGGTCGGAGACGAATTGGTCGCTCTGCCACCAACCGCTAAACTTCGTGTCTTGATTGTCAACGACACGAACTCCGTTTGCGATGTCATTGAAGGCGATGTCGGTAGCATCAACGAAGGTGATGAAGCAAGGGAAATCATCAAGGGAGTCACTGCTACAGCGAAAAAGTGATAATGAACACATTCTCGCTCACTGACCTTGCAATGGCAGCACTACCTTTGAACCTACTCGCACGGTTTTGGTTGGCAATGCTTCCACGCGTCCAGACGCTTCACTTGCTTTAACTTGAGTGACAAGGAGAGTCCCAACAACTTCGTTTGTCGCCGCATCAATAATGCTTAATCTCGTCCCTACTTTGATGCCATCTCGCTCTCCAGCCGAAATTGTTCCCTTATTACCGCGCAACGATGTCAACCATGCAAACTTGCCTTCAATGATAACTTTCTTTTCTTTCGGTTGAACGGAAACTTCAATTGCCTCTTCTTCCCGAACTTTGGGAGCCCAAAGCCCAAAAAATCTCCCTTCCAAAATCACGAACCTTGTTCGTTCCTGGTGTTCCGACCACCCGCCTCCAACGCCCCACTTTGGTGGATAACCTTGAGCCCAATGCAAAGCCAGAGAGGTAGTCGGTGAAGCCATCCACTGCAAACTAAGAGCCCAATATCGCTCTTGGTCTTTGTTCGCCGTTTTCCTGTCCAACCAACTCCTGACTAAAACGCCACTGACTTGAACTTTAGAGTTCACTTGCCACCGTCCCCAAAGGGAAACTGCCCGCGAATCGGCACCTGTTGGATAGCCCAAACCGATGCCGTGATAAAGGTAGGGTGCTTGGACATGGTGAGTGTATGTCAATCGGTCAAAAGAGGCGTATTCGGCGCCGATGCCCCACTTTTTCGTTTCATGTTGTGCTCCCAAAATCCAGCCAAGTTTCCTTTGAATTTGCTCTTCCTTGCGCCACCAGCGAAGTTTCAGGTCGTCAACAACCAAAATCCCGTAAAAGTTGCTATCGCCAGACCGATAACTCACATCGGCGCTCATAATCACTTGGTCGCTCCCTTCCTTCCGCCAGCCTCTGTTGACAACTAACCGAGATGTGAGGTAGAAAGGCAAGAAGAGCGTTAGTGGTGAAAAAGAGCGTGACAGGTTAATTTCGCTGGCGCCAACATTTAACTTTTCGCCCAAAGGCTTTTCCCATCTCCGCGCTATCAAAAATCGCCCCGGCAAATCGCCGTGAAGGTAGGTCACAAGTTGCCGAATTCTCCACCGCCCAATGATCGGCAACTTCGTTTGAAGATTGAAAGAGATGCCGTCAAGGGGGTAGCCGTTATCCGAAATCAAAGCCGCCCCAAGAAAGCCTGGTCCCCATCGGTAGTATTGACGACCGAACTCCCAAACTGTGGTTCCAATGAAACCACGAACAGTCGCAACCTCAATTGATGGCGAGGGGTAGGCTTCAAGGAACGGAAGGAAGTCGCGATGCCTGAACTGAACCGAAACTCCCCATCGCTTCGTTGGATGGTAACTCAGCGTCACCGAACTCAATCGCTCCCATGTCGTGCTGTCGCCTGATTTGAGGACAGCCATTTCACGGATTCGTGAGAGGATTGAGAGTGACGGTAGCGACAAATCCTTCACTTCAATCCAATTCTCCGAGATCCACCATTTTGTCAAAGCGAGCGAAGACGAATCCATATCTGCCTCTTCAAACCACTCAAGCCACTTTCGGACTTCAAAAGGTTGCCAGACAAATTTTCCTGCAGCACCGAGTGTAAGCGAAATCTCGTTTCCTGTTGCAGTTGACTGTAACCAGCCGCTGACAGGCGTCTTAGAACTGAACACAGTTTGTCCACAAACCCAACCAACTGCCAAACAAACCCAAAGTAAGCCCAAGGCTAACCTCACAAGCCTTCACCTCGTTCCCATTTTCGCATCTTTACGCTGTGATAAATGATGGCAACCTCAAACCAATTTGTCCGCGCTCAAAGAGCGTGTTCAACGAGGGACGGATGAAGGATGGAAACGGTGAAGCAGGGAAGCAGTGAAACGGTGAATTTGAGCCTCACAAATCACACCCCACTCCCTCACACGAGGTTATGGGTAGTTTAGAACACACTTGACGCACACTTGCCCATACTCAAACTTGCCGCAAAATGTGGTGTGGGTTGACCAGTTTCATGCAAGGTTTCAGGGAGGGATGGCTAATGGTTGGTGCTTTCGTGACTGCCTTTGAAGCGGGAATAAGGTTGGCAGCCCTTGTGCTCGTTGTCGCCATCGTTGGCGCTGCCATAATCGGGCGAATCATTGAGGGCGAACTTTCTGGAAGTCACGCAGCAATCGGCTTACTTTTTGTCGCCGGCTTACTTATCGGTATCGTTTTCCTGTGGAACAGTCCCATTGTCTTTGCGCTTTTCTTACTCGCAGCGGGTTTGACTGCCTTGTGGGCAATGGCTCAAATGGTGTCGGAGCGGCAACTAATGATGCAAATTCGCAAAGAAGACGAAACCCGCTATAAGGCTGCAATTGAGCGAGACCCCAAAAACGCAGCGGCTTGGAGCGCGCTCGGCGACCTTTACTTGGAAGCCAAGCGATATGACGACGCGATTTCGTGCTACGAGAAGGCAGTGCAACTTATGCCCAACGACCCAACAGAGAAGCGAAAACTGCTGAGGGCAAAGCAGTTGAAAAGCGAGGCGGAAACGAAGGGCAGAATTTGCCCGCAATGCAGATCGCTGACTTCATTGCTTACCGTTCACTGCCCCAATTGCGGTCACGAACTAAGTGTTCCCGTTTGGGTTTACTTGCTGGTGGCGATCAAGGACAAATCGGCAATAGCAAAAGTTTCTCTGGCTTTTGTTTTGGCGTTCTTGGTGGCGAGCGTTTGGCTAACCTTTTTCCTTGCGCTTAATTCCTTCGGGCGAGCCGTATTGGTCTTGGCGACTTTAGCGGCGATTTGCATCGTCGTTTTGATGGAGTTGAAAGGGTAAATTCGCCCTTCGGTTCAATAAAACTCGCCAGCCGAAGGGGTTGCGGCTGATAAGTCCTTCCCTCTCACACACATGGATTAACATCCCCGCTTTATCCCTGACCCTATCCTTCCCCTTGCCAAAAATTGAAGTTCCCGTGACCATCATAATCACCATCACAAAGAACCTTCTTGACTTTCTTCTTTGCCTTCATTAGCAAAGCCTCAAGCGTCTCACCACCACAAACCTTTTCACCCGTCAATTCCATACCCATCACTTTTTCGCTCTTATGTCAACTGCCGCATGAACCTTAATTTAACCCTTTCCCTTCGCTGAACGAGTTGTTCATTGCATTCTTTCCAGTTTTTGCCGGCTTCTCAGGTCATTGCTGTTCCCTCCGCCATCATCGTAGCAATTTAGACCTCAGTTATTCAACACAGCACGGGCAAAGGGAAGGTGGAAACGAAAAGACCTTCCAATAGACGAAGAAATCGGAGAGTTGACGATGTTCGGAAATTTCGGAAGGTAAAAGGACGGAGACAAAGGTTGGAACGAAAAGTTCAGAGACAGCGAAAGTTTCTGGGAGGACTAAGAAGGTGAAGAGTTGATATGATGGAGGTCATTTGGCTTCAGTCAACATGCGTGCGAGAGTGCAAGAGTTGTTCTTTTAGGGCAAAAATCCATGTAAACCTAAGGTTGATTTGCCGATAAGTTCGGCTCAGCATGGAATTTTCAAAACACATTCATGAAGCCGTTACAACTTCCAGCCCAGAAGTTTCGCGAGGGCTTCGTGTTCTTTTGGTCTTTTTGGTGACCAAAGCCACTCAACTTTCAGCCAAAAACCTTCAACAGCCTTTGAACGGAAGATCCCGCGCCTGAACTCAAAATCCTTGTAGCCTTCTCCCTCCTTCCAAAAAACCCTCAAAACCTTCCCTTGCGGGTCAACAAGCCAAATCTCAAAAACACCGATCCTCATGTAATCGGCAATTAAGCCTATCACCCTTGACTTCCTGTCTCCCGGCGACCTTATCTCAATAACCAAATCAGGTGCTTCAACGATGGCATCTTCGGTCACTGTGTGTTGCCTTTCTTTGCGAACGAAAACGATGTCGGGCAACCTGCCGTTGTATCCGTCTATCCGAACGGGTGTCCGTGAACCCAAAACTATCCCAAGGTCACGGATTGAGACATAAACCCTCAACACACTCAACAACCATGCCTGCAAATCCTCATGAGGCGTTTTAGCAGCCATTCTTGACACCACCCTGCCGTTTACGAGTTCAACCAAATCGTCCTCGCCGAAAAGTTTCAGGAACTCCTCAAAGGTGATAGGTCGGTCGGCAAGCAAAACTTCTTGCGTCTCAGTTTCGGGGTAAAGGGTCAAAACACTTTTGCCCATCCTCGTTCACGCTCCTTTTGAGCGGGAAAACTTTTTCTCGTCGGCAACTTGGTTTTTATCTCCTCACTCAGCGTTCCGCACCCCGCACCAATTTTAGCCACTCCTTCATCGCCTCGTCCAGAAGCGACCACGCTTCGTCTTTTGTCTTAATGCGCCCTTCCAAAAAGGCATCTTCAACGAGCCTAAGTGCCTTGCCGACCAAAGGCGAAGGTTGGATTTGATACCGCTCCATAATTTCGTCACCAGTGATGAGCCTAACTCGCTCTTTCGCTTCTTGAAGGGCAAAGTAAGTTTCCATCAACTTCCGCAAGACAAAGTAGTGTCGCTCCCTTTGCTCCTGAGTCATTTCTGGACCGCAAGTAGCCATTAAATCCGCTGCCGATAGAGCCACGCAGTAAATCCCAACGGTCTCACCCAAATCCCTCCAGAACCTTCTCAGTGCTCTGTCAGTTAAATGGCGCGCACCTGCAAGACCCACGGGTCTCATGTGATTGAGAACGAGAGCGACAATCGTTTCCCTCTCCCGCCGTGAAGTTTTGAAGCGCTCACAAATCTGTTCAGCCATCTCTGCACCGATTTTTTCGTGCCCGTAAAAGTGCAAGTCACCTTCCTCATCAACGGTCATCGTTTGTGGCTTTGCGATGTCGTGAAGCAATGTGGCAAATTTCAAAACCCAACTTCCATAGCGCTTGTAACCGAACCTGAGATTGAAAACCTCTTTAACCTTCGCCAGCAAATTGTTGAGTTCATCGTCTTCGGTTTCGCACCTCATCGCCTTTTCAGCCATCCTCACTGTCTCTATAGTGTGATTAAAAGCGTCAAGGTGGTGATAGCCTGCAGCGGGAATTTCTTTGAGTCTGGGCAACTCAGGGAGTAACATGGTCAAAACGCCAGTCTCGTCCATTGAAAGCAATTGCTCGTGGGCGGATGGGGTTTGAAGCATCCACGCAAATTCCATCGTCACCCTTTCTGGTGCAGCGTTCAAAAGCAGCGGTGCACTTAAGGTCAAGGCATTTTTCGTTTCTGGCGGAATTTGAAACTCCAAAGTCGCTGCGAACCGAAACGCCCTTAAAATCCTTATTGGGTCTTCTTGCAAGACCCGCCTGTTGGGCAAAACGAGCAACCGCGCTCTAAGGTGTTGCATTCCACCTAAGGGGTCAATCACAGATGCCATGCCCTTTTGCGCCAACTCAATTGCGTCAACGAACAAGGAGTTGCAAGTAAAATCTCGGTGCAAAGCGTCTTCTTTCAGGTCTCCCTTGAATTCGGTGAAATCCGCTGTTGCATCAGGATATTCGTTATCCCAGCGCACGATGCGACCAGTTGGTGGGTCAAAGTGGAGTGGGACAAAACGGGCACCCAATCTCTCTGCTACTTCAGAGGCAAAAGACAAGGGCTCTGTGCCGACGGCTAAATCCAAATCCAAACTCTCCCGTTCCAATAAGAAATCGCGGACGAAGCCGCCAACGATGTAAAGTGGGCAACGGCGCGCCTGAGCGATCCTTGCAGCGGCGCAAATCACGGTCACTAACGCTTTTGGCAGTTGCTCCAAGGTGACGACTATCTGACTTCCTACCATTTCCCCATCTGGCGTCCGAGTCAAGGTTAAAGTTTGCATTTCATTTGGACGCCGTCATGCAGCAAAATTATGACAGCGCATCAGTAAGGAGGGCGAGGACTGTGGCAACCCAACAAAGGACCGAAGAAAGAATAACGCACGAAAGCCATTTGTGTCGGCTTTGGAGTGCCATCAGCGAACCAGAGACCCTTCTGAGGGCGATTTTGGAGGAAAGTTTGGAAGCAGTTGGCGCAACTCGCGGAACTATTTCTTTGGTTGACTATAAGACAGGGGAACTTGTGACGAAGTTCGTGGCTGGTCTTGGTTGGTCAGAAGAGAAGCAAGGGCTGCGATTCAAAATCACCGATGAGCCGGGCAACAGCATCTCAAGTTATGTCGCCCACACAGGTCTGCCTTACATTTGCCCCGATGTCACTAACGACCCCTACTACTACCCCATCTTCCCCGACACCCGAAGCGAACTTGCTGTGCCCTTAATTGGTCGTGGCGGCAGGGTGCTTGGGGTGCTGAATGTGGAGAGCGAAAGGTCAAACGCTTTCGGAGAGAATGAAGCGAAGGTCCTTTCCTCGCTAGCATCCATTGCTGCCTTCGCCCTCTCCCTCGCCGCCCACCAGGCCCGAGAAAAAGCGCTGATAGAACTCGGAAAGGAGTTGGCTGCAACTCCAGACATTGACGCACTTTTGGAGAGGGTTACGGAAGTAGCAGCAAAGTTATTGGACGCCGATGACTGTTCCCTTTTCCTCCTTGACAAATCCATCAACCGGTTGGTTCTGAGAGCATCTCGTGGCTTGCTAAGGTCGCTGGTTGGCAAGGCAACTTATCGGCTCGGTGAGGGCTTGACTGGTTGGGTTGCATTGCACAACAAGCCTGCTCGGCTAAACGGTGTTGTGGGAGACCCAAGGTGGAAAGGGCTTTACTTGGAACTCAAACCTGAGGAAATCAGCGCTTTCATGGCTGTTCCCGTTCGGGGGCGGAGAGAGGTTGTCGGCGTTCTGAGAGTTTTGAGGAAGAAGGCTACCCCATCCGCCCCACACTACCTCTTCTCCGAAGAAGACGAAGAGTTGCTGTTCACCTTGGCAAGCCAACTGGGAGCAGCCCTTGAAAGGGAAGAATTGCAGCGACGATTGTTCACAATGCAGCACATAGCGACTATCGGCGAACTGGCAGCCAGAACAGCACACATGATCGGCAACAAAGTTTTCGCCATGAAGGGAGCGTTGAAAGAACTCTCCCTGCAACTTGGCAACCTGTCACTGTCGGAAAGCGCTCAGCGTTTGCTCGGAAGTTTAGAGAAGGCGCTTTATGAGGTAGAGGCGCTGCTTCAAGATTTGAGGGACTTCGTCAAGGCAACACAGTTGAACTTGCAACCTGTTTGCTTGTCCGAGATGGTGGAGGAACTGGTGCGGGAATATTCGCAGGAGTTCCCTCACATCTCTTTTGAGTTGCAATTGGACGAACAGCCTATCTGGGTGAAAGGTGATCCCGATAGGTTAAGGAACGCCTTCAGTGAACTGATTGAAAACTCCGTCCACTTTCTCAAGGAAGGCGATAAAATCACCGTGCGTCTGACCCAAAGCACTTGGGTCGGACAGAGACATGCAAGGCTTATCATCCGCGATACAGGTCCTGGCGTCCCAGACAAATTGAAGGAGCAAATCTTCCAACCCTTCTTCACAACCCGAGCCAAAGGCATGGGGCTTGGGTTGGCAATTGTCAAGGGAATCGTTGAGGCTCACGGTGGGACAATTGAAGAGAGGGGGCGTGAGGGTGAAGGTGCGATGTTCATAATCACGCTCCCTGCTATTGAACCGGCACAAGGAGGGGAAAGTTGAATGGGGCGAATTTTGGTTGTGGACGATGAGGAACTGGCAAGGGAAGCAATCAAACTCAGGTTAGAGCGGGACGGGCATCAGGTGGACACCGCTGCCAATGAAGCCGAAGCAATTGAGAAAATCCGAACTGCTGACCCACCCTATGATGTCGTCATCGCTGACATGGTGATGGAGTCGGAAAACAGCGGGCTGGAAGTTCTGAAGGCAGCACTGTTGCGGGATGTCTTGACAGAAGTTATCATCCTGACTGCCTACGGTAGTGTCGCCAACGCCGTCGAGTGCCTCAAAAGAGGCGCTTACGACTACTTGGAGAAAAACATCCCAGGTGTTGATGTCTATGACCTGTTGGCTTTGAAAGTTGAAAGGGCGATGGAACACAGGGCTGAATCCTTAGGGCTTCTCAAAAGGATTCGGGCTTATCAGCAACCTGCTACCGTTCAAGAGGAACGCTTGATTGAGTGAGGCTAAATGCCCTAACGAAGGCAAGATGTGCCATAATAAAACTTGCCAAAATCGCTAAGGAGGTTGATGCCCATGTCACTGTTCAAGCCCGTTGACGAAAAGGATGTGACCCGCGCAATAGTGCGCGGATTTATGCGACAGTTAGAAGAATATGCCGAAAGCGATGTCATTATCGTAGGAGGCGGTCCTGCAGGTTTGATGGCAGGTCGCGAATTAGCGCGGCAGGGCTTTAAGACACTCATTGTTGAGCGGATGAACTATCTTGGCGGCGGTTTTTGGATTGGTGGCTACTTGATGAACAAAGCCACCTTCCGAGAACCATCGCAAGAAATCCTTGATGAACTTGGTGTCCCATACGAACAGGCAACTGAAGGTCTTTATGTCGCCGATGCGCCCCATGCATGTTCCAAACTCATCGCTGCAGCCTGTGATGCCGGTGCAAAGTTCGCCAACATGACTTTCGTGGAAGATGTCATCTTGCATAACGGTCGTGTTGCCGGCGTCGTTATCAACTGGACACCCATAACCAAATTGCCCAGAGAAATCACCTGCCTTGACCCCATCGGCATTCAGGCTAATTTGGTCATTGACGCCACCGGTCACGAAGCGTCCGTCGTTAAGGCATTGGAAAAGCGCGGTCTCATCAAGATACCGGGCATGGGTGCTATGTGGGTTGAGCGAAGTGAGGATGCCGTCGTTGAGCACACTGGTGAAGTCTTCCCGGGTCTAATCGTTGCTGGCATGGCTGTCTCTGAAACTTACGGTCTACCTCGCATGGGTCCAACATTCGGTGCGATGCTCCTATCTGGCAAACGGGCAGCAGAAATCGCTGCCGAGATTTTGGCTGGCGTAAAGGTAGGCGTGTGATAAGTCCATTCTAAACCTGAAAATTTGCGGGGGCAGGTTTTCAGCCTGTCCCCGTTTTTCATGAAGGTGTCCAAATTTGCTTTTTCGCATTACAGGCTTAATCCCACAGTTTATGACGCATAACTTGAGTTGCCGACTTTGAAATGGGACGGAGGATGTCTTGCGGGCAGTAAATTGACCGACTTCGCTATCCTGCTCACTTGGCTCGTCGCCGAAACAGGATCACTTCCCCACCGAGGGTGACGACCGCCAAATATTGCCCATCGGGAGAAAAAGCGAGCGAGGAAGGGGTGTCTCTTGGGGTTAGGAGCAAATCCCATCGCTGATGTGTGGTCAAATCCCAAAGGGAGAGGATATTGCGATGCATCCATAAGGCAGGAACGGTAATCCTTTCAGGACGAAGCCTTACCAGCAAATCCCAAGATTTGAAAGACCCTGCGGCGACGAAGGGTTCGGTCGGGCTGAAGGTGGCATTTTGAAGGGCACCGTCATCTAAGTTGAGGTCCGTGCGTTTGCCATCAGCAACGCTC
>Ga0197143_1001191_pt1 | contig 22822 bp, 19 predicted proteins | sample GBS70_MetaG_FD_148603 | JGI IMG/M metagenome (GOLD analysis project Ga0197143, IMG submission 148603) | Sediment microbial communities from Great Boiling Springs, Gerlach, Nevada, United States - GBS 70_MetaG | ecosystem: Environmental > Aquatic > Thermal springs > Hot (42-90C) > Sediment...
ATAAACCTAAACGTATACCAAGCAACCCCAGCCATGCAGAGGGATTTTACAAATTTCATAAAAGAAATAGACCGGGACTTCTTTAACCGTGGGGAGGGTCAGGAGAAGGCACGCATCTATGAGCGGGATCTGTTTAGCATGCTGGGTGGGAGGCTGCCAACGTATTGGGCCGACGCATGGAGTGTGCAGGAGTGGCTACACAAAAACGGGCCAAGATACCTACAGGGGATTAAGGAAGACGATTACACAATATACTTCATAACAAGCTACGAGCTCTTAAACGCACTTGTCATATACTACGTGGACACCTACTCGCCTGAAACTAGGCGTTATTTCCTCGAGGGTGGGATGACGGCCTTCGGAGGCGTACACCGCCTCTACTTCATAGACCTGACATCCATACCGATGGGAGCCGACAAGTGCGGAGGAAACCCAAACTGCAAAGCCCCGACCCTAGAGTACTATCCAAGCCTTCTGCTTTACGATATACCGCAACCGGCTTTAATTAAACACCTCGCCACAATTGTAAGCGAGGTAATTATATACATCTTTTTCAGGGGATACCTCTACGAGCCAAGCTACGAAGCTAACTTTTACTACTACTTCTTGATCATTGATGCAACCTCGACGAATGCTGCACGAGTACTGATGCAAGACTTCACCACGGACTACGTCTCCAACGCCGTCCATTCCCTCTATCCCTACAGCTACTTCATAATTGAAACTAGGCTGGAAGACATAGACGACTATCCCGAGTTGAAAAAAGCGGTGTTTGAAAAGTCCCCGAGGCTGGGCAGAACAATTATGCTTAACTGCGATATAGTGCCTGACATCGTCTTCAATCTCCCCGTAATTAAGAGGTTTGATACTGTGAAGACTGTGATTACTGTTTTGTTTATTCTCGACGATGACGCATATGTATGTGACAACTATGTTCTGGGTGTAGGGTTTAGGGAGGGGGCAATTGCCGCAGCTTCCTATCCACTTATGAGAGTTTACGGCCCATCGACTACGCTCTATCACGAGAGCGGTCATGTTCTCGGTTTACGTCACCCACATGACGCAGACCCCTACCCATGGAAAATAAACCAGGTAAACTGGTTATACGACTGGTCCAGCACACCGATGACCTACTGCAGGGCTTGTCGGCTACGCTCCATGTATGAAGGCGAATACTTCACAACAATCGACAAAGATAACATCGACATAGGTGTTACACTTAAGATGATTAAAGACGCACGCAGGGCTGTTTACAACTCCTTGACGGCCCTTGAAAACGCTAACATACCTGCACCGGCCGGCTTAACCCCACTCCTAAAAGCGGTGGACGAGGACATTAGGAACGCTGCACGGGAGATGGCCTCCTACAACTACTTCAATTGGGATGCCTTTTATGGAATAGGTGCACAGAAGGCCTCGGCTTTCGACTACGGCTACTCGGCTCTCCAGAACGCCTTAACGCTAAGCAAATCCGTTGAACTCCTTTTCACAGAGCTTGTCGAAAAGTCGAAAACCGAGACCGAGCTACAAAACCTCCAGACACAGTATGAAAAACTTAAGGAATCCAACGCGCAGCTTGAGAGCCAAGTAAAGTCTTTGCAGGCGGCTATTGAAGAGGCTAAGAGGGAAAACACGGCGTTAAGCAACCAGATTCAAGGTCTGCGCAACGAGGTGAACAGCCTTCGAAACACAGTTAACTCGCTGCAGGCGGAGAAACAAAACCTCGAGAAGGAGAATGTTGCCCTGGCTGAGAGGCTTAGAAATGCGGAAAACGAGGCCAACAACCTTAGGACGCTTGTGATGGTTCTTGGAGCATTGTTGGTCGTGGCGGTTGTGGGAACTGTTTTCCTCCCCCGCTTACTCAAAGGCCGCAGGACATTTCCGCCTCCTCCTCCCACATAAACCTAATAGGCTGGAAATCCAGCCATCCACAGATGACGGCAGAAAACCCCGTCCTACTCAGGGCCGAGAATATTTCGAAGAGGTTCGGGTCCACTGTTGCGCTGGACAACGTCGACTTTGAGCTGCGGAAGGGCGAGGTCCACGGACTTCTCGGCGAAAACGGTGCCGGGAAAACAACCCTCTGCAACATAATTTACGGGATGCTGAAGCCGGACAAGGGGGTTATGCATCTTGACGGCAGGGAGCTTAGGCTCAACTCACCCCGGGAGGCGATGGCGAACGGCATATGTATGGTGCATCAGGAATTCATGCTCATACCGACGCTCAGCGTTGTAGACAACATCATACTATTCACCGGGCGGAACAGGATATTCATGGGGCGGAAGGAGGCGGCTGAAAAACTCCAGAAATACTCCAATGAATACGGGCTTAAGATAAACCCGTGGACAAGAGTGTCGGGCCTCTCCGCGGGTGAGAAACAGAGACTGGAGATAATAAAGGCCCTGATGCTGGGCGCACGCATCATGATCTTAGACGAGCCGACCTCCGTTCTCACCAGCCTTGAGACGGTGGAGCTGTTCAAGTCGCTGAGAAAGATGGCCGAGGCAGGGAAGTCAGTCATACTGGTTACACATAAAATGGATGAGGTCCTCTCCTCCGCCGATAGAATCACTGTTTTACGTCAGGGTAAGAAGGTGGCCGAGTTGGAGAACAAGAACATAGACAGAAACATGCTCTCCCGTCTCATAGTGGGCCGGGAGGTCTCCTTCGACTTGAAGAAGCAGGACACAAGCCCGGGGGAGCCGATTCTGACAGTAACAGGCCTATCCCATGTGGACAGCTCGGGGGTTGAGGTCCTCAAAGGCGTCAACCTCGTTGTGAGGGCTGGTGAGATCGTGGGCATATGCGGGGTTGCTGGAAACGGGCAGAAGGAGCTTGTCGAAGCCCTGATAGGTGCGAGGCCCGCCACCGGTAAAATCATGTTCAACGGCGTGGACATAACAAATCTTCCCACGGGGAAGCGGAGGGAGCTGGGGATAGCCTACATTCCGGAGGAGTTTTCGGAGGGTTTGGTGCTGGACTTCAAGCTGTACGAGAACCTGGCTCTGCCGCCCAAGCTTGCACGCCTTATAGCGGGCAGGTTCTGGATGAAGGTTAGAAGGCTGAAGGAAGAGGTTTGGAAACTTGTTCAGAGCTATCAAATTAAGGCCATCTCTCCCGATGTCTACACGTGGAGCCTCTCCGGTGGAAATAAGCAGAAGCTCCTATTAGCGAGGGAGTTCTCCCAGAAGCCGGCCCTAATCATCACCCATAATCCAACCAAGGGCCTTGATGTCTCCGCAACAGAATATGTTCACCAAGCGCTTCTGAAAATGAGGTCTGAGTCAAAGGCTGTCCTGCTGGTGTCGAACGACCTTGATGAAGTTGTTGAGCTGAGCGACAGGATATATGTGATGTATGGAGGGAGGCTTGTCGGAGAGTTTGATAAATCCTCATTAAACCTTGACAGGGTTGCGGGGCTGATGCTGGCGGGTGTCTGAGCCTATTTGAAAGGCTTCATCAAAGCTGACGGCGGCCTGACGCCTCTCGCAAAAACAGGCATCAAGGCTATGATGGTAAGGTATGGGACCATGTTTAGGACGTAGTATCTTACCCCTATGTCTGCCGTCTGAAGTATAAGTTGGACCGAGTCTACGAAGTTGTAGATCAACAGAGGCAGGAGGAGTCTTACGGGGCTCCAGTTTCCGAAGTAAACCATGGCTATTGCGATGAACCCTCTCCCGAAGGTTATGTTGGTTATGTAGCTGCGGAGGAAGGCTGTCGTGAAGTAGGCGCCGCCGAGAGAAGCAAGCAGGGACCCTATCAGTACTGCCAGAGCCCTCGTCCTCAACACATTGACTCCAGCCGCGTGTGCTGCTTTCGGGTTTTCCCCGCAGACGATAAAGTTTAACCCGGGCCTAGTGTGGTTAATCAGAAAGTAGACTGCAGGTATTAGGAGGAGGGCTGTGTAGACTAGGATGTTGTGGCTGAAGAGGATGGGCCCGACTACAGGTAGGTCTGAAAGGAGTGGTATTGGTGCTTCTTCAAAGACCTTGACCGTTGGGCTACTAATCCCCTTGAATGAGATTCTGTAGAGAATGTCCGGTATCCCCAGCCCGAAGAGCCAAAGCCCAAGCCCGACGACAACTTGATTAAGCCTGAGGTAAACTGTGAGAAGCCCGTGAACCACGCCTATTACGGCGCCCACCGCGAGGGCGGCCAAAAGGCCCATAGCAGGGTCTCCGGCCTGATATGATATGTAGAACGCCGTGTAGGCCGTTATCAGCATAATGCCCTCAACCCCTAGGTTTACTACGCCAGCTTTTTCAGAGATTACTTCACCTAGGCTTGCGAAAAGAATTGTGGGCGCTATTCTGACGGTTAAAGCCAGCGCTGTGATGAAGAACTCAGGAGTCAACAGGGCTTCAATCATCCCTACAAAGACCTCCGATAAGCTCGCTGGACCAGTGTAAGCGATATCAACATGCATCCGACAACAGCGTAGACGAGGGGGAACGGTATCTGTATCATCCTCTGCATGTTTTGGGCGCCTATCATCATGTAGCTAAAGAAGATGCTGGAAAAAACTATGCCGAGGGGGTGTGCTCCACCGAGCATAGCTACCGCTATCGCGATGTATCCAAAATCGTTACCAGTTTCGGCGTACCCTGCATCCATCCTGTATAGGACGCCTAGCAGGTGCAGTGAGCCTGCAAAACCCGCTGCAGCTCCAGCTATTAGAAGAGCCCTGAAAAGTGTCCAGCTAACCTTTATCCCCGAGTTTTTTGCAGCAACAGGGTTAAGGCCTACAGCCTTTAACTGCAACCCGAAATGCGTCTTCTCCACCAGTACGTAGAAGAGGGCTGCCACGGCGAGTGATATTGCCAAGGAGTAGCTGAGGCGTGTGTCGGGTATTAGCGTGGGTATTCTGTATACTGTTGGTATGACGTCGCTCAGAGGATACCCGGCTGAGAACCTACCCCTTATGGGGCCGTCTAGGGCCCACCATAAAACGCTGACCGCCACGAGGTTCAGCAGCAGGGTGACGACAATCTCATTTCCTCCGAAACGTGCTCTTATCACAGCCGGTATCAAAGCCCACAGACACCCGCCCGCTGCACCTCCGAGCAGCATGAGGATGACCAGAGGGGCGGGGGGAATGTACGGGTTAAGAAATTTCCACACAATCATTGTAAACACACTGCCTAGGAGAAACTGGCCCGGCGCACCAACATTCCAGACGCCAGCCCTAATGCCCAGCCCAATACCCTGAGCTATAACTAACAGGGGGGTGAACCAGACAAGCATCTCAGCTAGGTTGTAAAAGTCTGAGATAGGGGCCAGCACCAACGTAGTCGCAGCAAGTGATAGGTCTGAACCGGTGGCGTAGACTATTAGAAGCCCTAATGAAAGCCCTATAGCTACAGCCCCTACGTTTGCGGCTACAAATTTAAAAAAATAGGGTAAGTTCATTCGATTTTTCTACGCACCGTGGGCAATTGCGGCTGTCGGTTTGCACTCGGGTTTGTCCGGGGTGTCAAAACAGCCGTAGTTGAACGTTATCTTGAGGGTTCCGCTCAGTATTTTCTCGTAAAGATTCATAACCTCTTGTTCGACTTCGGGGGGGACGTTCTTGCCGAGGCTTACCGTTACAATGCCTGACGCCATCGTCGCCGTCAAAAATCCGTTCTTCCACGTTCCCCTAATGTAGTCCTTGATGGCTGCGTCGAAGACTATGTCCCACCTGAAAACTATCGAGCCCATCAGCTTCTGTATGTCCGGTCTCAGCGTCGGGAGGTCTGCGTAGACCGTGGAGGTCCATACACCGCTTTCGAGGGCTGCCTCGGTTACGCCTACATCTATTCCGTTACCGCTTGCTGAGACGACGTCAGCGCCCGCCGCGACCATGGACTGTGCAGCCTTCTTGGCTCCTGCCACATCGGCCCAAGACTGGGGCATGTAGGCTTCAAGGACCTCGGCGTTCGGGTTGGCCATCTTCACACCAAGCTTGAAGGCTTCATGTCCCTCCCAGATGGAGGGTACGCGTCCACCACCTACGATTCCTATTTTGTTTGACTTTGTGACCTTGCCAGCAATATACCCCATCAGGAAGCCCCCTTCACCAAGGGTCATCCATATGTTGTAGACGTTTGGAGCGACTTTCGCACCTGGTTCGAAGACGCCAACCAAGCTAGGTGCACAGTCAACGCAGAGAAACATTGTGTTCGGAAACTGTGGCGCTATCTTGTGGAACATCACCATGTACTGGATGCCCTGGCCAATAATGATGTTATAGCCTCTACGTGCATAGTCGACGGCGTATGGTTCCGCCTTGGTTCCGTCAAAGAGGTTTCTCTCAATGGATAGTTCAAAACCGTAGAGTTCTTTGAGCTTCATGACAGCGTCGTAGGCGGCCTTGTTCCACGAGTTGTCTTTCTCGTCTATCGGTAGAATTAGCAGGACCTTCAGTTTGGAGAAGGGTGTTTGCGCGGGTGCTGTTACCGTAGCTGTCTGGGTGACTGTGACGCCTGCCCCAGTTTGTGTAACGGTGGATACCACGGTTCTTGTGACCGTGACCTCCCTTTGGCCACCAAGAGCTAAAGCGCCCACGCCGAGGCCGACAACCAGAGCAACCACAGCAACTACGGCAGCAGCTGTTGTGCTTAATGCTCTAATTTTTTTTACCATATTTATCAATCATGCAGGCTATGGGCGCTATAAAAATTTTTTAGGGCATGGTTTGGAAAAAGTTAAACAAACGCGTAATACCTAGGGTTAGTGTTGGACTTATTGATTAAAAACTGCGTCCACGCAGGTTATGGCAAAGTTGTCGACATTGGTGTAAGTAATGGCAGGGTAGTCGCCATCGGTTCTCTGAACCCGCGCGCCGATACTGTGGTTGATGCGAGGGGGTGTCTTGTTTTGGAAAGCTTTGTCATACCGCATCTCCACCTATGCAAAGCATACACCCTAGATGTCGTAGGATTAGAAGCCGTCAAACTCTACAGGGATAACCATATGAGTAATTCATCCAAATCTGTGGAATATGCGGCTAAAGTGAAAAAACACTATACTGTGGACTGGGTCTTGAACAATGCCCGCCGCGCATTGGATGAGTGCTGGAAACATGGTGTTACACACATTAGGGCCTTCGGGGATGTTGACAGCCAAGCTGGTCTAGAGGCCGTGAAAGCGTTGCTAAAGCTGAAGCAACAGTACAGGGACAGGATATTGGTTCAGGTTGTCGCTTTTCCGCAACAGGGCTTGTTTACTGACCCGGATTCATTTGAACTTCTCTGGAAGGCGATGGAGCTTGGTTGCGATGTTGTTGGTGGAATTCCTTGGCTTGAGAAGACCGAGGAGGAGATGGAGAAACATGTGAAGCACGTTTTTGACGTTGCGGCCGCGTTTGACAGAGACGTCGCCATGCTAACCGACGATGCAGGTAACCCAGACCTGAGGACAACGGAGATGCTTTGTGTGGAAACTCTGCGCAGAGGCTGGGTTGGGCGTGTTGCAGCCTGCCACGCAAGGGCCCTCGGACTATATCCACCGGAGAGGATCGAGCGACTTGCCGCACTCATGAGGGGGGCCGGTGTTAGCCTAGTCTCATCACCCCATACAGGCAGCCTCTGGGCGCCCATCAAACAACTTATCCAGAGCGGCGTCAACGTGGCATTGGGTCAGGACGACATAAACGACGCATACTATCCCTTCGGGAGGGGTAAGATGCTGGAGGTCGCCTTCCTGGCTGCACACCTCCTCAACATGATGGGGCCCGGGGATATGGAGGCCTTGATCAAGATGGTGACTGTAAACGCCGCAGAAGCCATCGGGTTGAAGAGCCACAGACTTGAACCGGGCTCTCCGGCCAGCTTCGTAATCCTGCCCTGCAGAACCCTTCTCGAGGCTTTGGCGCACCAGCCTGATCCGGTCTATGTAGTCGCAAATGGTCAGCTCCACGAGCTAGGGTGTAGCAAAATTTAATTAATTAAAATTCTTAGCAAAAGATTATGGGCTACGTGGGCCAGGCTGTTAGACGGCTCGAGGACGGGAAACTTGTGAGGGGAGGTGGGACATTTGTCGACGACATCCACCTTTTCGGCACGCTATATGCAGCTGTTCTTCGAAGCCCCTACGCCCATGCCCGTGTGAAAAGGGTTGATACTTCACGTGCACTCAAACTAGAGGGTGTAAAGGCTGTATTAACATGGCGGGACATAGGAGATCTTGCAAACCCTCTCCCGCCCAGCGTCTCGCCTCTCCAAACATATCCGATTAGGTACAAGACGCACTACGCTCTTGTAAGGGATAAGGCACGGTATGTTGGTGAGCCGGTTGCTTTCGTGGTGGCTGAGGACCCCTACACGGCCCGTGATGCTGTTGAGCATGTTGAGGTAGAGTATGAGCCTCTCCAGCCTGTTGTGGAGGTGGAAGACGCGGTCAAGGACGGAAGCCCCCTCGTCCACGAGGACATGCCGCGTAACATAGCGGCTGAAAAGGAGGTCTGGGTGGGGGATTATCAGGCTGCGGAGGCGAACGCCAAACACGTTGTCAGGCTACGTCTCGTTTACAACAGAGGGGCTGGACACAGCATAGAGACTAGGGCCGTCCTAGCAAGCTATGACAGGAAAACGAACCAGTTGACGGTCTGGGACTCGACGCAGGCCCCCATCCCAATACGTAACGGGCTTGCAAAGCTGCTTAAACTACCAGAGTCAAACGTCCGGGTCATCGCCCCCGATGTTGGGGGAGGGTTCGGGCCTAAGATTATGCTGTTCTACCCCGAGGAGGTCTTGGTCAGCTATGCCTCCATGCTCCTAGGCAGGCCTGTTAAATGGGTTGAGACAAGGACAGAGTACGGAATGTGTGCAAACCAGGAAAGGCACCAGGTTCACTATGTTAAGGCCGCGTTTGACGGCGATGGCCGAATTCTCGGCCTAAGCGACACCTTCCTCGTGGACACAGGGGCCTACACACCATACGGAGTAATGGTGCCAATAATTACGATGTGCACTATGCCCGGGCCATATAGGCTGAAAAATATGCACTTCCATTTTACCTCGGTTTTCACAAACAAGACGATTGTTAGCCCAGTTCGTGGGGCGGGACGTCCGACCGCCGTCTTTGTGATGGAGAGGGTGATGGACAAGGCTGCACGTCTCATCGGGATGGGGAGGGATGCAATCCGCAGAATCAACCTAATACAGCCGGGCGAGATGCCGTGGGACACCGGGCTCATCTACCAGGACGGCGCTCCCAACATGTATGACACGGGGAACTATCCAGCGGTTCTTGACACCTTGCTGAGATTGTCGAACCATAGTGAGTGGGAGACTTTGAAGAGAAGGTTGTCCGAGGACGGCCGAAGGGTTGGTTTTGGGCTGGCGCTCTACGTCGAGGGTGCCGGCGTAGGGCCCTATGAGATGGCTAAGGTCCGTGTGGGGGTTGACGGCCGTGTGTTAGTGTCTTCCGGCGTTGGCTCGCAGGGGCAGGGGCACCAGACCTTCATGGCCCAGGTTGTGGCCGACGTACTGGGCGTGAGGCCTGAGGACGTTGAGGTCTCGGTGGGTGATACGGGTAGGATGGAGTGGGGTGTAGGCACGTTCGCAAGCAGGTCGGCGGCGGTTGCGGCCTCAGCTGTCTACAGAGCAGCTTCGAAGGTGAGGGATAAGATGCTCAGGCTGGCTGCAAGGCTCCTCGAGGTCTCGCCGCAGGACTTGGAAGTGGGTGGGGGCAGGGTCTATGTTAGAGACGACCCGTCAACAGGCTTCACGCTCGCAGAGCTTGCGGCAAAGTCTGCGCCACTGAGGGGGACGATAGAGGAGGAGCCGGGGCTTGAGGCGACAGACTTCTTCAGCCCCAAACGCAGCGTCTACTCAAGCGGCGGATGCGCTGTCATGTGCTCGGTTGACATGGAGACCGGGCAGGTAAAGGTCGAGAAGGTTTGGCTGGTCCACGACTGTGGAAACATGATCAACCCGCTTATTGTGGAGGGGCAGATCCACGGAGGTCTTTCGATGGGTGTTGGCTCGGCCCTCTATGAGGAGATAGCCCACGACGAGGCTGGAAACCCGTTGACCGCAAGCTTCGCCGATTACTTACTTCCCTCCGCCGGTGAGATGCCTGCGGAGGTGGTGCTCGCACACCTGACAACACCTACTACGATGAACCCGCTCGGTGTTAAAGGGGTTGGTGAGGCGGGTGTAATACCAATAACCGCCGCAGTCGCATCAGCTGTCGACGACGCACTGGACAACAGCATCTTCATCACGAAGAGCCCGTTAAAGCCGTCTGAGCTGGCCCGCCAGATTATAGCGGCACGGCAATCCTCTGAGTAACAAACGACCTATCTGAGAGGTCTTCCGCCACGGAAAAGCTAACTAGCCTAGGCGGGGTTATCCCACGCCTCGCAGACTCCTCTCTGATTAAGCTGTAGTGTATGCCGCTGTCAACCTCCTCCTCGAGGCCTACTGCGATAACTTGGTATCCGCGTTTGATGTATTCCTCTGCCTGGTCCATGACGGGTGTGAGGTATTCGGCCGCCTTGTCCGGTGGGTAGGATGTCTCAGGCATTTTAAGTATCCCGTAGCCGAGGTCGCGTAAGACCTCGTAGACGACTGTGTTCTGAGGATGCTCCCTGTACCGGGACGGATTTACGAAGTAGTCTGCGACTATGGCGAGCTTAAACGACCTGCTGTCCTTAGGGTCCATGGAACATTCACCCAATTACTTGAAGAACTGCTCAAGCTCCTTGACGGCTTCCTCCATCCTGAAGCCCGGAACATCCATCGGCACGCCTGTCTCGCCGTCGAAGCCTATGCCCCTACGGGCAAGCTCTGCCTCAAGCTCCTCTATCCAAACACCTTTTCCGCCGACCACTTGGTATTGCTCGAGTGTGGCGAAGGGCCTTCCACCCCAGGAGGGGTTGCGCCCGGTCAGTCTAACGCCTGAGGAGGGGCTGCCGTCAAGCCCCACGAGATACACCTTACAGCCCTGTTTCTTGTAGTATTCGACGAGGTCTGCCGTGGATTTCGCCAGCCTACTGCAGTGCTTTCTGTAACCCGGTGTGTCGTACTGGTCTTTTGTCTGCCACCACCTGTTTACACCCATGAAGGTCAGCTCGGGGCATGGAAGCTGCTCTACCTCAAAGCCCTTAGACCTCAATAGGTCGACGACAGGATACACCACACCGGGGTAAAAAGCGAACTGGGCGACCTTTGCGTTCTGGTTGAGCAGGCAGTTCGCCAAAAACACAACCTTCCTATCCATCGGAATTACGACTACAGCACATCTTTATATTTGTTAAACGTTCAAATGCATGGCTTGGCTGTCTTCGAGGGGGGCGCAGGGTCAGAGGTTGTCCGGCTGTTGGAGGAAGAGAAGTTAGGACATGTGGCCGCTGTCCATGAAAGGGCTGCGTACGTGAAAACCTTAGACAACGAGGTCGTATTTTTCTCGCAGAAGCCTCTGACACCGTATAGCGTCTACCTGGGTAGTTCATGGGATGCTTTGAAAACAATCCTTAGGAAGGGTGTGGAGGTCAGCTTTAGGGACGGCGAGGTAATCGTGGGAGATATGGTATTCATAGAGCTTGAAGGCGTCGGCTTCCCAGCCCCCCTACCACCGTGCAGGCCCCCCGCAGAGATGGTTAAAACAGCCCTCTCAGTCCTAACACTCCTCGACGACGGTGTGCTCAATCTGCGGGAAATCGTCGAGGGGACTGCTGCGGTCAGGACTTTGGAGACAGGCGATGTCTTAAACAGCCTAATGCCCCTCATCGGGAGGGGTCCGGGTGCAACTCCTGCAGCAGACGACTTTGCCGCAGGCGTTCTCCTAGCCTACCATGCAGCTGGCCTTAGCGTCGACACGGGGCCGTTGACCGCCCGCGCAGAGCTTTTCTCAAGATGGCCCAGCTGGAAGATGTTGGAGCACGCGGGCCATGGCTGTACCTTCGTCCAGGTCAACAACCTACACCGGGCCATGTGCAGGCTGGATGCTGGGCTGGTCTTTGAACATATTGTCGAGACTGTGCGAATAGGCTCGTCCACAGGCATATGCTTATTGAAGGGTTTTCTGGAAACCCTTATGCGTCTTACATGAGCTTGTCCAAGATATCCTCCAGGTCTTTCTCAACCTCCACAGGAGGAGACCAGTCAACCTCCACTACGTCGAGGCCCTGTCTTCGGAGGCTCTCGGCGAAAATGGATAAACCGACGGCCAAAACCTTCCCCACCCTCAGGACCAAGCCCTCAGCCCACCACCAGCTGGTCAACAACCATACTAATTATTTTACCGTCCCCCAGCCCGGATGCTGCGGCAAAGGCTGCGGCGAGGGCGTTTGAACTAACCCTCACGGCCGGGAGCCTCCCCAGCATCTCAAGACTACCCCACTGCGGGTCATTTGGTGTCCCGACCACGTGGACAACCAGTCGTCCAGCCCTCACGCGTGCAAGCTGTTCAACAGTCTTCTCCACAATGTTGTCAGGGGCACCATAGCCGGTAATCAAGTCCATCACAACAACTCCCGACCGCCCTGAGTTTAGCTCGGAGACTACCCTCTGGTTTCTGAGGGAGGGGTCGATGATTGGATGCGGCCTGCCCTCGGTAAAATCCTCGGAGCCATAGTCGACTACTGTTGCCCCCTCGGATCGGTTGCCGTCCGAAAGCCTCCTAACCCACTGCACTCCTATATTTGATGAAACCTCTACTCCAAGTGATTTCCAGATAAAGGCTGTTTCGGTTGCCAGTGTTCCGCCGCAGTAAAAGCCCCCCAGCTCCCCACCTTTCTCGACGGCCTTCTCCAACACCCCGACCTCCTCCTCTAGGCTGTGGACGGCTCTCTCATAGGCCTCTCCGCCAACTTCCCCGCATAGGGCGAGGGCGAGTCCGTGGAGTGTTGGTATGTTCTTGAACCCTGCGACACTTGTCCGACCCATGCCGAGGAGCGACAGGTATAGTGGTTTCCTGATTTCCGCCCTTTCCAAGACTTTTGCAACGGTTTTTTCATCAGAGTGTTTAGCCACCAATGCTATTACCTTGGTTTGAGGGTCTTTCTCCAGCCTCCTCAACGCCTCGGCTGTCATCAGGCCCCCGACAGGCTCGCTGAGATCTCTACCGCCCACCCCGAGCGCATGGCTCACCCCAACCCCGTAGGCGTCCAGCAACGTGGTAACCTCCTGTATGCCGGAGCCGGCTGAACCCACAACACCAACAGGTCCCCTCCTGACAACGTTTGCGAAACCGAAGCCGTATCCATCAACTATCGAGGTACCCGCCTCCGGCCCCATGACGAGGAGGCCTCTCTCATAGGCCTTCCGCTTAAGCTTGACCTCAACGTCGAGGGGGACGTGGTCGCTGAAGATGAAAAGGTTTACACCGCGCTCCAAGAGGGCTGAGGCAAGGTCGCCGACGTATTTGCCCGGTATCGAGATTGAAGCGATATCTACCCCCATGTCTAGTGCCTGTTCAAGCCTATACCGTGTGGACGGCCTTCTTCCAGCCACCACTATCCTGCGCCCGGCCTCCAGTAGGTGTTCGACATCCTTCTCCGCTGCAACGGCTATGATGATATCGTTCGGGCCTGCTGTGAGGCCCTCACCTGTTAGGAGGCCCATCTCCCTAAGCATTTCCCTATTGGATTCCGTACCCATAACAACTGCTGCCTCGACAACGTTTGCCATCTTCTTAAGAGACTCCGTTGCCTCCATGAGTTGGACAGAATCCCTGTAAAGTCCTCTGAGAACTAGGTTTCCTACCTTGACCACGGCAGCAAACCTTGAGGCGAAAATTTATATGGACTTTTTAAAGCTTAACGCCATGTCTTTCAACTGGAGTAAGGTGGTTGATTGGTCGAGGGTTAAGGTCTTCGACCTCTCCCAGCCGACCAGCGCAAAGGCCCCGCCGTTCATGTGGTATCCGCCGTTCAAGTGGACTTGGATTAAGAGACTCTCCGAACATGGTGTAAACGCGATGTACATCGAGGGGCCTCTTCACACTGGCACACACTTCGACGGCCAGCTCCACTTCATGACAGGCGGCAAAGACATAGGGAGCATTCCTGCAGACTATTTCATAGGCGAGGGCGTCATAGTCGACATCAGCAAACATGTCGGCGACTACGACATCTACACGGCCTCAACGGTTGAGAAGGCGGCTAAGGAAGGTGGTCTGGAGATAAAGAGAGGAGATATCTTGCTGTTATACACAGGGTACAGCAGGTATGCGTGGTGTGGCTCTGAACCCGACGAGGTAAGGTACATCTGCAAGCACCCCGGCCCCGACGTGAGCTTTGCACGTTGGTGCATCGACATGGGGCTTAAATGGTTGGGGGTTGACGCCATCTCACAGGACCACCCGCTCAACACAGTGATAAGAAAGGCGAGGCCGGACTTGGTGGCCGAGGCTGAGAAAAAATGGGGGAGGAAGATTGACGAGCTGATGCCATGGCCCGAGAACTACCAGGTAATGCACACCCTTCTCTTCCCAAAGATGATTCTACATGTTGAGAACCTTGGAGGCGATATTGACAAGGTCGCCAACAGGAGATGTGTTATAGCTGCTTTTCCATTCAAGTTCGACGGCGGGGAAAGCGCCTACTGCCGGGTTGTAGCCCTCACATCGGACTGAAGAGGTTATGGAGTCTATAAAGGATGAGGTGGAGAAGGCCAACGCTGTAGCAGTTGAGAGGATGATGGAGGCCCGCCCCTACCTGGTGGGGGTCGAGGAGGCGTCGAAGGCTGTTCCACACCTTAGGAGGGGAATGTCTCTGACTCATGCTGGGCCGCCGATAGTCTGGGATAGGGCAAGTGGCCCTCTGCGAGGTGCGATAATAGGCGCCGCGTTGTATGAAGGGTGGGCTGACAGCCCGGAGAGGGCTGAGAGGCTTGCGGAGACCGGTGAGATAGCTCTCCAGCCCAACCACCACAACGACGCCGTGGGCCCGATGGCGGGTGTGATATCCCCCTCGATGAAGGTGTTTGTTGTGAAGGAGCTCACTTCGTCTAAAAGCTTCTACACAAACTTTAACGAGGGCCTTGGCAGGGTTCTGAGATATGGCGCCTACTCACAGGATGTGTTGGAGAGGCTTAGATATCTTAACGGCGGGTTTTCAGCCGTAATTGAGGCCGCCTTATCAGAGCTTGTGAAGGAAAAGCAGGGGGTGGACCTCAAGACGCTTATCGCCCAAGCCCTACACATGGGCGATGAATGCCATAACAGAAATGTCGCCGCAACCTCCCTTCTCTTGAGGGAGCTGGCGCCATATATTGTCAGAGTGGTGGATAAACATGATGCTGAGAGGGCCTTAAAGACAATTGATGCGAACAACCATTTCTTCGTGAACATCGCGATGGCGGCGTGCAAGGCTATGGCTGAGCAGGCCTCCGGTGTAAGGTACAGCACCGTGGTCTACACGATCTCGCGAAACGGGACGGAGACGGGGATTAGGGTTTCAGGGCTGGGTGGTGAATGGTTCACAGCGCCCGCCACAATACCACGCGGACTCTATTTTTCAGGCTTCAAGGAGACGGACGCAAACCCCGACATCGGCGACAGCACAATAACGGAGACAGCTGGGATAGGGTCCGCAGCGATAGCCGCAAGTCCTGCGATAGTTAAGTTCGTGGGCGGCGATGTGAAGACAGCTCTTGAGATAACTGACAGAATGTCTAAGATAACTGTCGCCAAGCACAAATACTTCACGATACCCTACTTGGAGTTTGAGGGGACGCCTACTGGGGTGGATGTGAGGAAGGTGGTGAGGTTTGGTTTACCTCCAGTAGCCGACACAGGTATAGCCCATAGGGAACCGGGTATAGGGCAGATAGGGGCCGGAATCGTCGAGCTCCCCATGGACTGCTTCAAGAAGGCCCTCAGACGCTACGCTGAGGCCTACGGTCTGCGGTAACATTCTTCGCATAGTTATCGAACAGAACTTCAATAGATTTTGCCAGGTTTTTCCTCAGCTCCTCCGGCTCCACGACTGTGTCTACAACCCCCATTGCCTGGAGGGCCTTCCCTGAAAACTGGCCCCTAAGCTCCTCTGTATAATTCTTCAACATCTCAGCCCTTCTTTCAGCCGGTAGGCCCTCAAGCTGTTTTCTATAGATGATTTCGGCGGAAAGCTCGGGCTGGAGGACGGCGACCTCGGACCTCTCAAGCCCGATTACATAGTCTGCGGCAAGGCTCTTGCTGGCCATCGCTATGTACGCCCCGCCATAGACCCTGCCGAGGATTATGGAGACTTTTGGGACGCGTGCTTCGAGATATGCTTTGAAGATTTTCGAGGTTGCTTGGACAAGCCCTCCGTGCTCATGTTCTGGCCCGGGGGCGAGGCCCGCTGTGTCGACAAACGTGGCTAATGGTATGTTGAAGCTGCCGCACATCCTTATGAACCTTGAGACCTTCCTCGCCGCATGCATGTCGACAAGTCCCCGCATGTGGAGGGGCTGGTTCGCCACAACCCCCACAGGCAGCCCACCGAGCCGCGCCAGCCCGATGAAAATGTTTGGGGCGTATTCGGGCTTAAGCTCTAACACACTGTCTTTGTCAAAGACCTCTGAGACCACGGCCCTAACGTCATAGGCGTCGCCAAGGCTTAGCCTGCAGGGCCTGTCCCGGGGGTCGTCTGTGGGGTGGGCTGGGGGCAGCTCCGTATGGTTCTGGGGCAGGTATCCAAGGACTTTTCTGACGAGTTTCACGGCCTCATGCTCGTCGGGCGCCAACAGGTCTATGACACCGTTTTTCCTCGCCAATATTTCCACCCCTCCCAGCTCCTTTACCGTCACATCGATGCCGGTGAGGTGTTTGACCGCCTTGGGGCCGTTGATGAACATGTAGCCCCTGTCCACACATCCGATGACAAAGTCGCCCATAGCCGCGGAGTAGGCTGCGCCGCCGACGCACCCCCCGACCACCACGGTAACCGTCGGTATCTTGCCGACCACTTCATGCACTGCGTGGAAAAACTCGCCGACCGCGGCTAGGGAGCGGGGCCCCTCCTGAATTCTGGCGCCCGAGGAGTCTGATAAACCTATGACGGGTACGCCTTGGCGGAGGGCCAGCCTGTATAGCTGGGTTATTTTTCCGACCTCGGCGGAGCCTAGGGACCCGCCCATAAAGGTTGGGTCGTGTGCGTATACGGCGACCTTCCGACCTTCGACGGACACAAACCCTGCGACGACGCCGTCGCCCGCCTTCTCAAAACCCTCCAGCTCTTCAAACAGCCCGTCATCGGAGAGGCTTTTACAACGTGTCAACGCGGGGTTGCTCACATTAACCTACTCCTCTAATTTGTCCGTGCGGCCTGCAGTGTCCCTCAGTGCGTTACTGCTCCCATGCTTGCCGAACCAACAAGCCTAGCGTATTTTGCAAGGACGCCTCTGGTGTACTTTTGCTTCGGAGGCGTCCATTCTTTCAGCCTCTTCTGTATTTCACCTTCGTCGAGCTCGACGTCGAGCCTGCGGCTTGGTATGTCTATGACCACTGTGTCTCCGTCTCTGAGTGCTGCTATGGGTCCTCCAACAGCGGCCTCCGGGGAGACATGCCCAACCATCAGCCCGTGTGTTGCTCCTGAAAACCTTCCATCGGTTATTAGGGCAACCTTCTCCTTGAGGCCCTGACCGACAACCAATGCCGTGACGGCGAGCATCTCCCTCATGCCCGGACCGCCGCGGGGGCCCTCGTACCTTACGACTACCACGTCCCCTGGCGCTATCTCCCGCCTCAACAGAGCCCTGTAGGCCTCCTCCTCGGAGTTGAAAACCCTCGCGGGCCCCCTGAACGTGTCGACAACAGATGCAGCGGCTTTGACGACAGCCCCCTCCGGGGCTAGGTTGCCTTTCAGTATCGCTATCCCGCCTGTTGGATGTATAGGGTTACTCACAGGCCTAACAACTTCGCCGCCGTCGCCGACCTTAAGCTCCCTAAGGTTTTCCGCAAGGGTTTTACCCGTCACGGTAAGCACATCGCCGTGCAAAAGGCCTGCATCCAGCAGCTTCTTTAAAACCACAGGAACGCCCCCGACCCTGTCAAGGTCGGCCATCACAAACCGGCCTCCAGGCCTCATGTCCGCTATGAGGGGGGTCTTCCTGCTTATCCTGTCAAATAACTCGATGTCAAGTTTTACACCAGCCTCATATGCCATCGCCGGCAGGTGGAGAACCGAGTTCGTTGAACCACCCATAGCGCAGACCGTCGTTACGGCGTTTTCGAAAGCCTCGTAGACCATTATGTCGCGCGGTTTGATGCCGTTCTCAAAAAGCTTCATCACCTGCTGACCCGACCTGTATGCCGCGTCGTATATCCGGGCGTCCACTGCAGGTATTGAAGCGGTCCCCGGCAGGGACATGCCGAGTGCCTCGATGGCGGCCGCCATGGTGTTTGCTGTGTAGAGTCCCGCGCAGCTCCCCTCCGTCGGACATGCAACCTTCTCCAGCTCAAGCAGCTGCTGGAGAGTCATCTGTCCAGCGCTGTAGGCTCCGACCGCCTCGTAAACATCCTGTATTGTAACGTCTCTACCCATATATTTTCCGGGGAGTATCGTCCCACCATAAAGGAAGACGGATGGAATGTTTAGGCGGGCCATCGCCATGACGGTCCCGGGCAGGCTTTTGTCGCATCCAGCTATTCCAACCAGTCCGTCGAATCTTTGGGTGAAACACATTAACTCTATAGAGTCGGCTATCACCTCGCGGCTCACAAGAGAGCCCTTCATACCCTCTGTGTTCATCGAGATGCCGTCGCTGACAGCTATTGTTGTGAACTTTATCGCAACACCCTGTGAGTCCCAAACCCCCTCCTTCGCCCTGTCGGCTAAAGATTCGAGGTGAAGGTTGCACGGGGTTACCTCATTCCCTGTACTGGCCACCCCAACAAATGGTTTGTTAAAGTCTTCATCACGCAGGCCAACAGCCCTAAGCATCGACCTCTGGGGGGCTCTCTCAGGCCCTTCGGAGACGTCTCTGCTCCAAACCTTCCCCCTTGCGAGACTCATGCACAGAACAGGGCCTAACCGCATTTAAATTTAACTAAACAGAAGACAACAGGGTTGCCGCGGGGGGTCTATATCGCTGTTGAGGGAGTGGACGGGGCGGGGAAGACTACACAAGCGCGGAGGCTTGTCAGGCATCTGAGGAAGAACGGGTACAGAGCCGTTTATACATACGAGCCCTCGAAAAACCCTGTCGGAAGAATTATAAGAAAAATGTTGGAAAAAACGCTGCACTCCTCAGAAGAGGTAATGACGCTACTTTTTGCAGCAGACCGCCTACACCACCATCAGCAGTTCGTTGCGGAGGCTCTGAAAAACGGGTTCGTGGTCGTCTCTGACAGATCTGTTGTATCATCCCTAGCCTACCAGACTGCGGCGACCGGTCGACGCAGGTGGGTTCGGGAGGTAAACAGGTATGCCTTAAAGCCCGACGTAGTTGTATACATAGATTTGCGGCCGGAGGCTGCGTTGGAGAGGCTTGTGGGAAAGCGTTACCGGTATGAGAGAGTGTCGTTTCTTCAAAAGGTTTCAGAGGAGTATGGCAGGATTTTGAGGACAGGTTGGCGGGTAGTGTGGGTTGACGGAGAACAGCCCGTCGAGGATGTCTTCAAAAGCATCGTGGCAGGGGTTGAAAAATATCTTAAGAGATTGATGAAATGATTTCGTCTGCAACCTTCCTAACAGACTCGGCTTCGGAAACACCTCTATCAACATACACCCTTATTATGTGAATAGGTTTTGACAGCTCCCTCAATATCCATGAATCGGCGGGCTCCTTGTACGGGTCCTTTGTCAGCTTTATCTCACCCGGTCCATATTTTGTTAGCGGGGGTGCGTGAGAATAGTCAACGTAGACCTTGAGCGGGTCGATTCCAAGCCGCTCACATATTCTCTGCTCGACCTCCGCTTCCTTCAAGGGTCTCTTTACCTCGCCGAAAACCTGTTTCTCATACACGCGGTATGGGAGAATCCTCCTCTCAAGTCTATCGATTACCCACCTCGTCTCCCGCCTCTGCTTCATCATGCACCAAACAACGTAGTCGTCATATCCTAGGAATTCATCCACAGACATCGCCGCAAAGTCAAGCTCGTCCGAAAGCAGCCGCACACCCTTCAACAACAGGAGCTGGGCAGCTCTCACCGCATGGTGGAAATATATGTTGATGAAGGAGTGGTACCGGGCTATGGCGAGCTCCTCAACGGCACCGGCCCCTCTCGCATCGATCGCCGGACCATCCTCAAGCAGACGGGTTAACCTGATTATTCTTTTCACATCCACTATACCGTATGTAGCCCCAGTGAAGTACGCATCCCTCACAAGAAAGTCAAGCCTGTCGACATCCAGAGGCCCCGAGACAAGGCCGCTGAGCACGCTTAAGCCGTTAAGGACGTCTACGACCTCCTTTCTCGACAAACCCATTTCCTCTAAAGCCCCACCGACTTCGTCGTCTTCCTCTATGATCCGCATGCTCATCGCCTCGTGTGAAAGCCCCTTCTCGGCCAAAATCTGTTCAAGGAGATGGGAGTAGGGTGTGTGTCCGAGGTCGTGAAGCAGGGCCGCTGTCTTTAGAAGGGATGTTTTATGGTCGTCGAGGCCGAGGTGTTGGGCAAACTCGCCGGCCAGAAACATGCATCCGAGAGAGTGGTCGAAGCGGCTGTGGCGGCCGCCGGGATACACCAAGTAGACCAGCGGCAGCTGGCTTATTCTCCTTAAGCGCTGAACGGCCATCGTATCAACCAGCTTTTGCTCCTGCTCCGTCAGGGTTATGTAGCCGTGGACCGGGTCTTTGATGAGTTTCAACGGAAATCAGCCGTGCAGGCGGTGGAGATAAGCTTTAGTCTCCGAACTCTTTCTCGGCGTCGAACTTTAACCCCATATAGGTGTAGACGGCTGCTTTCAGAGCTTTAAGGGACAGCAGGGCGCACTTAACCCTGACGGGGCCTATTTCTATGCCCAGCATTTCGAAGATGTGGTTTCTGTCCAGAGACTTCAGTTCCTCAAGCCTCTTACCCTGAATGGATTCAATCAGCATGGAGGCGGAGGCCTGGCTTATCGCACACCCATGCCCCCTGAAAGACGCCTTCTCAACTACGCCGTCATCCTTTATCTTGAGATAAACCTCTATCACATCGCCGCACAAGGGGTTGCTGTCCTTGACCTTCACGGTGGCATCCTCCATCGCCCCATAGTGCCTCGGGTTACGGTAATGGTCCAGTATGACCTCGAACTGTGCCTCGCTCAACTGCGACCACTTACCTTTTTTCAATGGATGTTTTTAACGTTTATACACTACAAAGAGAGATGGGCGGATTTCAGAACATAAGCTATTCTTTTATACCTGTGTCTACCCCGTATTAACGTGAAGGTTTTTCTGAGGATCGAGTCAGACATCCCGCCCACAATGACCCGGTACGGTAAGTTAAGAATACCGCCCAAAATCCTCCCCATCTTGGCTGAGAAAGGCAAGTCTTTGAAGGTGAAGTTTGGCGGCGAAACCATTGTGCTGAAGGTGGATAAGTATGGCCGGGCCACCCTTCCAGCCAACGTTATGGCCAAAAGCCAGGGTAAGTCTAAGATGGTCATAGAGATGGCTGACGGGGAGGTTGTGCTCGAGTTCCGTTAAGCAATTACCCCTGCCTTCAACCGCTCCAAGCCTTCATCTGTGATTTTTTGGAAGAGGGGTTTAGGCCTTTCCAGTCTGGTGCCTGCCCTGAGGGTCCACGGCCTCTCACCCCTCCAGTCTATCTCCAAGCCGCCTTCCCCGACCAGGTTTAGGATTTGCTGCGAGCTCGTGGGTGTGAACGGTGCAAGAAGTAGTGCAAGTGCTTTCACCACCTGCGCCGCCGTGTAAAGGGTTGTGGCCGCAGCAGCTCTGTCGGTTTTAACCTGTTTCCAGGGCTCCTTTCTGTTAAGGTATGTGTTGCCGTCACGGGCCAGCTGTATAACACATTCCAAGGCCTGTCTCTCCTTAATTTCCTCGAAAAGCCTCCTTACCTCCGTATAGGTTCTTTCAATGGCCTCAAGCATCGACCTGTCCTCCTCAGTCATCTCCGAGGGCTCCGGCACCACCCCCCCGTAGTAGTTTGTGATAAAGGTCAGGATGCGGTGTATGTAGTTGCCGAGGCTGTCGTTCAGGTCTGCGTTAACGGCTGCCTGCAACCCCTCGTAGCTGAAGTTGGAGTCACCCATCTCAGGCCTTATCTTGACGAGGTAGTAACGCCATATGTCCGCATCCAGCAGCTGTATTGCCTGGTCGAGCCATATGCCTACCCCCTGGCTTTTGGAGAACTTCCGTCCTTCGAAGGTCAGGTACTCGGTGGCGGAGATTGTGTAGGGGAGCGTGTAGGGGTCGTGGGTGGCCATGAGGAGAGCTGGGAGAATGACTGCGTGGAAGGGTATGTTGTCCTTGCCGATGAAATAGACCGTGCGTGTGTCCGGGTCCAGCCAGAATTTTTTCCAAAGCTCTGTCTCCCCGCGTCTTTCAGCCCACTCAACCGTCGCGCTCACATAGCCCAGGACCGCTTCAAACCAGACATAGATTGTTTTCTTGCCTGCTTTGGGAAACGGGGCAGGGATGCCCCACAGGTTGTCCCTCGTAACAGCCCGAGGCTTAAGCCCCTCCTTAATCCAGCTCAGGCTGAAGTTTCTGACCTTCTCGGGGAGGGCCTTGTTAGAGGTCAGCCATTCATAAAGCCTGTCAGAGAACCGCGGGAGGTCGAAGAACCAGTGTGTGCTCGCCTCGACGACGGGTTTTAGTCCGCAGATGCTGCATCTTGGCTCCACAAGGTCAAGCGGGTCCAGAACCCTGCCGCAGGCCTCACACTGGTCCCCCCTGGCCATGGGGTAGCCGCATGAGGGACATGTCCCTGTTACAAACCTGTCGGGTA
>Ga0197143_1001194_pt1 | contig 22805 bp, 26 predicted proteins | sample GBS70_MetaG_FD_148603 | JGI IMG/M metagenome (GOLD analysis project Ga0197143, IMG submission 148603) | Sediment microbial communities from Great Boiling Springs, Gerlach, Nevada, United States - GBS 70_MetaG | ecosystem: Environmental > Aquatic > Thermal springs > Hot (42-90C) > Sediment...
GGTATAATCTGCTATGGATTGGGCGAAGAGCCTACACACACTCAAAATGGAGGGAACGATGGCAGCCAAAGCGGTGACAGAACGCGAGTGGGAAACAGAAGTATTGCAATCGCCAACGCCAGTGCTGGTCGACTTCTGGGCGATTTGGTGCGGTCCATGCCGATTGATCGCGCCGATTGTGGAGGAGCTGGCATCCCAGTACGCGGGCAAACTGAAGGTGCTGAAGGTCGATGTGGATCAGGAGCAGAACTTGGCGATTCGCTACGGCATCATGAGCATCCCCACCCTGCTGCTGTTCAAGGGCGGGCAAGTGGTGGATCAGATTGTGGGCGCGCTGCCGCGCCATGTAATTGAGGAGCGCGTCCGACGCCATCTGGATTAACGACCGACTCGGTGGGAGCGGAGATGCTGGATCTACGAAGTGTGAATGAGACGCTGCAGGAGGCTCGCCGACGCCTGAAGGCGATCGGGGAGCATCTTTGACATCGAGGGGCTGAAGGCGCAACTGGCTCGGCTGGAACGCGCCACGGAAAACCCCGATTTCTGGGCAGACCCAGCGCACGCCCAAGCGGTGATGCAGCAGATGGCGCGCCTACGCGGGCGCATCGAGCCCTACGAGCAGCTGCTCGCCCAAGCGAACGAGTACGCCGAATGGCTCAGCCTGCTCCAGATGGAGTATGACGAGGCAACCGCTCGTGAAATCGCCGCTCAGGTGGAAGCACTCAAACGGGAAGTCGAAAAACTCGACCTGCTCACGCTGCTGAGCGGCGAGTATGACCGCCATAACGCCATCTTGGAGATTGATGCGGGCGCAGGCGGCACTGAAGCCTGCGACTGGGTGCAGATGCTGCTGCGCATGTACCTGCGCTGGGCGCAAAGGCGCGGCTTCCGCACCGAGATTGTGGACGAGACGCCGGGCAGCGTCGTCGGCTACGCCAGCGTCGGCATCCTGGTTGAGGGCGAGTACGCCTACGGCTTGCTCAAATCGGAACACGGAGTGCATCGCTTGGTGCGTATCTCGCCCTTCGATGCCAACAAACGGCGACACACCTCCTTCGCTCTCGTCGAGGTGATGCCCGAAGTGGAGGAGGAGGTCGTTCAGCTCAACCCCGAAGACCTCAAAATCGACACCTACCGCGCCAGCGGACACGGGGGACAGCATGTGAACAAAACGGAGTCTGCCGTGCGCATCACCCATCTGCCGACAGGCATCACCGCCAGCTGCCAGAACGAACGCTCCCAGCACCAGAACCGCGCCGTCGCCATGAAGGTATTGGCTGCCCGTGTCGCCGAGTATTACCGCCGCCAGCAGCAGCAGAAGATGCAGCAGCTGCGCGGCGAGGTGGTGCCCGCCGAATGGGGACATCAAATCCGCTCCTATGTGCTGCAACCCTACACCTTAGTGAAGGACCACCGTACCGACTATGAGACCAGCAATGTGCAGGCGGTACTGGATGGCGAAATCGATGCCTTCATCGAAGCGTACCTGCGCTGGAACGCTTCACGCCCCTCCGCCGTAGATATAAAGTGAGTGGAACCGCCATGAGAAGATGGCTCATAATGGCAACCGCAGCCTTGGTGATAGGGAGTTGGGGCTTGGGAGCAGGAACAACTTTCCCAACACAAACTGTGTCGCTGTCCAAAGCGGTCTCGATGGAGAATGTGGGGGTAGCAGCGAACCCAATTGCCCAGACCATCGTGGAAGCGATGCGCTCAGCCACAGGCGCCGAGATTGCCATGCTGGGCGCGGCGTTTTTCGATGAGAATGTTCAGTTCCCCGCTGGCTCCCTCTCTGCCGATGCCCTGCTCAAAGCGGTGCGCTACCCCGAAGACGAAGTGGTGGTGCTTAGCCTAACAGGTGAGCAGCTGCTGCAGGCGTTGGAGCGGGCTATCGAACTCTATCCCCAGAAAAACAACGCCTTCCTGCAGCTGACAGGCGCAGAGGTGCGCTTCGCCCCGAAGGCGGAGCCGGGCAAGCGCATCCAGAGCGTGTTCATCAGCGGCGCGAAGCTCGACCTAAAACGCACCTACCGCGTGGCGACCACCGCCCCGCTGGCGCGTGGCGCACTGGGCTACTTCCGCATCTGGAACAAAGAGCAAATCAGCACCAGCACAGGGCGCACAGTTGCCGAAGTGGTGCGCGAGTTCCTCCAGCGTCAGCGCACCCTCATCCAAGCACCCGCCTGGATCAGCGAATAAGGGTATGATATTGACGCTATGAGCGTACAAAGTGGACAAAATCCTACAAGGCTCATCATCCTGCTGGTGCTGGGCGGATTATGTCTGCTGGGCTGCTGCGTCTTCCTGCCCGCCATTCTGTTCCCCGTTTTCAGTCAGGCACGCGAAATGGCCCGCCTTGAGAAGTGTATGGACAATTTGAAAGCCTTAGCCCTTGCGCAGCAACTGTATGCGAACGATCACAATGATCAGCTCCCCATCGCGTCCCAGTGGGGCGACCTGATTCGACCTTATGTGAAGACCCCTGACCAATATCGCTGTCCTTCTATCCCGCAAGGGCAGGGTTTCGGCTATGCGATGAATGTGCGCCTTTCGCGTCAGAAAGTGAGCCGGCTCACCACACCGGGTCAGGTACCGTTGCTTTACGATTCGTCCAACTTGGCATGGAATGCGCATGACCCCCTCACCAGCCTGCCCAATCCGCCACGCCACATGCGTCGGGTGAACAATATCGCCTTTGCAGACGGGCATGTAAAGGCTGTGCGTTGATGGAGACGCTGCAGGAGCTGGATCGGCAGGTTTTTTATGCGATTAATCACGGGCTACATCATCCGTGGGTTAGCCCGCTGATGTGGCTGTTCACGGGGCTGGGGTTGGGCTGGGTGCAGCTTCTGTTGCTGCTTGGGGCGACGCTGGGCTTGTGCTGGTGGGGTAGAGGACACGGAATGCCGTGCCCCCACTGGCGGCGGGTGTTTGTGCCCGGCGTAGTGGCGTGGCTGATGAGTGGGGCAACGGCGCAGCTGCTCAAGCATCTTTTTCCTCGCCCGCGCCCGTCGAACCTGCCCGATGTGCTACTGGCGCCCGATGAGCGCATCTTCGCGCGTTCCTTCCCGTCGGGGCACACCGCTACAGCGTTCGCACTGGCATGCTGGCTCTGGCTGATGGTGCGTAGCACGCGCTATCGCTGGCTGGGCTGGCTGGGCTGGCTGCTCGCCGCTTTGGTAGGGCTTTCCCGAATCTATCGGGGTGTGCATTATCCCTCCGATGTGCTGGTCGGGATGCTCATCGGCATCCTCTCTGGTCTAATCGCTTTTGTGTGGCTGAATCGGGGAAGCCATTCTGCCGAAAATAGAGAGCAGGATGACACTGCCCGAAGCGCAGCCCTTTGAGCAGGAGCGTCCGCCCCTGCGCCTGCTGCAGGAGGCGTTTGGCGAGGGGCGGCTGCCCGAGCAGCCGCGCGACCTCTATATCCAGCACCTACTGAACGCGCTGCCCGCCGAGCTGATTGCATCGCTCACGCCCGACCAGTATCGCCAGCTAAAAGATGCGCTCTATCGCTATCATCGTCGGCATCTGGTCGACATTCGGGGCACCATTCCGCTGCCCTTCGGACACTACTACTTCGTGTTTCTGTTCGGGCGCGACCGGCGGCAGCGGGACGAGGCGGTGCCCTTCGAACGGCGGGCGACCTCTGGGCGATGGGGACGGTTGATGGGCTGGCTGATTATGCTGACGATTCTGGCGTTGCTGGTGTTGGGCGCGCTGGGGTTCGCCCATTTGATACGCCTCTGAGAGCCATCCCCCCTATAGCCCCCTGCGGAAGAGGGAACGAGTATGGTTGTCCCACCGGCACGCTGCTGGCTTCCTCTGCAGGAGTGGTATCTGGGATGTTGGTGGGTTGGTATCCTCATGCGGGGCAGCGTGCGTTTCTGGAGTCGCGGGCGCCTATTCGGGTGCTGGCGTGTGGCAGACGGTGGGGGAAGACGGAGGTCATCGCAGCGGAAATCGCCTCGATGCTGATGGAACCTGCTCCTCGGCAGATTCTGCTCGTTGCGCCTTCGATGGAGCAAGCCTTGATACCGTTTGAGCGTGTGGCGGGTATGTTGCGTCAGTGTAATCAGACGCCCGTTATTCGGCGCACGCCGTCACCTGTGCTGCGCTTGGGTCAAAGCCGTCTCTGGGCACGCTCCATCACGCGCCGAGGTCTCTACCTACGCGGGCGCAAAGCGCACCTTGTGGTGGTGGATGAAGCCGCCTATGTGCCCGAAGCCATCGTGATGGAGGTGCTGCTGCCGATGCTGAGCGACACAGGCGGGCGCCTCGCGCTGGTCTCCACTCCGCGCGGCAAAAACTATTTCTACCGCCTCTATCGCGAGGGTCAGGAGGGCAATCGGCAGATTTGGAGCCTGCGCAGCCCCTCATGGCATAACCCGCTGCTTTCGCCTGCCACCTTGCTGATACAGGCACAACTGATGAGCGAGCGGCAGTTCCAGGTGGAGTACGGCGCCGCCTTTCTGGACGACACGGGGCAGGTGTTCCGCACCGAGTGGGTCGATCGCGCCCTGATGCTCCAACTTCAGCCTGAGGGTGTCGTCGTGGCGGGTGTGGATTGGGCACGCACCCGCGACTGGACAGCTGTGGCTATCCTACAAGGTTCCCAGCAGGGCGCGTGCATGCTCGATATCCGTCGTTGGCAGAGGCTGGACTGGGCAGAGCAGATAGAAAAATTGGCGCAAGTTCTGACCCAGCATGGGGCGCAGCGCGTGCTGTGCGACCGCACGGGGCTGGGCGACCCACTGGTGGAGGCGCTCCAAAAAGCGGTGCCTGCCTCGGTGGAAGGAGTCGTTTTTACCCGTGCAGTGAAGCAGCATTTGGTGGAGGGGCTGGCGTTGATGCTGGAGCAAGCGCGGTTGCAACTGCTGCCCGATTTGGCGCTGCTGCAGGAGCTGTATCACTTCGAGATGGAGACCACGCCCAGTGGGCTGCGCTTTGAGGCAGCGCACGGGTTCCACGACGATTTGGTGATGGCGTTAGCGCTGGCGGTGCGGGCGTTGCCCCCTGCGTCCGCTGGGCAGGTACGCACCAGCGGACGCAGGGTGAACGAGCGAAGCCCCTAATAGCGTTGGCGGCGCGTGCGGGGTGGCTCCGGCACCTGCTGGCTCAACCAGCGCAGCAAACCGAATACCGCCCCTCCACCCAGCAGCAGGAAGCCCCCAAAGAGTGCGAAGGGTCGCCAGAGGGCAGTGCGCCGGCGTTCGATGTCGCGCGTCGCCTGCTCCATCACCTGCGCTCCGTCGATGGTGCGTGGCAGGCTACTGGCAGGCGCGCTGCCGCTTTGGGGCTGAATCACCAGCGTTTCAGGCACGCCCGCAGGCGCGCTGCGGGTGGCTGCCTCCTCAATCTCCAACGGCACATGCCCGACGGGTTTCTCCACACGAGGCGTCGGCTGAATGGGTGCCGCATTCTCATACGGTTTCCACCAATCGGGACGCTCATTCGGGCTTCGCCCCTCCGAAATGATGCCCCACCCCCCAGCGAACAGTCCCAGCCCTATCAGGTTTGCTATCACTCGACACAACAGTTTCATTGGTCTGTCACCTCCCAGATGTTCTCTCCAAGTGTCAGCAATTACCCTCTCCGTGAGGTTCCCCCTGCAAGCAGGGGGAACCGAGCCTGTTTCAGTAGATGCGTTGCCATGCCATGCGGCGGACGGAGGCGACGCGCGGCAGCTCGATGTTAATCAGGGGCATGTCGTCGAGGCTGCGCTCGCGGATGCGCCAATCGTAATTGAGCCACATGGGAATGCTCCACAGCACCATCGCCTCATCTTTGGCAATAATGGTGCCGTTGATAGTCAATCCCAATCCGTCGGTGGCGAGGTTCCCCCCACCTACGAAGTTGGTGAACAGAATGCCATCGATGCGTGAGATGCCGCGCTCATCCGCGCTGATAGAACCGTTTTGGTCGATATCGATCTGGGTGGAGAGCCGCTCGATATCGCTTTGGTCGGCGGCGCCATAGGCAGATTGATAGCGCATGCGCCCCGTCTCGTCGCGTTCCAAGGCGTTAAATGGAGGGATCCAGTTGCCGTTCTCGTCGTAGCGTCCCCGTGTGAAGGGCGGCGTCATATAGCGCAAGGGATAAGGGTCGCTGAAGCGGCGCGTGTTGCCCATCATGATGCTGCCGCGCGCAGCTAATCCGAGCGCGTCCTTTTTCTCCACGGAGTTCAGCACGGTGTTGAAGTTAGAGCCGCGGAAGTCGGGCGGGTTCTTGTAGATAATATCGCCCACGATATGCACATTGCGTCCCGCGTAGATAGTACCTTGACCCTCCACATAGCCGCGAATGACCACATCCTGCGTGACGGTCACGGGTCCGTGGATGCGGATGGGATAGTTTTTGTATCCGATGAGCGCGACGCTGCCGTTAATTACCCCGTTTGTAGAGATGCGTTCATAGCGGTTGCGACTGGGGTTCCACACCTCCACGAACGCCTCTTGGTTATAGTAGGGATTCGCCGTGCCATCGCGGTAGGTGGCTCGTGGGTCGCGCCATGTACGCGACAGGTTGAGGTAATAGTTCAGGTCATTCAGATTAGGCAGCACCATCTCGCGGGTGGGGCGATTATCCAGCATGGTGCCGTCAAAGCGGCGGGTACCGCGCGAATCGGCAAGCACAGCACCGAATGGCGAGCCACCCACCATCCGCCCCGTGGCTTCGTAGAGGTAGTCGCGCCACTCGTTGAAGGTGCTGCTGCCTATTGCACCATGCGCGGATTCCGAGTAGCCCTGCCGCATGTAGGGACCCTGACCCCGATAGTTGTTGTTCTGGTTCCTGATGTAGGTGCTGGTCGTCCATTGGCGAGGTGCTGTGCCACCCTCCACGAGAATATAGCCATTAGCGCGTGGCGTGAGCTTATCGTTCGCCGCCGCAATAATGGTGCCGTTGATTGTGGGACGACCCCAGCGGAACTCAAAGTCGCCGTTGGAGCGCATATCGCCGTTGACCACCAATGTCTCATTATCGAAGCCGTACATCCAGCCGTAGTTGTTCACGAAGTAGGCATAGTCGAACACGCCGGAGCGCGAGAGCTGCAGGTCGAAGGTCTGGTCCAGCACTTGGCGCGGTTCGCCGGCATCCAGTCGTCCGTTGCCGTTGCGGTCTTGCCAGCCGACGGCACGCAGGGTGACACGCCGCGTGTAGGAATCGACCTGCTGATAGCCAATCACCGAGGCGGTGTAGTTGCCGATGGTGCCCAGCACGCCGTTCCATGTGCGTCCCGGATTGTCGGGCGTGCTACTGCGCAGGGCGCTATCGAAGGCGTCGAATCGCTGGCTTATTTTGAACTCGCGCCAGAGCTGCTGCATGGAGGCGTTCAGCCCTGCCTCCGCCAGATTCTGGGTGATGACCTCGCGCAGGCGTGTGTTCGCCGTGCGCAAATCCTGCGTCGCCATCTCCAGATAAGCGGTTGCTGTCACGACGGTCAATCCCCCCGTGATGAGGGTCGTCACCATCGTACTTCCGCGCTGCGAATGTCTTTTTCTCATGCTTGTTCCCTCCCCAGAACCGATTCGGATCTGTCGGACGAGTCGGACAGGTCAGACAAAAGTAAAGCCCTATTGCTCCGTTGGGTTGCGCAGCAGGATGGTTTCTTCGAACCATGCGGTGGTGGAGGCGGTGCCAGTGCCCTGCCGCACGCTCAGCCGCACGTGGAGTGCCAGCACGCCAGGCGCATATTGCCGTGTGGCGAAAGGGGTGTAGGCGTTGCCCTGTGGCGTGCGGTTGGAGATGCCTGTGAGCAGCACGCGCGAGTTGCCCCCACTCACCAGCGTCAAAGTGCCTGCTGCAAAGTTCACGGTGAGTGTGATGGGGTTCGCCGTATCGGGCTGGATGGGCAGTCGGATAGCGCCGTTGGCATCACGCTGGGGCGGCAAGAGCGTCAGCTGGGTTCCCCCCCCGCTAACCGATGCCTGAACCGCTTGCTGCGCGAGACCCCGGATTTCGCGCAGGGCGTTATAGGCGTTGCGATTGGCGGTGTTCTGGTTCAGGGCGCGCTGATAGGCGCGCAGCGCACCAAGCTGCGTCGCCACCAGTAGCCCCACGACTATCACCGAAAGCGCGCTGGCGATGACCAGCTCCAGCATCATCGAGCCGCGTGCGCGGCTCCGTTTGCTCCTCATTGGTCGCATCCCTCCCCAGTTATGTCCGTCCGACCTGTCCGACGAGTCGGACCTGTCAGACGAGTCGGAATAGTTATTGCAAGCTGGCGATGCTCGTTGCCACCTGCACCTGCTGCCAGCGATTGGTGCGAGGTTCCTGCCAGCGTATGGTGACGAAAACCGTCTTCAACCCGATAGCGATGTTATTGTTAGCGGTCAGGTTGAACACCTCGATGGTGCCGGTGCCGTTGCGCAGATTCGTGCCCAGATTAATCGTGCCCCCACCCGGTGTGGTAATCGTGGTGAAGCGAGCGATGAAGTGGTTCGGCTCATCCAACAGGAGCGTCTGTGCCAATCCTTCCGCCTGAAGCCCCGTGAAGGTAATCTGATTGAAATCGAGCGTGCGAATGCGTTCCAGCACGGTCTGCGCAAGGTTGGTGGCATAGGTATACTGCTGGGCTTGCGTCTGCATGCGGGTGGTTGTCGGCGTTATCGCGGTGATGGACAGCACCAGCAAGGCGACAAGCATCACCGCAATCAGGATCTCCACAAATGCTGACCCGCGCTGTCGGCATCTCCTCATGGTCCCCCTCCCCAGTTGACCGTATGGTTAGGCAGTCCGGTGGGGCAGGTCGGGTCGGTGCCCACAGGGTTCACGGTATAGGCTGTCCCCCCTCCTGCTGGGCAGAACGGTTCCGCCTGCAGGTATTGCGGCACCAGGTCGCTCATCTGCACGGGAGCGCCGTTCTGCAAGCGGTTCGCCAAAGCATACATCTCCTTCGCTTGATGAATCTGGCGCAGGTTCGCCGAGCATGTGCGTGCCTGCGCACGCGCCCGCGCGTTCATCCAGCTGGGCACGGCGATGGTCACCAGAACGCCCAGGATGAAGACGACTACCATAATCTCCAGCAGCGTGAAGCCCCGCTGCACTGCTCGGTCATTTCGCATGATAGACCCCCTGCGCCGTCTCGAAGCGGATGGCACTTGCGCTACACTTCACCACCCGCCTCTTTTGGCATTCTTCCATACAGCGGTGGGGCTTTCGCCTGTGGATTTTGGGGGATTTCTCGATCTGACTCCCCTATCCAAGCGGGCTTGGGTATACTTTCTCTCATCAGATGTTAGGTCGGGTTTGGCGGTTGCTGGTAGGCGAGCCGCTTTCGACGCGCCGCGTGCGTCATGAGCGACTGCCTGTTTTACTGGCGTTGCCGGTGTTCGCTTCGGATGCCCTTTCCTCGTCCGCCTATGCCACCGAAGAGATGGTGATGGTGCTGTGGGCAGCGGGCATGGCGGGGCTATCGTTGGCAATTCCCATCTCGCTCGCGATTATTACACTGCTGTTTATCGTGGTCTTCTCCTATCGTCAGACGGTGTATGCCTATCCGCAGGGGGGTGGCGCGTTCAATGTGGCGCGTGAGAATCTGGGCACTTTCTGGGGGCTGTTCGCGGCAGCGGCACTCTTGGTGGGCTATGTGCTGACGGTGGCGGTGAGCATCGCGGCGGGCGTGAACGCCATTGTATCGGCTATCCCCGCCTTATTGCCCTATCGTGTGCCGCTAAATGTGCTGTTTATTGCGTTTATGACGCTTATCAACTTGCGCGGGGTGCGCGAATCGGGGGCTGTGTTCGCCCCGCCCACCTACGGGTTCGTGCTGACCTTTGCGATTCTCATCCTGCTGGGCTTGTGGCGTGGGTTTGCAGGCGATATCGATCCGGCGCCCTATCCGCCCTATCCGGGCGAGCCAGCCGCGCTCAGTGCGATGCTGATTCTGATGGCGTTCGCACGGGGATGCGCTGCCCTGACGGGGGTGGAGGCGATTTCCGATGGAGTGCAGGCGTTCAAGGCGCCCGAATCGCGCAACGCAGCGACCACGCTGCTGCTAATGGCGTTTATACTTTCGGGGCTGGTGCTGGGCATCACCTATACCGCCTCCCATTTTCACATTACGCCGCGCGTCGAAAACGGCGAGATTGTGGAGACGCTGACCTCGCGCTTGGCACGCACTGTGCTGGAGGGCACACCCTTCGAATGGTTTTACTATGTGGTGCAGGTTGCCACGATGGCGATTCTGGTGCTGGCAGCGAACACCGCCTATATGGACTTCCCCCGCCTTAGCTCCATCTTAGCGAATGCAGGGTTTGCTCCGCGTCAGTTAGCCAATCTGGGCGACCGCCTCGTGTTTAATAACGGCATCCTGCTGCTGGGTCTGCTCTCGGCGCTGCTGATTATCTACTTCCGGGGCGACACCCACGCGCTGATTCCGCTCTATGCGGTGGGCGTGTTCATCTCCTTCACGCTGTCGCAAGCGGGGATGGCACGGCGGTTTTTGCGCACGCGCCCACCCTATTGGCAGGTGAAGATGCTCATCAGCGGTTTCGGCGCGCTGGTGACATGCCTTGTGTTCCTCACGCAGCTGATTGTGAACTTCCGCTATGGGGCATGGATCACAATGGTCGCCATCGGCATCCTGATTTACCTGATGTATCGGGTTCACGGGCACTATATGGACCTCCGTGTCCAGCTGCATCCAGAGGGCTATCAGGCGGCTCAGGGGAGGCGACGCCATCGGGTGCTGGTGCTGGTGCCCAGCGTGCATCGGGGGGTGTTGCAGGCGCTCGATTATGCCCGCCAAATTGCCCCACCCGACCAGATCGAGGCGCTCCATATCAATGTAGACCCGCGCCCGCCCATCATCTACCGTCGCGTGCTGCGTCGCACCAAAGGCGAGGAAGCCACGCTGCAGCTGGTGACCCCCACCGCCGAGAAACTCCAGCGCGAGTGGCAGCACTATGTGCCCGACATCCCCCTCAAAATCATCGACTCGGAACACCGCTCGCTCATCGAGCCGATTGAAGATTACATCGACGAGCTAATCGAGCGCGACCAGTTAGACCAGCTCACGGTGGTGATTCCTGAGTTCTACCCGCGCAAATGGTGGCACCACCTGCTGCACAATCAGTCGGCATGGATTCTGCGCCTTGCGCTGATGCGTAAGCCGAAAGTGGTCGTCACCACTGTGCGCTATTTCTTGGAGCGCTAACGGGAATCGCTTGGGGATTGCCGAAGTAAAGTGGAAGATGCGCACGATTCTGATGGCGTATCGGGGTACGGAGGAGGACAAGCGGGTGCTGCGCTGGCTCTGTCGGGTGGCGAAGCAGAGTCGTGCCCATCTGCGCTTGGTCTATGTGTTGACCGTGCCTTTCACCGAGCAGGTGGATGTGGCGGAGCCTGCTGGGTTGCAGCAGGCAGAACAGATACTGCTGGAGGGCGAGCAGATTGCTGAGCGGGAGGGTGTGGTAGTCGCTGCCGATATTGTACAAGCGCGCGACACAGGCAGTGGACTAGTCAGCGAGGCGGAGGAGGTGGAAGCCACTCTGCTGGTAATGACCGATCGGCGCCACCTGCTGCCGATGGAGAACCCGCTGGGATATGGCACGGTCGCCTATGTGCTGCGCCACGCACCCTGTCCCGTCTGGGTCTGCTACGCCCCGTTGGAATAATATGGGGAATCCATACACAGTAGTGCAAACTCAGTTGCCGCTACCGTTGTATGCGCGGGGGAAGGTGCGCGACACCTACGCGCTGGGTGATAGGCTGCTGATGGTCACCACCGATCGCCTCTCGGCGTTCGATGTGGTGCTGCCGACCCCTATCCCCGACAAGGGGCGCGTGTTGACCACGCTCAGCGCGTTCTGGTTCCGCCGCTTCGAGTCGTGGATGCCTCACCATCTCATCAGCACCGATTGGGAGGCGATTGCCGATGCGCTTCGCGAGGCAGGCATTGCCGATGTGGACACCTACCGCTCTCTGCTGGAGGGACGCACGATGCTGGTGCGGCAGGCGAAGCCGTTCCCGGTGGAGTGCGTGGTGCGGGGCTATCTCGCCGGCTCGCTTTGGAAAGAGTATGCCCCCCTTGCATCAGAGGGTGCTGCCACCGTCGAACTCTACGGCATTCGCCTGCCCGGCGGCTTGCGCGAATCGGACCGCTTGCCCCAGCCCATCTTCACCCCCGCCACCAAAGCGCAGGTCGGGCACGACGAAAACATCTCCTTTGCGCAGATGGTGCAGAGAGTGGGAGAAGAGGTCGCCCACCAGCTGCGCGACCTAAGCCTGCGCCTCTATCAAGAGGCAGCGGACTACGCGCTTTCATGCGGGATTATCATCGCCGACACCAAGTTCGAGTTCGGACGCGATGCGCAAGGACGCATCCTGCTCATCGACGAGGTGCTGACCCCCGATTCGTCCCGCTTCTGGGATGCTGCGCTCTATCAGCCCGGTCGCCCCCAGCCCAGCTACGACAAGCAGTTCGTGCGGGACTATCTGGAGTCGATTGGCTGGAACAAGCAGCCACCTGCGCCTGAGCTGCCCGCTGAAATCGTGCAGAAGACCGCCGAGAAGTATCGCGAAGCCTGCCGACGCCTAACCGGGATTGCCCTCTGAATAGGCGGGCGAAATATGGAATGACTCCTCTGTATGCAGAAGGTGGCACCCGGGCTGCGCGCCGCAGGGCTGGGTTTGGTGGTGGCGACCACTATCGTGGCGATTGCCGCCATCGGTCAGCATGTTCTCTACCGTCAGGCGCGGCACGCGCTCGATGCGGAGGTGAAGTCGCGCCTGCTGGGGCTGGCGGCTGCCGCCTCCTTTCTGGTCGATGGTGACCAGCACCTGCAGTTTCGGGAGGGCGAGGAGAACACACCCCGCTACCAACGCGCCATCGAACCGCTTGCCCACTTCCAACGCCTCTATCCCGATATCCGCTACATTTACACCTTCACCGAGCGCAACGGCAAAATCTACTTTCTGTTAGACCCCACCCCGCCAGGCGACCATGATGGCGATGGTGTAGATGACAAGTCCTATCTGTGGGAGGAGTATGCAGAGGCAACGCCCGCAATGTTCAATACACTGCGCACAGGACGCCCCCAGGTGGATCCTGCCCCTACCACCGACCACTGGGGCACTTTCTGGAGTGCGTACGCCCCCATTCGCGATAGGCAGGGGCGCATTCGGGGAGCAATAGGCGTCGATATGACCATGCATCGCTATGAGCAGGAGCTGGCTGCCGCCCAGCGCGCCTTCTGGCACGGACTCATGCTCTCCGTCGCACTGGCAGCGATGCTGGGCGTGCTGGTCATGCTGGGCTGGACGCGCTATCAGCGTATGCACGACCAACTCCAAGCCAGCGAAGCCTACAGCCGCTCGATTCTGAACGCGCTGCCTGATCTGCTCATTATATTGGATGAGGATGGCATCTGTCAACAGATACACGCGAATGATTTCAGCGAGCCGCAGGCACTCCCTGAACAGGTGATTGGTAAAAGGCTTCACGATTTGCTACCATCCGAATTGGCAGACTATGGCTTGGCGGCGATTCGTCAGGTGATTGTCACGGGACAACCCTATATGCTGGAATACGAGCTTCAGACCCCTACCGGGCATCGATTCTATGAGACGCGCCTTGTGCCCTATTTGCCGAATCGGGTGCTGGCGTTGGTGCGAGATATCACGGAGCGGAAGCAGGCTGAGCTGCGCCTCGCCGAACTGAACATGGAGCTGGAGATGCAAATCCTGCGCGCGCAGGAGATGGCAATCGCTGCCGAAACGGCTAACCGCGCCAAGAGCGAGTTCCTCGCCAACATGAGCCATGAGATTCGCACCCCGATGAACGGCATCTTGGGCATGGTGGAACTTCTCATGGACACGCCGCTGAACGAGGAGCAGCGCGACTATCTCACCACCCTGCGCACCAGCGCGGATTACCTGCTGAACCTGCTGAATGATATTCTGGACCTCTCCAAAATCGAGGCAGGCAAGATGCATTTGGAGCGCGTGCCTGTGATGTTGGAGGAGCTGGTACGCGACTCGGTGCGTCTGTTCCAAGCGCGGGCTGAGGCGAAGGGTTTGCGCCTGACCTTTCACATCGCGCCCGAAACGCCAGCAGCTGTGCAGGGCGACCCAGTGCGCCTGCGCCAAATCTTAGCGAACTTTATCAGCAACGCCATCAAGTTCACGGAGCGCGGTGAGATTCAGGTGTTGGTGACGCCCTCGCGCACCTATGAGCAGGGCATTTGGCTGGGCGTGCGCGATACCGGCATCGGCATCTCACCCGACCGCCTGACCGCTATCTTCGAGCCGTTCACCCAGGCGGATAGCTCCACCACACGCAAATATGGCGGCACGGGGCTGGGACTGACCATCTGCAAGCGGTTGGCGGAGATGATGGGCGGGCAGATTGGCGTCGAAAGCGAACTGGGTGTAGGTAGCACCTTCTATGTTGATTTGCCGTTGCCGACTGCGGAGCTGCCCGATTCTCAAATGGGCGAGATAGAGGCTGCCGAGGTCCTCGTCCCGCTGGGCAAGCGTGTGCTGCTGGTGGAAGATAACGAGGTGAACCGCAAGGTGGCGTTGCGCTTGCTGGATAAGCTCCAGTTGGTGGTGGAGGTGGCGACGAATGGCGTCGAGGCGGTACAGAAAGCAACGACGAATGCCTATGATTTAATCCTGATGGATTGCCAGATGCCGGAGATGGACGGCTACGAGGCGACGCGCCAGCTGCGCGCGCAGGGTGTGAGAACTCCGATTATCGCGCTCACGGCGAACGCGCTGCAGGGTGATCAGGAGCAGTGCCTGCTTGCGGGGATGGACGACTACCTCTCCAAACCCATCAAGCCCGACGAACTGAAGCGCACCCTCGCCCACTGGCTTCAGCCGTACACTGCCCAAGCCGCCTGATTAGGTATCCTCTTTCGAGGTGAAATCCGATGAAACGCACCTTTACAGCGACGGTCTGGCAGGAAGGCGACTGGTTCGTGGCACAGTGTCTGGAGGTGGATGTCGCCAGTCAAGGTCGAACAGAAGCGGAAGCCCTCGATAATCTCCGAGAGGCACTGGAATTACATTTCGAGCCACCTCAGGCGACAATAACGCGGAAACTGTATCAAAGGGGGGTTTGCTGATGCTGAACCATGACTACCTGAACGAAATTGCCGGAGGCGATAGTGAGTTTATCGTCGAGCTGCTGCAGGATTTTCTCCAACAGGCGCCGGAGCTTATCGCAGGGATTGAGCGCGCCGTGCAGGAGGGCGATGCCGCAGCCCTCCAGCATGCCGCCCACACGCTCAAGGGCAGTGCGCGTTCGATTGGCGCAGAGTTGTTCGCTGCCAGCGCACTGACGCTGGAGCAGATGGGGCGCTCTGGGCAGATCGAGAACGCCCCCGACGCGCTCCAACAGCTTCTCCAAGAGTGGGAGCAGCTGCGGCACTATCTTCACACTCAGCTTCAGCAGGCGGCATAGCGCCCTACCAACCTGGCGGACAGGGTGCGCTAATGCTCGCTTCCTGGGCTGTTGTAGGCACATCACGCTCGATGGGTGCGCCCACTATGTTGCCCCACTCGGTCCAGCTCCCATCATAGTTGCGCACCCGTGGATAGCCCAGCAGGTACTTCAGCACAAACCAGGTGTGCGAGGAGCGTTCCCCGATACGGCAGTAGACAATCACCTCTTTGTCGGGCGTAATACCCTGTGGCTCATAGAGCTGGCGCAGCTCGTCGGGCGATTTGAAGGTGCCGTCCTCTCGCACGGTCAGTGCCCAAGGGATGTTGCGGGCACCGGGAATATGCCCACCACGCTGGGCGGTCTCCATCAAGCCGGGCGGCGCCAGAATCTCGCCCGTATACTCCTGGGGCGAGCGCACATCGACCAGCGCCACGGTCGGTTGACCGAGGCTTTCGCGCACCTGTGTATAGAAGGCACGCAGGCTCAGGTCGGGTTCCTTTGCCCGATACTCGGTGCGGGGATAGCGGGGCACCTCCGTGGTGACGGGTCGACCCTCTGCCAGCCACTTTTTGCGACCGCCGTCCATCAGCGCGAGCCGCTCGTGACCATACATGCGCAAGAGCCAGAACGCATAGGCAGCGAACCAGTTGTTATGATCCCCATACAGCACGATGAGGTGGTCATTGCCGATGCCCAGCTCGCTCAGCAGCTGTTCCAAGTCGGCTTTGGACACGATATCGCGGCGGATGGGGTCTTGCAGTTGGGTCTGCCAGTTGAAGGCGAGCGCACCCGGGATGTGCCCCGTTTCATACGCCGTTGTGTCCACATCCACCTCCACGATGCGAATTGTGGGGTCATTCAAGTGTTCCTGCACCCAATCAGTTGAGACCAGCACACTTGCATATCCCTGCATTGCCGCTTCTCCTTCCCAAATGTTTAGAGTGGCTAAATTTTACCTGCGACGTACCCTCTTTGTCAAGGGGGTTAGAGGGCTGAATCGCCGCGCTCTTCGGTGCGGATGCGAATGGCTTCTTGGTAGGGCAAGATAAAGATTTTGCCATCGTCGGGCTGACTGGTGCGGGCGTGGCGCAGGATGGTCTCGATGACGGCTTCCACCATCTCGTCGGGCACCACCATTTCGAGGCGCAGGCGCACAGGCAGTCGAATGAGCATTTCGTCGCTGAGGCTGACAGGCGAAGGTTTCGAGCTGCCGCAGCCGCGCACCTCGCTCACCGTCATGCCGGTGATGCCCAGCTCGCCCAGTGCCGTTTTGACCTCTTCCAACTTATGGGGACGCAGAATGCAGTCAACTTTTTTCATGGCGGGCGATCAGGGTGGGGCGTGCGAACTCGTTGCGCGGCTCCGGGTAGTCCAGCACATAGTGCAGACCGCGGCTCTCGTGTCGCTGGAGAGCGCATTCGGTGATAAGCCATGCGCACACGGCGATGTTGCGCGTCTCGGCTGCCATCACATCAGGGTGCTGGCGCTGATAATCGCGTTCGATGTGGGCAAGCAGCATGTTCAGTTCGTCTCGTGCCTGCTGCAGCCGTTCGACCCGGCGCACGATGCCCACGCGTTTTTGCATCAGCTGGCGGATGTGCAGGCGGGTTGCCTTCCAGTCGAGGGGTTCTGACATGTCGGACGAGTCGGACATGTCAGACATGCCGGACGAGTCCGACAGGGTCAGCAAGGGGGGCACTTGGGGGTGGGGCGGTGGCTCATAGAGGCGGGTGCGGGCGTGTTGGGCAGCCCGCTCGGCGAACACCAGTGCCTCCAGCAGCGAATTGCTCGCCAGACGATTAGCGCCATGCACCCCTGTGTAAGCGACCTCGCCACAGGCATAGAGCCGCCTCAGCGTGGTGCGACCCCAGAGGTCGGTCCAGACCCCACCACACGCATAGTGCGCCGCGGGCACCACCGGAATTGGCTCGCGGGTGATGTCGATGCCATGCTCCAGGCAACGCTGGTAGATGGTGGGGAACCGCTGGCGAACGAAATCGGGGTCAAGATGGGTGATGTCCAGATAGACGAACGGGTCGCCCGTCTTTTTCAGTTCGGCGTCGATGGCACGCGCCACGATATCGCGCGGTGCTAACTCGGCACGCGGGTCATAATCGGGCATAAAGCGATAGCCGTCCCGTCGCTTCAGGATGCCCCCTTCACCCCGCACCGCTTCCGAAATCAGGAACGCTTGCTCCTCTGGCTGGGGCAGATAGAGCGTGGTGGGATGGAATTGGATGAACTCCATATTGGCAATCACCGCGCCTGCTCGCCAGCCCATGGCGATGCCGTCGCCTGTGGCAATCGGCGGGTTGCTGGTGTGCAGATAGACCTGCCCACAGCCGCCCGTCGCCAACAGCACCGCCTCCGCACGGATGTCGAACAGGTCGCCCGTCAGGGTATCCAGCACATGCACACCGGCGCACTCGTCATCCTCAGTGATGAGGTCGAGTACGAAGTAATGCTCCAGCAAGGTGATGCCAGGGGTGTGGCGCACAGCGCGCAGCAGGGTGCGTTCGATTTCGTAGCCGGTATGGTCGGCGGCATGCACGATGCGGTTGCGCGAATGTCCCCCTTCGCGTCCCAGAGCTAAACTGCCATCGGGATTGCGGTCGAACTGCGCGCCCAGCTCGATGAGCCATTCCACCATACGCGGGGCGTTCTGCACCAGCACGCGCACGGCGTCGGGGTCGCACAGCCCTGCCCCAGCGGTGAGGGTATCTTGCATGTGGAGTTCCCACGAGTCGTCCTCGCTCACCGCCGCAGCAATCCCGCCTTGAGCATAGTTGGTGTTCGATTCGGAGCGTTGCTTTTTGGTGATAATGGCGACGGAGCCTGTCTCCGCTGCGTTGAGAGCAAAGGTCAGCCCGGCAATCCCGCTGCCCAGCACGAGGAAATCATATTGCATGCAGAGGCTCCTTCTTGCGGGGACGGCGTGCGCGAATGGGTTTGGGATGGGTGGATTTGGTTTGGGACTCGGTGCACGCCAGATGATAGGATAGCACCGCCAGCTCCTGCAGGAACGAGACATTACGCACATGCACATGGGGTGGCACTTTGAGGCTGGTGGGTGCGAAGTTCAGGATGGCACGGATGCCCGCCTCCACCAGCAGATCTGCCACCTCTTGGGCAGCGCTGGCGGGCACAGCGATGATGGCAATCTGCGCCCCAATCTGAGCGTTGACCTCTTTCAGGCGTGCGATATCTTCGATGATGAGGTCTCCGAAGGGGCGTCCGATTTTGACAAAGTTGTTGTCGAACACCGCTGCGATGCGAAAGCGGTGGGCGCGGAAATTGGGATAGCCCACCAGCGCGGCACCCAAATTACCTGCGCCAACCAGCAGCATCGGCTGCTCCCGATCGAGACGCAGGATGCGCTCGATACATTCGATAAGCTGTTCAGTGGAGTAGCCGACACCGGGCTTGCCGAACTCGCCGAAGTAGGAGAGGTCCTTGCGGAACTGCGCAGCGCTGATGCCTGACAGCTGCTCGATGGCGCGGGAGGAAAGGGTCTGGATGCCTGCCTTGCGCGCATCGAGCAGCACACGCAGATAGGTAGCCAGCCGTTCGAGCGTCGGGATCGGTACGCGTGTTTCGGTCATGCCTTACTGAATCTCTCCGATTTCGGCAAGCGCTTGCTCCAAATCCAACCCTTTGCTGAGGCGCAAATCCTGGATTCGCTGTCCGATGGTGCGCAGTTTGCGCAGGGCGCGCAGCTCCAGTTGGCGCACGCGCTCGCGCGTGATGCCCAACGCCGCGCCCACTTCTTCCAGGGTGCGCTGATGCCCGTCATCCAGTCCGAAGCGCAGTCGCACCACATCGCGCTCCTTCGGCTGCAGCTTCTGCAGGATCATTTCGATCTGCTCGCGCAGGATGAGCCGTTCCAGCACATCGTGTGGTGTGGGCATATCCTGCGAGGGGATGAACTCGCCGAGGGTGGCGTTCTCCCGCTCACCGACGGGGCTTTCGATGGAGATGGGTTCGATGGAGGCGCGGCGCATCTCACGCACCCGCTCAGGGGTGATGTGGCGCTTCACTTTGGGGATGTGGCGCCGAATCTCCTCTTCGGTGGGCATCCGCCCCAGCAGTTGCAGCAGCTCTTGGGCGGCGCGCTCCCGCGCAATCTCCTCGGCAATCTCCTCGTCGGTCGGCTCGCGCTGCAGAATCTGCTGCAGGCGCTGCTCCGTCTTGATGACGCGGTTGATGAGTTCCGCCACATAGACAGGGATTCGGATGGTGCGCCCGTGATTGATGATGGCGCGTGCGATGGCGCGACGAATCCACCAAGTGGCGTAGGTGCTGAAACGGAACCCGCGATTGGGGTCGAACTTCTCGACGGCGCGGATCAGTCCCAGATTGCCTTCTTGGATGAGGTCGGCGATAGAGACACCGCGTGCGCCGTAGCGCTTGGCGACGCTGACCACCAGCCGCAGGTTCGACTCGATGAGCTTGCGCTTCGCCTCGTCCGCCTCTTCCATGCGGATGGCAATTTCGTAGGGTGGCAATCCGGCGGCTTCTGCCCATTCCGCCTCGCTGATTTGTTCTGGAGACACTTTGCGCTTCTCTGCCAGCTCGCGTCGGATGCGCAACAGGCGCTCCCCCTCTTGCACCCGCTGCGCATAGAGGATTTCCTCTTCAGGCGTGAGCAACTGCGAGCGTCGGCTCTGGAGCATCCAGAGTTCTATATCGACGCTGTCATCCTCTTGGGGGATTTCCTCGTCCACCCCGCCCCAGAAATCAGGCTCCTCCTCCAGCTCCTCGTCGAAGTCGATGCCCGCCAACCCGATGGAGGTCAGCTCCTCGTCGATGGGTTCGACCTCCTCCAGGCTCAGGTTCTCGTCCTCCAGCTCCAGCGGGTCGGCATAGGGCATCTCATGCCCGAACCGCTCCGCGCGCACCGCTGCCTGCGACTCGATAAGCACCTCAGTCTCCTCGTCCAATATCGGCAACTTCACTTCACCTCCTGAACCAACAGGCTCTTTTGTGAACTTCTTCACAGTCAATCCGACTCCTGCTTCTTCCAGCGCCTCGCTATTTAGACGCTCCTTGAGATAGATACGGCACAAGGTTGGATTCGGTTCCAGCCTGCCGCGCCGTGCCAATCCTATTATAACACATTTTGGATTAGGTACGAACGCCGAGACGCCGTTAAGATTTTCACGAACGCTCCGACCATTCCTGCATTAAGGGATGATACACGCCTGTTCCAAGCAATTACTGCCCTTTTTATGGGAAAGCATGGTATCCCTTCTATTTGTCCCTACTATGCTCGCAACTGTTTTCAGGTACAATAGGGGGCATGCGAGCAGGCTGGGTCTGGCTCCTCGCACTGACAGCGGGCTTGGCATACGCCGATCGGGTGATTGAGACTCCGACAGGGCGCTTGCTCTACCCACAGTTCCTTAAAGCGGAGCTGGGCATATGGCAAGGCGATCGGACACGCGAGCGATGGCTAATTAATTGGCGCGTGGGCAGCTATCTGGAGTTGCATGCCATACGGTCGGATCGCGCAGAACTGGCTGGCGTGCAGGTCAACCTCTATCCCGAAATCCCCAATTACGCGCCGGGGCTTTCAGTCGGTATCCGCGACCTGTTCGACCGTTCCGCTGAAGGGCGTGGCTACTACCTTGCGCTCTCCTACAGTGTGCCGACGCTGGGAGAGACCCCTTTAGACCATGACCTCCGCTTCCACATCGGGGTAGGCTGGGAGGGGATGCCTGCCCTCTTCGTCGGCTTCGAAATCCCGTTGACCAATCAGCTGTTTATGCTTGCCGAGCATACAGGGCGCCAGATTAACGCTGCGGTGGTCTGGCAGCCTATCCCGCAGGTGCAGCTTCGAGCCACCCTGCTCCAAAACAGAACCAGCTGGGGGCTGCTCCTCCAGCTGGGGGAGGAATAACGATGGCACTCTCGATGCAGTATCTCATCGTGCGAACAAAGGACCCTACCGAGGTCATTCACTCGCTGGAGCGTTTCCTGCAGCGATATGAGATCGAGATCGAGCCAAACGAGGCGACGCTTTATGAATGGGAACCAGACCCCGAGGATCGCTTCTACCGCTTTGAGCCGCTGAATGGCTGGCAACGGTTCATCATTCCCAACGCCCTCGATATGGAGGCGGAGGAGTTTTTTGAGGCGTTGCGCTACCTCTCCCAAGATTTGGAGACGGTCGTGATGAACTTTGCGCTCCAGGAGAGCGTGTTGTGGAGCTACATGCTGTTTCAGGATGGTGTGCTGCAGGATGCCTACATCAACGACCCAAAAGAGGTGTTGGCAACTATGCCGCCGGAGCTGGCTGAGTTAGTGGAGGGCGATATGACGGAGTTCTATGGTGAGGTTGCGCTGTTGAGCGAGCTGTTCGGCGTGCCGCCCGAAACGATAGAACCCTATCTCATCCCGCTGACCGACGAGGAGCGCGAGCTGGATATGGAGCTGTATGCCCACGAGGATGACGAGCATCCGCTGAACGATGGGCATGTATTATTTGATTTCACCCGACGGCTGGGTGTGCCTATTCCGCAACCCTATGGAGCGAGGCGCGAGCCAGCTATCGCCGAGTATCTGTTGTTATAAGAAGAACGCGCCAGTGGGGGCAGTCCGATGCTAAGCCGCAGCAGAGCCAACAGATGGTTGAGGCTGGTGGAGGTTGTTCAGTGTGTGCCGAGCGATCGGGCAGCGCGAGTGGGGCACGCGCTGGTGGTGCTGAGTGTGGCGCTGATGATGGGGCTGGGGCTGTATCTGACGCCGAACCCGTCGGGGCACGGCACGCACCAGCAGCTCGGCTTGCCCCCATGCAGCATCTACTTCTTCACGGGGCGTCCCTGTCCCTCCTGCGGGCTGACCACCAGCATCAGCGCGTGGCTGCATGGCGATTGGCAGCTGGGCTGGCGCGCCAACCCGTTCGGAATCGCCGTGCTGCTCATCGCTATTGGGGTGGGGTTGAACAGCCTGACAGTGCTTCTTTTTAAGCGCGGATTACGCCTCCATCCCCTGATTATCAACTGGGGTCTAATCCTGCTGATTTTGGGCTGGCTAATTCATGGGATTTTGCGATTTGCTTTTTGGTAAAAGATTGTTGGGTATGATACAACTCTGGGGAATGGGGGATAGCGATGGCGAACGCGGAGCGGTTGATTCAATCGTATGGAGGTTATCGCAAGTTGCGCAGTTTTCAGACGGCGCGGCTGATTTATGATGGCACACTCATCTTCTGCAGGCGGTTTATTGACCGTCGTTCGCGCACCTATGATCAGATGGTGCAGGCGGCGCGGAGTGCGGTGCAAAACATTGCAGAGGGGAGCATGGCGTCGGCGACTTCGAAGAAGATGGAGCTGAAGCTTACGGGGGTGGCGCGCGCCAGTTTAGAGGAGCTGCGTTTGGACTATGAGGACTTTCTGCGTCAGCGTGGGCT
>Ga0197143_1001195_pt1 | contig 22803 bp, 19 predicted proteins | sample GBS70_MetaG_FD_148603 | JGI IMG/M metagenome (GOLD analysis project Ga0197143, IMG submission 148603) | Sediment microbial communities from Great Boiling Springs, Gerlach, Nevada, United States - GBS 70_MetaG | ecosystem: Environmental > Aquatic > Thermal springs > Hot (42-90C) > Sediment...
TCAGGATGTGATATGCGACATAATCCTCAAGGGCAAGCAATCCGCCTTTCACAAGCGACCAAATCAGTGACATGGTTCATTGCCTCCTTAGAGACGAACCTTCGGTTTAGCTGTTATGCATTGGTCAAATTATCAACGCCTGTCTTGCGTTCTCTTCCTTAACATTTCCATTAGCTGTTTTGCTCTTTCCACTGCTCTTTGTTCTTCCTCTGATTCTGGTTGCCCCCAAGGTTGCGTTATGCGCCATGTTATTGTGCCACTCAATGGTTGTTCTGGAAATGCACCCGGGTCATACAGCAAGTAGCCACGAAACTCAACTGGCTGTTCTTGATAACAACACCATACAGCGTGTCTTATCACATCTGGGTTGCCCTCAAACTGAAGGTCAATCAAACGGAGTTGTTTTCTAAATCGCTCAATGAACTCAATCGGGACATTGAACAAAAATGGGTGCGGTGCGTTTGTTGCTATGATGCGTCTTTTTTCATCAACACCGTTTTCAATCAATGCTTTCAATGCTTCTCCAGTCAGGTGACCTTCGGACTCCGGTCCTGTGAGGATGAGCCACCTTATGTTTGGGTTCGCCACGATGTTGCAGATTATTTTCTCAAGCCCTATGTTTTCTGTCTGCACAGTCCCTGCGAGTGCAGCGCCCGCCTCTACCGCAGCTCTAACGAGCGCTTCTATCTCCTTAGGTGTTTCTTCAGGCGGGCAGTTCAAGATGACAGCGACGGCAACGGGAGAATAATCGTTGCCACGAATATACCTCCCCTCTTCTGGAGGATAGTTTGGGTGCGGTTGCACTTTGTATTCTGGTCTTGGAGGTGGCATTACTTCCATTTTGCCTTCACCTTCGTTTTGGCGTTGAATTTGATTGCGGAGTTAATCTGGTAGGCGCTACAAAGAGCTTTCGGTGTGTTCTCTACTTCATAATGCCTTACTGTGTAGTTGAGCAAGGTCACCGAAAATATCTTAACGCGTCTCCCCTCTAATCCAATCTACTTTGAACAAAGCGCCCGGTGAGGTGCTTGTTGGGTCAAGCCTTATGGCTCTAATTCGCTTGCCACGCCACATCGCGTGTGAGCCTGCATCAAGTTCATAGATGTGGAATTGCCCATCTGGGAACACTTTGAAATGGATTGACTTATCTTCACCAAACTGAGGTGAATCTTCCGTTGTCCAGTAGAACTGCGCTGAAGTCCCACCTGTAACGCTCATCCTTATGCGAATCTTTTTGCAATCGTCTCCAACGATTTTAACATTCGGTCTGATCAAGTATGGGTCATTGCCGATTGCTACACCAGTCATGCAGCCATCTGAAACATCAAGGTTTGTTACATCGTTCACTGCAAGCCAGCCTTCAATATCGGTTTCAAATTCAAACCTTAGTTCGCTCACCTGCTTCGGGATAAGTGATGGTGGACGAAACTCAAAGCCAGAGATCGTTAACCTCACGCTACCACCTTGAGGAAGCGTTATGAGCAGAGCTGGGTATGCTGGCAGCGCAAACCAACCTTCTTTGTCAGGACCTGGTTTGGAGAGTCTTTGCAGTTTTGTTCCATCCACATCAATGGAGAAGTTTTCTCTTGGCTTAAGCCCGAAGATGACTATTTGCCCTTGTTGCCCGGTCGGATACTTCAACGAGAGCCTGAGCGCGCCATCTTCAATTGAAGCTGAGACAATCTCACCCCTTGTTGTGATGCGTATCTCGTTCCCGTTTGCCACGATGGTTTTTGTTGCAGGCTCTGGGTCTCTGCCGATGAGCTTGTAGACGCACTTCAGGATCAGTGCTGGCGAAAAGACCCATTTGACCTTTTTACCAGTGATGATGCTTATAGCATCTGGCCAAAGAGCGACATCCTCTCCCTCTTGTTCTTGTTGATACATAGCGCTAACTGTTAACCCTTCTGCCACCTTACGCCACGGGAATGAACTATCGTAGTCGGAGAGCTTGAGCAGTGCATAAGCAAATCTCAATCCATTCCATTGGACCGCCCTCCCAAACCAACTCCCCGTAAACCATGTAGCTCCAAACACAGGTATTGAGGCATACCTCATGAATGGGAACTCAGGCACATTCCAGAAGTAGACGAACGGGAGCCCGCTGAATGCCCATCTCTTTGCTTCTTCAAGCCATTCTTTATCTCCAGTTGCCAGATACCCTTCAATGTTTGCCTCAACGGCATCTGCAGAAGCCAAAATGTCTGGTGTATGAACTGGTATCTCCCAAACCTGTGCAGCCCTCGGGACATTGAACTTTTTCATTGCCTTGAGCGCCTTCAACCCGGCTTCCAGGGCTTTCCTTTCGCCAGTCATCCTTGCAAACCTTAACACCTCATATGCTCTCCTTGCACATGTGCCAACTTCAACTGCACCGTCATCACCCAATTCCCTGTAGTCAAATCCCTTAAAGACACCTGTGGGCGCTTTCTTAATTGCCCTGAAGCCCCAAGTCCCGTCTTCGTTTTGCTCATCAATGAGCAACGCCATCCTCCCAATAGCATTAATGATTTGGCTCAATGGCTCACCCCATGTGAAACCGAACTCATCCAATCCTATAGGTCTCAGGTTAGGCGTTTCACGCATAACTTCATCGGCAAACTGCTTGCACTTTTGTGCGAGTGCTTTATCAGCAACAATAACTGATGCCATGTAAAGGTCAAAGAGGTAATGCGGTGGCTTTGCCATTTGACTATGCAATGGACCACCACCTTTTGTTGTCCACCACTTGCGTTCCTCCGGTATCCAAAGGGACTCAAAGTATGCCCTCATTGAGAAAGCCACTTCAGCTTCATAAGAGCCATGTGGCGGCGATAGAGGTTCTGTGACACCGTAGAAAGAGAACCATTTCTCAAGAGCCGACAGAGCACCCTTTGCATCTCTATCAAGGATTAACTCGGCACGCAATGTGAGCGGCTTTTGAGGGCTCATCTCGTATGGCTTTGAAGCCTCCCTTTTATTTTCCTCAACCCAAGGGAACGAAGGCAAGAAGAGACCAACAAGATGTGAGTTCCTGCCCTCAAACGAATTTGGTGAAGCAAAGCAAACAAGTGGTCTTGTGTTCTCGCCATCCCACCTTTGAAGCATATCCCACATCAGCCCAACTGTTATCCCGTTGAAGTGTATTCCAACAGCTGGTATTGTGACTTTGTTTGGGTGAGGCACATAGCGAACCCTATCTGGATGCTCTGGTGCTATGTCAAGTGAGCTTGAAGATTCCTCATCTTTGACGAGCCATTCCAAACCGGGGAAGATGGCTTCATCTTTCTTTGTGCCAAATGAACCCTCGCCAACATAGACTATCGGTCCTTCAAATGCCAGTATTTGCCTTGGCTCATCGCAAGTCAGCGTATAACTCGCCGAGAAGACTTCAGGGTCGTTAGTCAGTTCAAACCTTCCCATCACCTCCCAATCGCCACCAAAGCCATCAGCGAACTTTGACCTTATCAAAAGCGCTTTGCCTTCAACCTCTGCCTCGCCAAAGATCAGCTTCTCAACTCTCCCGCCATTTGGTGAGATGAACACAAGCCTTGCAAGGTATGGCATTTTCCCAACTGTCTCCCAGTTTGCGTGACGACGAACTTGAAGTGATGCCATACCGTAGCCGAATTTGGTGCGCACAAAAATTAGCCTTGCATGCTTGCTCTGCAAGCCGACTACGCTCGTTGCCTTCACAGTGGCTTTGAATGGACCGTCACCAGTTGCCAAATCACCCAATTGAGCAACTCCTTGAAGGATAAGCATATGCGCCCTAACTGTTCTCTCTTCACCCATGATGTTCACTTTTGCTTCAGCAAATGCATCAAGCATCTCATCGCTCCCTGCTCTTGCCCTCCAAGAAACGATTGCTTCCTTGCCCGGTCTTATCAATGGGAAGCGTTTCTTCACCAGCTCAAGCAACTTTATGCCTTTAGCGTTTTGGATTGATGCTGTAATGCCATCAGCACAAGAAGTCCCATTGTTCCTTATAACCATGCTTACCGTGAACTCCTCGTTCGGTTGCAGTATAAACCTTTCTGGGCGCAACATGCAGGCTTCAAGTTTCGGTGATAACTCAACTTCACTTTCGTCCTCCCATTCACCGTGTTTCACCAATATGCGCACACTCGCTTTTCCGACCCTCAACCCAAGTAGGCGAAATTCAACCTCCTCCCAATCGCCCGGTTGGACGCTCGGCGTTTGCTTTGCATTCTTCTTGTCATCGCTATGAATGCCCTTAGGGAGTGCCAGCTCAACGGTGAATGGTGTGGCTTCATCACCTGCGTTCCTGACTTTAACTCTCAGCGTGCACTCTTCTCCTTCCTTTCCCTTCGTCTCAATCAACTTGACCTTGTAGATTTGTGGCACCGGACCTGCACGCTCAACATAAGAAATGTCGTCTAAGAGCCACTCACCCCTTCCACCGACAATCCGTGGTGCCACTTGAACCCATTTAACTTTTGGTGAGCGTGTAAAGTCGTATGCAACAATGCCCTTATGCCATCTGCCATCGCCGATGTGGCTTTTTGGGACAGTGTAATAAGCTCTTGGGAGACCTGTGTCTTCAAGTGGCTTTGAACTCATCGGTATGACATAGAACACCAACCTTGCGTTATCCATTGCGCTTACAGCCTTATACCAAAATGATATTGCCCCTTTGAGTTGAGAAAGCATTGCACCTTGTTCGCCACTGAACGCCTTCCATGCCCTGTTTAAGCCTGTCTCCCTTTTCGTATCTTTGATGCGCAGGAGCCTAAGCGAGTGCTTGCCAGAATGAGCATCGGTGGAAACGCCTATCTCGCTATCAGGTGGTCCTCCGACTGGTTCCCAATCAACTGGGAAACCATTTGCGCCCACAACTTCAAAGCCACCATTCGTCACTGGGTTGCCAACTTGCTCTCCTGCGTGTGCACACGAGAAGCAAACTGAAACAATCGCAACCACGACCAAAACCACTCGCATCACCTCTCACCTCCATGTATCATTTGCAATCAGTGCAAAAGCAGATAGTTACCACTTTGGCTTCTCATTCTTAGCGAACCAGCTGAGCAACAGCTTCATTCTGTCAGTTGGCTCCTTTGACGGCTTAGTATCGTTTGGGTCACTACCATGCTCAACGCTCCAGCCATGCCACTCCCTGAACGCATGATATGTCCAATCCCATCCATACTCCTCAAAAAGCTCAATGCAGTCGCTCAAATACTGTGCTGCGCCCGGTGCCCAACGGATTGCGCTGAATTCGCCAACATAGATGTGCACATTGTAGGCGAGCTGGAACTCACGCACAGGCTGTAGGACTTCTCTTAGCCGTTCTTTGTTCCATTCCACTCCACCGATCTTCCCTGGGTATGCAATTGGAACCCATTTCCTGCCGACACCTTGATGTGTAAACTCTCCCGGGACATACATGTGGACTTGATAAATCACATTCGGCACATCAACTGGCTCAAGCTCACGGAAACCACTTGGTGATGACCACTCGTTTGCTTCAATGAAGATTGGCACATCTTTATCAATTGCGCGTATTGCCATTGCAGCTCTGACTTGTGCTCCAAGGTAATCAGGGACACCTTCTGGTGACGGTATGTTTTGAACTGGTTCGTTGACCAAGTCATAACCCCATATCACTTTGTTGCCCTTGTAGCGCCTCGCAACCTTCTCCCACAACTTTACGAAGTGGTCTTGATAAAGTGGCTCATGGAATATCGCCAGATCACGATTGCTATATCGCCCACCAGGCGGTGTGTGCATGTCAACGACGACATAAATTTTGTATCTTCGGCATGCCTCTAACACCCTATCAAGTTCTTCCAACTTCGCTTCAAACCATCTATCGTATTCATCCAAGTCCCTGTCAGTTCCGACCTTTCCCCAGTTCCTGCATATTTGCCAGCGTATCACATTTGCATTCCACTCCAGACCGAGGGTGCGCAAGTCTTCTTCCCTAAATTGTTGTGGTGACATGACACCACGAAGGCGAGGTAGATCATGCCCTTTGAATGGTGGTTTGGGGTTCTTTGGTGGCTCAGGACGCTTAACTGGCAACCTCCATACAGTTATGCGAATGTTATCAAACCAAACCGTTCCAGAGCTACCTTGCAAACCAAGGTAAATCCAGCCTTGCGTCACATCGGGCGCTATTGGCGCACTGAATGACACCTTACGCCAATCAAATGTGCCGTAGACATTATCTTCGTTTTTCCAAAAAGCTCCCTGGCTTGGCGATACGTAGTGAAGCATAAACTTAACGCCCAACCACGGTTGCGGTGGTTTTGTCACATCCTCAGCCTTTGCCATGCACTCAAAAAACAAGCGACATCCACGATATGGCGTCAGGTCAATTGGCATGCGAACCATGTAGCCACCTTCTTCCTTACCCTTTGGCACAGTAATCTTGAGCGATGTTGTCCCATTGTAGCCTGTCACCCATTGTGCAAACTCAGCTTTTGACCATGCCTCTCGTTCCTGTGGTGTATCAAAGCTGGTGCGAAAGACAACATCACCCGGCTTTATGGAAACGCCTTGTTCAAAGCTTGCCATAACCAACACACTCCCCACGATGAGGAAAAAGATGAAAGATGAAAAGCATGTGCCATAGCGCTTGATAAGAGGCGACATTGCTTCTCTCACCTCTTGCACAATCTGCTACCGAAGGCTATAAGCACAGTTTAGCACATCAATGTTGTAGGCATGATGCATCCTCGGTGAGCAAAGCGCGCTAAAGTTATCCGTGAGCATTACAGTAGGAAATGCTTTAATCAAGGGTGACAGACAAATGAAAGGGGTTGTCTTAGCTGGTGGGACTGGCTCAAGGCTCTATCCGTTGACGAAGATCACGAACAAACACTTGCTTCCAGTTTACAACAAGCCGATGATCTTTTATCCGATTGAGGCTCTCGTCAAGGCTGGCATCCGTGAGATAATGCTTGTGACTGGTGGTGAGCACGCAAGTGATTTTGCGCGCTTGCTCGGTGACGGGCGTGAGATGGGCGTTAAAACGCTATACTACGCATATCAAGATAAACCGCTTGGGATAGCTCATGCGCTAAGCTTAGCTGAAGATTTCGTCGGGAATGAAAAATGCGTTGTATTCTTGGGCGACAATGTGATTGAAGGGAACATAATCAAGCATGTTAGGCGTTTCGCTGAGCAGGAGAAAGGCGCAATGGTGCTCCTAAAGGAAGTCCCAAACCCTCAAGACTATGGCTGTCCAGTGTTTGAGGGTGATAGGATTGTGCGCATCATTGAGAAGCCAAAGGAGCCGCCAAGCAAATACGCAGTCATAGGGATTTACTTCTACGACGCAGATGTGTTCAAGATCATCAAAACGCTCAAGCCCTCACAAAGGGGCGAGTTTGAAATAACGGATGTTAACAACGCATACGCTGAAAGGGGGCTTTTAAGCTACGATTTCCTTGATGGGTGGTGGGGTGACTGTGGCGCCTCAATTGATGCATGGCTCTGCATAAACAACCTCGTGGCAAAGACGGGCGCAAATAAAGTTGAGCTATAACCGTGCACATTGAAACTGAGTATGCCAATCAATGACATGAGGCGGTGGTGAACGAGTTATGTTGATGCGCGTGACACTCCCAGAGAAAGGTTTATCTTGGCTCATCAAGCTTAATGAGACAACCACTGCAAAAAACATTTACAAAGCGCTTCCAAAGGAAAGCCAAGTTGAAGTTTGGGGCGAAGAAATATACTTCCCAATCGGTGTGGATAAGGGCGAGGATGATATAACACACGAGTTTGTTGCCCCAGGAGATGTCGGCTATTGGGAACCAGAAAAATGCCTTTGCTTATTTTTTGGACCAACGCCAGAAAGCCCACCCGGAACAATAAAACCTGACTCACCAGTTGTGATTGTTGGGCGCATAATAAGCCCATTCGGAGACTTCAAAAGCGTTTGTGACGGTGATAAAGTTATCGCTACACCACAACCGTGAGCTTTTCCCTTCACTCAATGCTTAGTTCACTTCTGCCGCAACCTTAGTTCCAATTAACGAGGTGCTGGAGTTGGTTGACCAGGTGTTGGTTGAAGCTGTTTTTGAAACTCCATTTGCAGTTGCTGTATCTGTTGCTCTGTTGGCTTTGGAGCTTGAGTTGCCTTTGTGCGCTTAACAGTCCAAACAATACTGCATACAGCTACAACAACTGCAATGACAACTAAAGCCACTACACCTATTGTCTTACCTTGCATTTACATTCACCCCTTCCTACTTCCCACGAGTGTAAACAGCCCAATACCAATATGGGTCACGAGCTGGATCAACAGCAATTGTCTTCTTAAGCCACTTCACATGCCCATCAACGAATGCAATATTGAAACCAGCACTATGCCATGCCGAGCCTCCACATCCAGTGCCAATGACGGGGACAGGTCCGCATGCGCCCGGTGTCTCACTCGCTTCAGGTATAGGCCAATTCTGTCCCCAATCCTGTCCTGGTCTGCGAGGTCCAAAGACGATACACCATGAGTCACCAAATGCTATCGTCTCACCGGGATATCTCATCCTCGCCAATTTTGCTCTCTCATGGTCACCGAGCTCGCCACGGTCGCCCGGGTCTCCTATTGATGGGTCACTGAACCAATTCATCCCGTAACCTCCCCAAAAGCGTATGTAGCTATCACCAGCGTTCCTACACGGTGCATAGATACCACCTATCACATTACTTCCGTTCCATACATCCAGACCACGCCATGCATACGCTACAGTTGGGCATGCAAATATTTGCACATTTTTCACATATGGCTGAAGCAAGCCCATCCACCAGATTCTTCCAGACTGTCCTTGGAACCATGATTGTGTCCACATAGCCACCCATGTCTCATCGTAGTCATTTGCATACATATGCGCAGCAAGAACTATCTGCTTCAAGTTGCTTTGACAGCTTGCAGTCCTTGCCTTCTCCCTCGCCCTCGCAAACACAGGAAACAGAATCGCTGCCAGGATGGCGATTATAGCAATCACCACCAGAAGCTCAATAAGTGTAAAACCAATTCGCCTACCACTTGCAACTTGCATATCCATTCACCTCCGTTTGGTTTTTTGTTTGCCCCATCAATGAGGCTGTTCACTTATTAGTATAGTCAAAAAAAAGATCGTTGTCAAGACATCGCCATCAAGCAGTTCTAACGCCTCTCGCTTACCCGAGTGGGCTTCTCAAGCCATCCACATCGTTTGTTTTCTCTTAAGTGCTTACTGCTGTTGCGCTTCCGAAACAATGGGTTTCAAAGTGAGCACAAACTCAACTGTTTGCCCCTTGCGCCATACATTCCTTAAACCACTGTGAATTTGAAGCTCAAAGAAGTTAAGCCCATAGGTTCTATCATCCTGCAGCCACCAAAACGCATTCGGCACCTTCTCAATCTCAAAGAGCACACCAACACCTGCCTTCGTAATCCATCCAACTGGCTCAAGCGTATTGCTCGTGAAGAAGACAGGGCTTGGACCTTGCGGTGGCTTCTCTGGAAATGGCTTTAACTGCATTCGTCCACCAACCACCGTGAACCATTGCCCTTCCGCTACTACTGGATTTGGTATCCATGCCTCTATGAGCACCGATTCCATCTTTATGTCATCAAGCGGTGTCAATTCGTAGCTTACTGTCACTCCGTCATCAGTTTGCGTAATCGTTTGAGCCCATTTGATTGAGCTTCCATTTGATGTTGCTTGCCCTGTAATGGTTATCTGTCCATCTTGCTCCTCACGCTTCACATTACCTGCCGATAGGTCAACTTGCCTGAACATCGGAGGCCATCCCCAACCTGGTGGAGCAACCCTGAAACCAAAGTTGATGAAGCAAAGCTGTCCCTTAACAGAGAACCTCGCAATGCTACCATTTGGTGCTATTTCAGCTCTGTAGATGCGTTGTGGTTGTGGTGGCTGTGCAGGTGGTTGTGGTTTAACTTCCTTTTGTGTAGGTTGCGTAGGTTCTTGTTGAGGAGGTTGAATTGGCTTAGGTTGTTCCTGTGGCTTCTGTGGCAACTGCTCTGGTGGCTTTTGTGGTTCTTGCGTTTGTATCGGTGGTTGAATTTCTGGTCGCTTCACAACAACGGGTGGACGGCGAAGTTGGTTCACAACAGGTAAAAGTGTTGGGTCGTAGCGCAATGCAAGTTCAAATGCAGCTTCAGCATGATATTGCATCCCCAACTCCATGTAAGCTTTTCCAAGCCACGCATAGTAAGCTCCAACTGTAGGTGCTACCCCAATTGCCCTCGTGAGATAACAAAGCGCATTCCACATGTCTCCAGAAAGCCAATAAGCTTGTGCCAATGACCATAGCAACTCGGCGTCGTATGGGCGTTGAGTTAATGCTGTTCTCATAGTGTTGATGCGTTCCTCAATCTTTCCAGCATTGTGGTAAAGCTTTAGAGTCTCAAGCTTAAGCAAATGTGCATTCCAAATGTGCTCTTGTCTTTTTACAGCCTCGTTTAGCAATGCAACTGCCTCATTCAACTTACCATCTGATGCGAGTCTCCTTGCCTCTTTGATGGTTTCCTCTTCAACCTGAGCGCTACAGACAGCGAATGCAACAAGTGCTACTAATGTCATTGCAACAATCTTTTTGTGATGCATTGAACTCACCTCCTTTGCTCAATACAGTTGACATACTAACCCACCCATTGGTTGCCCCTCAAGCCCTTCGTTTCTTAACTACCTTTCTATCTTCACTATCGTCCCGCTCTCTGCGCTTTCATGTATTGCTTGCGCTATCCTTGTTGCCTCAAGTCCGTCTTCACCAGTCGCAAAGACGCCCTTTATCTCGCTTATCTTTGCTCCGTCAAGCATCATGCTGACTATTTGTGCAAAGTCAGCTATTGAAGCTATTCCGTAGCCTTCCCACCATTCACGCCCGAATGCGTCATAGCGCAACCTCAAGTATGCTGGGTTATGCGATTGCTGTTTTGGTGAATCTGTCTCACAACATGTTCTTGTGCCCCTATCTTGCGCATCGCATTCTGCGATTCCCGAAGTCCCTATTAGGCGCAAGCCCTGATTCACCGTTGCCTCAAACTCATCTGGTAGTATCCAACATGTCTGGAAGCAAACTGTTGCCCCGTTCTCAAAACAGACCATCGCTGTGATTGAGTCGTAGGTGTCAATCCCCATTGCAACGAGCTTCTCCTTCTTTCCTTTTGCCCACACTTCGGTTGCGTTACTTTGCAGTAGCCATCTCACGAGGTCGTAGTAGTGTATCCCAAGGAACCAAGCTGGCGAGGTCATGTGAGCCCACTTCCTCAACCAATCCCTTGGAACCTCCAACCTGTCTTCCATGTATGCGTAGCCATACTGTATCTTTCCAAGTTCGCCAGCCTCTATCTTTCTCTTAAGGAGTTGATGATACTCGTCGTAGCGCTTGTGGAAGTCAACGCACAGAAGCACATTTTTCCTACGCGCCGCCTCAACCATCTCAATGCATCCATCAACTGTCACATCAAGAGGCTTCTCACATAACACATTCACTCCTGCCTCTATGCAATCAATGACTATTTGGCGATGCAAGTGGTCTGGAGTTGCAACACTCACTGCATTAAGCTCCTCGTTTTCAAGCATCTCTTTATAGTCGGTGTATGGAGTGAAATGGAACTCCCTCATCCTTGCCTCAAGCAATTCTTCATTCACATCGCAAGCTGCAACGAGTTCCACCAACCCGAGCCAACTGAGCTGTCTGTAACAGCGCAGATGGTTTATTCCGAACCTGCCAAGCCCTATCACGCCTACCTTTGGGCATGCCATTTTTCACTTCACCTCGTTCATCCCGCACCAGAGTATGATCCCAAGGGCAAGTGCTTTTGCACCGTTAATGATATCACTGATGCTTATCCTCTCGCAAGATGAGTGAGCAAAGGATGCATCGCCAGCACCAAACACAACCGTCGGTATGCCAGCAAGCTTCGCGTAGAGGCGAGCATCGCAACTTATGTTCCATCCCGTGATCTTTGATGGGAGAGAAAACGCTTTAACAGCGCTATGGAGTGTCACTGGCAATGGGTGGTCTGGTGGTATCTCGTATGCGTCATTGTGTAGCTTTGGGAATGTGAGCTCAAAGTGTTCCTTCAACCACTCATCCTCAGTAGATAGAATGGCGCTTGCTAACTCAGCTTTGACCTGCTCAATACTTTTATTCGGCAGGAAGCCGACACCGCCTTCAATTGTGCACTCATCTGGAATCATTGATGGCCATGTCCCGCCGCTTATTTTGCCGATGCATATTTGGACTGGGTGTTCATAATCTTCAAACAACGGATATCCCTTGCTCTCGTTTATCAGCTTCTCCTCGTAGCGCAGCAGGAGCCTTATAACTTCGGTCATCTTCTCAATTGCGTTTACTCCATCGTGTCTTCTGCCCATATGCGTTGACTTCCCGAATGTGCGTATGCGGAACCAGAGCGCTCCCCTGTTTGCACAATAAACGTTGAACCCTGTTGACTCAAGCACAATCGCACCATCTGCTTTACAGCCCTGCCTTATGAGCGCGAGTGCCCCATTACCTCCAACCTCTTCCTCAATGACAACCTGCAACTCCAAGTCGCCACAAAGCTTTATCCCAAGTTCCTTAAGAGCGCTCACCGAAAGAAGAAGCATAACTATCTGACCCTTCGCATCTACAGCGCCTCTCCCGTGCACAAACTCACCATCAAAGCGTGGCTTGAAAGCCTCCTCCCAGCCACCTTCTGGAACAACATCGGAGTGCGTTTGCACTATTAAGCTTTTACCGCCACCTTTACCTTTTTCCTTCGCCACAATGTTGTATCGCCCATCGTATGGCATTTCATCATCACTATGCGAATACTCAGGGTCAAGGAAAATGTCATTCGGTATCTGGTGCCTCTCTGGCTCAAGCCCAACCACCTGCATCAATTCCGCTACTCGTTCTTGCACCTCTGCCTCATTTCCCTGAGTGCTCCTCATGCTTATCAGTTCCATAAGCCAATCAACTGCCATCCCTCTTTTCACTTCAATCGATTCGCTCAGCGCCTTGCATATTTCCTTCACTTTCTGCTCATGCTCATTCATGGTCTCACCACCCACAAAAGTTATCATACAACATGGCAACCCAACCTCTCATCCGTGCGTCAAAATAAACGCCAAACCATGCTTAGCTCTTGCGAGCTAAAATTTGAGACGGCGCACACAGCACACAACTTAGGAGTGAGGTGATGAGCCTATGCGTGTTAGGTGGCTTCCAACGATTGTGGTAATGTTGTTTTCACTCTGTGTGGTGTTCTCGTTTCACCGTGTGTTTGCCTTAGCCAACGGCGAAGAGCAGAAGTCCGAAGTGGCTAAGGTTGGCGAGAAGGCACCCGAGATTGAGCTCAAGTCAGTTGATGGTAAGACTGTTAAGCTCTCCGAAGTGCTTCAGGACGAGAAGACGAAAGTGGTTGTGCTCAACTTCATGTCCATCGGCTGCCCATATAGCCAAAAGCTTGAACCCCTTGTATGTCGCCTGCTTGAGGAGCGTCAAAAGGACGGGCTTGTTGTGCTCGGCATCGTCAAGGAGTTCGGAAACCCTGAAGGCGTTAAGGGCTACATTGAAAGGATGAAGATCAAGTATCCGTTGCTCCTTGACGAGGGTTTGAAGTTCTTCAAGCAAGTCTACGGTGCACCTAACACTCCGACGCTTTTCATCATCAGCAAGCAGGGCAAGTTGCTTGGAAAATACATCGGGCTACTTGGTGAGAGCGATGAAGAGTATTACAAGTTCCTCAACGAAGCCATCACTGCTGCCATCAACGGCAAGGAACTGCCGCCAGCTCCCGAGAAGTTAAGGGGGAAGGGGTGAAAGGTGTAGGACATGCCCTTGGTCTAAGGGCAAACGGACGAGTGCTAAATGTGTGCTGTGTGCGCCCTCATTGCATCCCTCCAAACCCGGGGGTGACAATGCCACCACCCGGTCCCCAAGGTGAGATGACACCGCCACCACCGCCAGTTGAAGGTATTCCTGTTGCTGGTTTGCCATACACATACAGCTTGATGAAGTTCTCAGCGTTCTGGAAGCCAAGTGACCTTGAGAGCTCATCCTCCCACTTCTTCATGTCAATGCGCCACCACAACAGCTCGCGTATGACTGGTATGTTCGTTTTGAGAGTGAAGTTAGTGGATGTAAACTTGATCTCGGCAGGCACAAGGACACATTCATTTCCCTTTGTTGCTGCCCCCAAAGTATAGGTCATCGATTTGAGTATCTCCAGAATCTTTGCCTGAAGCGCATCGCCTTGCTGTATAGTCTGGACGAATTTACCTCTCCATTCGCTCCCAACATGCTCTGATGCAGTTTTCCTGTCACCGTTTTTGAGTGCGTCAAGGAATTGACTGACCCTGTTTTGTGGCGTTTCAACAGCTGCAAAGTAATAGATCACCGCTATGACAAGTCCGATAGCTAATGCGCCCCAAAAATAGCGTGCCAAAACGAGTGTCATAAAACTTTTTCACCCCCTGAACGGCTTTTGCATCTTACACTACCATCGCTAACTCGTTTCAGACAAATGTGTGCTCACAGCTTTGCTTCGCCTCACCCTTTCAACTTCAATGGCAATAACTGTCATCGGCACACCAAGAAGGCTTGCCAACCTCTCAATAACCCTATCCGTCTCGCGCTTTATCAAGTCCAAGTTTGCGCCCTCCTTGCTTTCCTCTTCTTCTATGAAGTCGGCTATTTGTGCAGCAGCGTCCAAAAGGAAACGGGCTCTTGTGCACTCATACTGGCGATGTGTCATACGATGAAATTGTTGTGACAGCCTTTGCCAAAGCTCACGCCACGTCTTTTCAGCGGTCACGCCAGCAACAGCAGTCATTGCCCTTTGGTGCTCAAGCTGATGCTTTATTGCCATCATCTCTTTGTAGCGCTCATAGTCTTCCCAGCTCCTCCCTTGTATGATCTTGCTTTGAAAACCTTCACCAACAAGTTGGCGCAATATTTTGTCAAGCAAATTTTTTGTAGTTGGTGCTGTCACATGTGGCATAAGTGGTGCATGCTCATACGGACAGCCAAGTATGAACTCGTTACCGTCAAACCCCAAAGGCACAAGCGCATCAATAGCCTGCCATACTGCTGGTGTCGGCGCTTGTAGATGCTGAACAAGCAACCTCTTTATGCGTTGCCAGAGCACTGATGGCTCTATTTGCTTTCCTGAACTCATTTGCATCACCTCCTTCCAGTTTAAGTTTTAGCACATGCTATCGCCCTATTGCTTGCCTGTCGTCCTCAGTTTTTTCTACTCCAACCAGTGGGCTCCAAACTGCATTTGCATACCATCTGCCAACGCTTTCCACTTTGAGCGTGACTCCCTGTGGCACTTGTGAGAAAGCCCCTGGGAGACGCACAAGCTTGTTTTTGAGCAACACAAATGAAGGTGATTGCCTCGGATAGAGTTGCTCAACACCAACGAGCGTAATCTGTTCGCCAACCTTAGGCTGTATATCCATCTGTGTCTTTAGTGCCTCATTACCAAACGCTATCTCAAACTCATCTCTCTTGAGCGAACTGTGTCCAAACAGCCATATATGTCTCTTAGCCAACACTTCAAGCCTTTCAAGTTCTGCCTCGCCAGATTGAATGAGTGTCGCAATGACTTCGGGATGAGCGCATATGACAGCGTCAATATCAGCAGGGTGTATACTCGCCTCAAGCAAAAGCTTCCTACGCAATTGCACTGCGATTGTTGACGCTGATAATACTCTCCCAGCTCCAGCACAGCACTCACATTGTTCGGTGAGGACCTCTTCAAGGCTTGAGCCTTTCCTTTGTCTTACAAGCTCAAGAACACCTATCGGGCTGAGAGTCAATATTCTCGTCTCAGCATCATCGTTCAAAAGCCTTTGCTCAAGGTGCTTTTGCAGTTTGCTCCAATCATGTGTGCTATGCATATCAATGAAGTCAACAACAACGAGTCCGCCTATGTTGCGCAGTCTCAATTGTCTTGCTATTTCGTCTGCAGCCTCCATGTTTATGCGTAACAGCATCTCGCGTGAATCACCGATTAACACATGACCAGAGTTTACATCAATGCTTGTTAGCGCTTCGGTGGTCTCAATAACGATGTAGGCGCCGCTTGGCAACTTGACAACCTTTGATAAAGCTGCTTCTATCTGATGGGCTATGCCATAGGCGTCAAAAAGTGGTATAGGCGAATCGTGTAGCTCTATTTTGTCTGCTATGTCAAGTTGGTGTTCTACTGCGAGGCTGAGCAGGGATTTGTAATGCTCTTCGGAATCAACTACGATCTTGCTTACACCCTTCGCGGCTAAAAAGGCAACCCTTTCAATTAAACTCATACTGCGGTAAAGCAATGCTGGTGCTGGTTCGCTTTCATACCTGCGTATTATCTCGTGCCACAGGTCTATAAGTTCTTTGATGTCGTTTGCTATCTCATCTTCGCTTCTTCCAGCTGCCTCACTTAGCACATGTATCCCGCAGTCAAACGGGCGGTGCTTTTCGGCTATATGCAATAGCCTTGTTTTCTCCTTTCCACTGGCTATCGCACGCGAGACCGATGTGTGGTCTGCGCCTTGTGTGATTAGCTCAACGAACTTACCAGAGAGGGTTATGCGTGTTGTTAAGCGGGCACACTTTTGTCCTCTTGGCTCATGTGTCACTTGAACGAGTATTGGTTGACCAACCTTGAGCATCTCAATTGATGCTTTGCTGATTCGCCCGCTCCAGTCAACACCAATGCACTTTGGTGCTATGTCATCGGCTTGTATGAAGCCATACTCATCCTCACTCAACTTAACAAACGCTGCATCTATTGCTGGTGCAAGCCTTTCAACAATGCCCTTGTAGATGTTGCCTGAAATCCTTCTACTACTCTCAACCTCAAGCTTTTCAAGTGTCCCTGAAACTACAAGCGCCACCCAAGCTTGCCCCATGCACGAACTTATGAGAAGAAGCGTTTCTTCGCCATGATATGGATTTTTATCGTCTTCCATCTCATCATCCTCTCACATGCTTTTTGCCCGTTTGTGTGTCCCAACAAGCCCCAACAAGCTGTGAGCCATATTGAACTTCAAATGAATTTGACATGCCAAGTGAAGTAGAAGTTTCTAAAGCAAGCAGTTGCTTGAAGGGACGAGCGCGGGCTTGGTTGTGGTGCTTTTGTTTCTCCATTTAAGTGCTCCTCAATATAGTATGAACACAGCAACACCGATGTGCAATAGCTTTATTCGCATACTTGCAAAGTGCCATCAAGAGGCGCTAAGGCAGTGTAATTCATTTTGAGGCTCTCTCTAACTTCTTCATGAGCACGGGCGTCATCTGGAAACGCATATCACATTGCAAGCACCTTATCGCTTCCCTAACTGCTTCCTCTTCATTGAAGCCCAACTCAACTTCATCAAAAGTTTTCCTTCTCCTCTCAAGGTCAATCGTGCGTGGTTTCACCCTCTCCATGTATGCAAAGCCTTCTATGCGTCCCATCCAAAGGCTTCTTTTTTCAATGAAGCCCTCGTCAGTGAGCTTTTCATCAATGTTTCCGTCACCGCCAAGGTAACGGTCAATTGAAGAGGCAGCTATCCTGCCATGCGCTATCGCCTCAATAACTGATGACGGACCAAGAACCACATCCCCGCCAGCGAAGACACCGTTTCTGCTCGTTGCAAGCGTTTCAGGGTCTACCTCTATCAAGCCCCTTCTCGTCAGCTTAACATCAAATCCTTCGGGTATGCTTGGCGCTTGCCCTATGGCGACGATGAGCGTATCAAAACGCATAATGAACTCTGAACCTTCAATCGGTATTGGTCTTGGGCGCCCCGTTGAATCAGGCTCTCCAAGCTTCATGCGCACAAGCTCAACGCAGACAAATTCGCTATCACCAAATATGCGCTTCGGTGCGACAAGGAATTGTATCTCAACACCTTCAAGGAGAGCAGCTTCAACTTCTTCGTGGAGTGCTGGCATCTCATCCCTGCTACGCCGATAGAGTATTGTCACGCTTTCAGCACCAAGCCTTATAGCGACCCTTGAAGCATCAATGGCGACATTGCCACCACCTATAACGCCAACGCTTCTTCCCGGATGGAAAGGTTTGCCCATGTTTGCGCCCCTCAAAAACGACAGCCCATCAATAACTCGTGGATGCTCCTCACCCTCTATTCCAAGCCTCAAAGGGCTTTGTGCACCTATCGCTATGAAGACGGCTTCAAAGCCATTTGCAAACAGCTCATCAATGTTCTCTATCCTCGTCCTTTTGCGCAGTTCAATGCCAGTTGAAAATATCTCTTCTACTTCTTCAGCGAGCACATCCTTTGGCAATCTGTAATGTGGGATGCCGAAGCGCATCATACCGCCAGCTTCCTCATTTTCATCAAACACAGTTACATCGTGCCCAAGCTTCCTCAGGTAGTAGGCTGTTGTTAAGCCTGCGGGACCTGCACCTACAATCGCTACTCTCCTGCCGGTTCGTGGCTTGAATACGGAACGCTCCTTCCATTTCGGCTTTGCGTTATCGGCGACAAAGCGCTTAAGCAAGCGTATTGAGATCGGTTCGTTTACTTCATCTCTTCTGCAAGCTTCCTCGCACGGGTGCATGCAGACTCGCCCAAGAACCTTAGGGAATGGAACTTTCTCACGGTTGACTGCAAGAGCATCCTCAAACTTACCTTCAGCTATTAGGCGCACATACCTTGGCACATCAATGTTAGCTGGGCAGGCAAACTTGCATGGGACCAACACTTGTTCCCTCGGCTTATCATCAAATTTGACCTTATCAAGGAGTGCACCAGATGGGCAAACTTCAACACATGTGCAACAGAACCTGCATCCAGAGTCGGCGAGTTTCGTTTCTGGAGGTGCACCAGTATACGAAGAACGCCCACGAAACATGAACCCGATTGCACCTATGCCACGAGCCTCTTGGCACGCTTTTATACAGCGCTCGCAAAGAATGCATTTGTTCCTGTCAATCAGGATCAAAGGCTCATCGGTGATCTCTTTAAAGCCCCTCTCCGAGTATTCCGGCTTTGGCATATCCTCTGGCAAACCAACTTCTTCAACAATGGAGCGAAGTTCACATGCCTCCCACTTCTGACAGCAACGCAAATTCAAAGGCACATCATAGTCGCATGATGTTAGATCGCATGTGCTTCTCTTGTCACATGTTAGGCAAACACTGCACGGGTAGTTGCTAAGCAAAAGCCACAACACATGTTGCCTTAGCTGTTTTAGTATCGGTGTGTTCGTCCTCACTACCATGCCATCTTTGCATTCCATAGTGCAGGATGTGTGGAAGCCCTTCATCCCTTCAATTTCAACTATGCAGAGCCTGCATGCACCTGTTGGTGAAAGCATCGGATGATAGCAAAGCGATGGTATGCGTATGCCGGCGCTCCTTGAAGCGATGAGGACAGTTGTGCCCTCAGGGACTTTCACTTGTGTTCCATCAATTGTAACTGTCACATACTTTCTCACTTGCGCCATCCTTGATGGTTCACCTCGTGCGAACTTATACCTATGCTAAACCTCATCTCGTCACTTGACATGTAGAGCGCATTGCCAGCTGGCGTCAACAGTCATGTAAGCCAAAAAGTCAAAACCAATTATCCTTGCTCAATGCGCTCCCTTATCAGCCTCTCAACGCTTTGTATCGTTTGTCTTCCGTGAACTTGCTCATCAATGACGACGACTGGAGCCATCCCACAGCAACCCAAACACGCAACCCTTTCAAGCGTGAGCATCCCATCCTTTGTAGTTTGACCTGCACCTATGCCGAACTTCTGTGAGATGTAGTTGAATATATCCTGCCCACCCATGACATGGCATGCTGTTCCGAGGCAGACTTTAATCACATGCTTACCACGAGGCGTGAACCTGAATTGCGCATAGAATGTCAGCACCTCATAAACTTCAACCTCAAATATGCCAAGCTCGGATGCCACCTTCTTTATGGCTTCCCTTGGGACATAACCGTATATAGCTTGTATCTCTTGAAGAAGCGGGATTAAGCTACTGCGTTCCCTGCCATGCTTCTCAATCAGTGTGTTGATGTTAGCATCCATTTCACCCAACCAATGTTCACTCCTCTCAGACCACCTGCTGAAACATCGCCATACCAAAATTCATGCAACTTGGTTGCCCGATGCAAAAGCCATGCTACAATAATGTAGGGTTTACAATGCCACATGTGAGGTGTTCCCATGAATGGCTACCTTCATAGGGCTTGGTGAGGGCTTGCTAAGGCTTTCACCACCAAACCACGAGCGCATAGAACAGGCTAATTCATTTGAGATCCAAATAGGCGGTGCTGAATTGAATGTAGCAGTTGCGCTATCAAGGCTCGGCATTGATTCCGCTTGGATATCAAAGCTCGTCAACAACTCAATAGGCAGGTTGATAGTCAACCGTGCACGCCAATATGGCGTTGATGTTTCAAGGGTTGTTTGGAGTGACACTGGGCGCGTCGGCATTTACTTCCTTGAAGTTGGAGCTACACCGAGGGCTAACCTCGTCATTTACGACAGGGCTAATTCAGCAATCAACACATTGAGAGCCGATGAACTTGATTGGGATTTCATATCAAAGGCTAAAGTGATGCACACGACCGGAATAACACCAGCGCTAAGTGATAGCGCTCGCAAGCTCGTTGAAGATGTTGTTAAGCGCCTAAAAGAGATTGATGTCCTCCTCAGCTTTGATGTGAACTACAGAAGCAAGCTCTGGTCACCTGATGAAGCGAGGGAGACACTCCTCAAAATATTGCCCCATGTTGATTTCCTCTTCGTGACCTACGAAGACGCAAAATCAGTTCTTATGATGGATGGTGCACCTGAGGAGGTTGTAAAGCAATTGAGAAAAGAATTTGCATCGGTTGTTGCTATGCTCACATTCACTGAGGGTGGTGCTATGCTATGTGCTGATGGGGAGACGGTTCACTACCACCCGCCATACAAAATCTCACTTGTTGATCGGTTGGGAGCTGGCGATGCATTTGTTGCAGGAGCGCTTTCGGGGTGGCTTGACGGATTGCCATGGGATAAGTGCCTCGCAAAAGCAGTTGCTATGGCAGCATTGAAGTGCACGATCCCGGGAGACTTCGCAATCGTTGAAAAAGATGAGCTTGAAACATTGCTTAGCAGTTCCTCAATCGCCGTAAGAAGGTGATGATGCGATGGTGCAGCTCAAAGTTAGCCCCAAGCATGCGCTGAAGCAAAAGCTCATCCTGCGCCGTCCACCAGATGCTTTTCTTGAGTTGCTCACGAAACCAAGCTCAGAACTTGAAAGCATCGTGAAACGCATTGAGAGCCATCCCCTATTCCATCAGCTTGTGTCAATGGGTGTTGTGCGCAAAGTTTGCTACAAGAGTTTAGCGACATGGAAGGTTATCAAAGAGTGTGATATGCGATGGTTAAGCGACTTCCTCAGGAAGCATATTGAGTGGCGTTCAGGTTGGCAATCGGATTTGCTCTCACAAGATGCGCTCAAGCGTGTTGATGAGCTCGCACGCAAATACGGTGTGACAGCCACTCAGTTGAAGAAGGCGATTACACTGTTGAAGAAGTTGCTCGCAAACAGCGAGGAAAAACATGAGCACTTGCAAAGCGAATCACAAGTTGAGGATGAAGAGGGAAGGGATGTTGATCTGCCCTCAGTAAATTCACTTTATGTAGACCTCTCGGAAGACATAGTAGCTATACAGAGGTTTGTTGAGCTGTATGGAATAAGCGAGTGCGACTTCTTGAAGTTTTATGAAGGTGAGATGAGCCCAAGCGAACTTTGTTCTCGCTACGGCTGTAAGATGGCTGATGTGATGCACCTACTTGAACACATAAAGAGGGTGCAAGTGCACGAAATATTTGCCGAGGCTTCCATAGCGCCCGTTAGGTCTTCGGTGGCTTCGTCGGGCGAAATACAATTTGAGGTTGTAGCGAGAGCCTCAGTTGATGCTGGTGGGGCATTGTCAATCCAATTCTTGAACGAACATCTTTACGCAACGAGGTATGTGATAGATGAGGAGCGGTTGAAAGCGTTTGCGCGGTCGCACCATAACGAGGAGTTAAACCATTTGATAAACTTGTTGCGCTACATAAACAGGTGGCACAGCCTCCTTGGGAGATTAGTGTGGACAGTGTGTTATCATCAACGCCGATTCATACTCACTGGTGATGAGGCACTGCTAAAGCCATTGCCTCAGGCTGAAGTTGCAAGGGAGCTTGGACATCATCGCTCGCATATATGCCGTGCGATAAGGCACAGAGGCATTTCAACACCGCATGGAAAATATCCATTGAGCTTCCTATGCGCTTCAAAGGAGCAAGTTATATTGAGTGTAGCTAAGCGCTATCCGCATTGGACAGACCAACAGATTTCGGACTTCATCTTCATGATGCATGGGTGCCGTGTGCCACGACGAACTGTCTCTTACCACCGTTCAAAAGTGCGCAGAGCAAGCAATTGCTAAAATGCCTGCCTAACGAAAGGAGCGTTTGAGGAAAATCTCGGGTGAAATTTGACATATAAATCAACCTTGAACAAAAATAATTTTTGTTTTATAATATAAGTAGTTCGGTAAAAACAATCTTAGATTGGAGGTGATCGCTGATGAAATCCCTTATGAAGTTGACGCTTATCATTATGACTGCTGTACTCACAGCATGTGGAGGAGGGAAGCTTACTCCTCCAACCGTTACTCCTCCTCCAACCGTTACTCCTCCTCCAACCGTTACTCCTCCTCCAACCGTTACTCCTCCTCCAACCGTTACTCCTCCTCCAACGATAAAAATCATCTACCCCTGGGAGGATGGGAAGGTGAATGTGGTTGGGGATGGGGTCATATTGACGGTGAAGGGATATGCTTCCAGGAGTCTAACGAAAGTAGAAGCATTT
>Ga0197143_1001196_pt1 | contig 22777 bp, 16 predicted proteins | sample GBS70_MetaG_FD_148603 | JGI IMG/M metagenome (GOLD analysis project Ga0197143, IMG submission 148603) | Sediment microbial communities from Great Boiling Springs, Gerlach, Nevada, United States - GBS 70_MetaG | ecosystem: Environmental > Aquatic > Thermal springs > Hot (42-90C) > Sediment...
TTGCCTGACCAGAAGGTAGAATGAAATGATATGGCTATCTTGTTTATGGGTGTACAGTGGATGCCTAGGCAGGGGAGTGGATGAAGGCCGTGGTAAGCTGCGATAAGCCCGGGGGAGGAGCAAACATCCTGTGATCCCGGGATCGCCGAATGGGGAAACCCGTTCCGACGAAAGTCGGAACATCTCTGGTAAGCATTGCTTGCCAGAGAGCATACACCCGGGGAACTGAAACATCTTAGTACCCGGAGGAAAAGAAATCAACTGAGATTCCCTTAGTAGCGGCGAGCGAACGGGGAACAGCCTAAACCGTACGTATGTAAAAGCGTGTGCGCGTTGTACGTACGGGGTTGTAGGGGCTGTCCGGAGGAAGGCACACCTTCCTCGGGAAGTTACAAATCCTAAGGGTAGCCGAAGTGGTTGGAATCCCACACCATAGAAGGTGAAAGTCCTGTAGGCGAAACTCTTAGGACTTCCTGGGACAGCTTCCTGAGTACCACGGGACACGTGGAATCCTGTGGGAATCTGGGGGGACCACCCTCCAAGGCTAAATACTAACCCCTGACCGATAGCGCAACCAGTACCGTGAGGGAAAGGTGAAAAGAACCCCGGAAGGGGAGTGAAATAGAACCTGAAACTGTACACCCACAAGCTGTCCGAGCCCTGGTTGGTCTCGAACTTTTGTTCGGGATCAGGGGTGAGGGCGTGCCTGTTGAAGAATGATCCGGCGAGTTATTATGGCTACCGAGTTTAACCACTGCCGTGAGGAGCGGCGTGGGTAGGCGAAGGGAAACCGAGTCTGAATAGGGCGTATTAGGTAGCCATAATAGACCCGAAACCAGTCGATCTACCCCTGAGCAGGGTGAACTCCGTAGAAATACGGAGGGAGGCCCGAACCCTTTGGCGTTGAAAAGCCACTGGATGACTCGGGGGTAGGGGTGAAAGGCCAATCTAGGCTGGAGATAGCTGGTTCTCCCCGAAATAGCTTTAGGGCTAGCCTGGGGAGTTAACCGTTGGGGGTAGAGCACTGGATGGTGTAGGGGCGGTAACCCCGCTTCCGAATCCAACCAAACTCCGAATACCAACGGGTATCTCCCTGGAGTCAGTGGCAGGGGGACAAGCTCCTGTCGCAAGAGGGGAACAGCCCAGATCCCCAACTAAGGTTCCCAAGTCTAGGCTAAGTGGGAAAGGATGTGGAATCGCTAAGACACCCAGGATGTTGGCTTAGAAGCAGCCATCATTTAAAGAGTGCGTAACAGCTCACTGGGAGAGCGGTTCTGCACCGAAAATTCCCGGAGCTTAAGCCTAGCACCGAAGTTGGGAGTGTAGCCTGGTTCGCCCAGGTTACGCGGTAGGGGAGCGTTCCCACTGCAGTGAAGTCGCATCGTAAGATGCGGTGGAGCGGTGGGAAGTGAGGATGTCGGAATAAGTAGCGATAAAGGTGGTGAGAATCCACCTCGCCGTAAGCCTAAGGTTTCCTTGGGCAATGTTCGTCAGACCAGGGTTAGTCGGTCCTAAGCCGTAGCCGAAAGGCGAAGGTGAAGGGAATCCGGTTAACATTCCGGAACCACCTTGTAAGGGTTAGTCACTACCTGTGTGCGCATCAGAGTAAGGCCAGCCTCGTGTCAACTTACGAGGTTTAATCCAGGGGCGACCCTGGAGAATACGAAGCCAGGTGTAGCAGCCTGGTGGAAGTGGCTGAATCTGGTGCCGAGAAAAGCACAGGTTAGGACCTTACAGGGTGACCGTACCGCAAACCGACACAGGTGGGCGGCCAGAATATGGTCAGGCGCGCGGGATAACCTCCGCTAAGGAACTCGGCAAATTGGCCCCGTGTCTTCGGTGGAAGGGGTGCCTACTACCTCGTGGTAAAACCATGAGGTGTGGGTCGCAGTTAAGAGCCTCCTACGACTGTTTACCAAAAACACAGGTCCCTGCTAAAAGCGTAAGCTGATGTATAGGGACTGACGCCTGCCCGGTGCCGGAAGGTTAAGGGGAGGGGTTAGCCTTGACTTTTGTCAAGGCGAAGCTCCGAACCTAAGCCCCGGTAAACGGCGGCCGTAACTATAACGGTCCTAAGGTAGCTGAAGCTGCCTGCCCTAAGAGTAATCTTAGGGGCAATATTCTGCTATATGCGGGGAAGTCCTCAAAAGAGGCTGATGCTCGTCTGTCCCCGCAGGTTTTGCGGGACGGGACAGCAAAAATTCAGCCTACACGGGGATAATCCGCAGGGAAGGAGTAATAAAATATGACTCCCCCTCAGAGACCAAACGCAGAATATCCTGTTAACCTAAAATCTTCGGGGCTGAGCATAGATTGGGTTGTTGGTTTCGTAGATGGTGAAGGATGTTTCCATGTTGCGATAAATAAAAATCCTCAGACAAAGTTTGGTTATCAGATAATTCCTGAGTTTGTAGTAGTGCAACATAAGCGTGATATAAACTTGTTGTATAGGTTGAGAACTTTTTTCGGCTGTGGTGTTGTTAGAAAAAATAAAGATGATAGGTATTGTTTAAGAATAAGAAAATTAGAAAATCTCTTGAATGTTGTGGTACCGTTTTTTGAGAGACACCCGCTTAAATCTAAAAAGAATGTTGAGTTTAAAAAATTTGCGTATGTAGTTAAACTGATGGCTGAAGGAAGACATCTTACAATTGAAGGATTTAACGAAATATCAAAAATAGCTTCGCAGATGAATAGAAAGGTTAACAGGATAAAGATAGAGTCCACCCCCTGTAGAAATACAGGGATATAAGGTGAGCGAAATTCCTTGTCGGGTAAGTTCCGACCTGCACGAATGGCGTAACGAGAGGAGGACTGTCTCGGCGGAGGACCCGGCGAAATTGAGGTGTCCGTGAAGACGCGGACTGCCCGCAGCGGGACGGAAAGACCCCGTGGAGCTTTACTGTAACCTGGTATTGACCTGCGGGGTAGGATGCGTAGGATAGGTGGGAGCCTGAGAAGGTCCGACTCCGGTCGGGCTGGAGGCGCCGGTGAAATACCACCCTTTCTACTTTGTGGGTCTAACTTCGCAGAAAAGCGGGGGACAGTGCCAGGTGGACAGTTTAACTGGGGCGGTTGCCTCCTAAAAGGTAACGGAGGCGTCCAAAGGTACCCTCACCACGAATAGAAATCGTGGGTTGACTGCAAGGGGATAAGGGTGCTTAACTGCGAGACCGACGGGTCGAGCAGGTACGAAAGTAGGGCCTAGTGATCCGGTGGTCCCGAGTGGAAGGGCCATCGCTCAACGGATAAAAGCTACCCCGGGGATAACAGGCTAGTCGGGCCCGAGAGTCCACATCGACGGCCCGGTTCGGCACCTCGATGTCGGCTCATCCCATCCTGGGGCTGAAGCAGGTCCCAAGGGTCCGGCTGTTCGCCGGTTAAAGGGGTACGTGAGCTGGGTTCAGTACGTCGTGAGACAGTACGGTCCCTATCTGCTGTGGGCGTAGGAACCTTGAGGGGGCCTGACCCTAGTACGAGAGGACCGGGTCGGGAGCACCTCTGGTGTCCCTGCTATCTCGTTAGAGGTATTAGCAGGGTAGCCATGTGCTACGTGATAACCGCTGAAAGCATCTAAGCGGGAAGCACACCCCAAGATTAGGGTTCCCGTGGTACCCGTGAGGGTACCCCTGAAGGCCACCCGTAGACTACGGGTTTCCCGAAAGGGACTCCGATAGAGAAATCTATCGGAGGATAGGCTGGGTGTGTAAGCGCAGTAATGCGTTGAGCTAACCAGTACTAATCGGCCGTGCGAGATAGCCATATCATTTGATTCTATCTTTTCGATAAGGAAACAGTGCCTTTCCTGGTGACTATACCGACGAGGAAACACCTGGTAACATTCCGAACCCAGAAGTTAAGCTCGTCAGGGCCGATGGTACTTACCGCTAACTCGCGGTTGGGAGAGTAGGTCGTTGCCAGGAAAGGCATAATATTGTTTTGATGAAAAAAAATTATTTTGTAATATTATTTATTTATGTATCTTCATTGTTTACACACGAAGGTGTGTTTGATAAAAAATACAAGTTTATATTTGGTTACAAATATACACAAGCTAAAGTTCTTTTACAATCAATAGAAAAAGAAGAAATTTTGGTTGATCTTGAAGGTAATCAATATAAATATTTTGACAAAATTTACAAAGAATATCGTATTGAATCTTTATCGAACAATGTTTTTTGTTCTTTTGAAACAAAACCTTTTAATAAAATCTGGTATAGTTTGTATTTTCATTTAATTCCGTCACAAACTGTTAAATTTAACGAATTCCACAGATTGGTTACAACAGAATATGGTTGGTGTGGTGGTTTAGGATTAAGTTATTCATTATTTCCTTTGACTTTGTTTTCAATTGGGATAGAAATTTTTGGTAAAACATTCTTTGAGAAACACAAGTTTAATTGTTATGTTTCTAGTGATAATAAATATGATGTTGATGTGGAATTGTTTAATACGTACATTTCTTGTGGAATAGATTTTTCAAGAATTTTTTTAAGGCTAGTTGAAATACACTGTGGTGGTGAACTTGTGTATCGAAACTCTTCTTTGATGGATAAAACGAATTTTTATACAGTATCAGGAGAAGAAACTATTACACAAATTTTTTTATCAAATAGGATTTATTTAACGAAAAACGAATCGATAAATTTGAGCGTTGTAAAATCAATTGGTTGTAATAACTTAATAATTTCAACAGGTTTTGTTATAGGATGGTAACTTTGTATGTACAAAATAGCAACAAAACATAAGATTAACAAAAAAGAAGTTGTTGAAAAATTAAAACAAAAAGTTTTATCATCTTGTTGTGTGATAATAGCGAATTATCAAGGACTTAATGTTACTCAACTTACAGAGTTTAGAAGAGGACTAGCAAAATATGATGCAAAATTTGAAGTTGTAAGACAGAAGCTTTTTGAGATCGCATTAAGAGAGACAAAATTTGAACCAATTAAAGATTTTTTAAAAAATGCAGTTGGTATAATAACTTGTAGTAACGAAGAAAAAGTTTTAAATGTTGTAAAATATATAACTGAGTATTCAAAACAGAATGATAAACTAAAAATTTTGGGTGGGTTCTTGTACGATAGAATTTGTGATCATGTCAAAATAAAAGAAATAGCTTCTTTACCTTCTAAAGAAGAACTTATTGTCAAGTTATTACAATTATTGGTTTCACCACTTAACAGATTATATTTAACATTAAAAACGCCAATGGTTTCTTTAGTAAATATCCTAGCTACAAAGTCAAAAAGATAAAATACAACATAAAGGGAGGTTTTTTATGAGCGAAAAATTAACAAATATAGTAGAAAGTATAAGCCAGCTAACAGTTTTAGAACTTGCTGAACTTGTGAAACAATTAGAAGAAAAGTTTGGTATTCAAGCACAGCCTGTAGGATTTGTGCCTCAAGCTGTTGCACAACAAGTTTCACAACAAGCAGCTGCACAAGAACAAAAAACTGAGTTTAATGTTGTGTTAACAAACGCTGGAAGTAACAAGATCCAAGTTATTAAAGTTGTCCGTGAGATCACTGGATTAGGGTTAAAAGAAGCAAAAGATTTTGTTGAAAGTTTGCCAAAAACTGTAAAAGAAAATGTTTCAAAAGAACAAGCAGAAGAAATTAAGAAAAAGTTAGAGGCAGCAGGAGCTTCAGTAGAAATAAAATAAAATTTTTGAGGTGATTTTATTATGAATTCACAAGAGATTAAACAAATTTCTTTTGCAAAACATAAATTTGCAGAACAATTTCTTCCCAACCTTTTAGAAGTACAAAAGAAATCATATGATAATTTTTTACAAATGGATGTTCCTTTAGAAAAAAAGAAGATGGTTGGGATTCATAAAGTGTTGGTAGAATATTTTGGTCTTGCTGGAACAAGTGACATATATGTTGAAAGTTTACCTGATGAAGAAAATAAAAAAATAGAAGCATTGAAAAAACTTGCAAGTTTTGCAAACAAGTGTATTAGAGATGTAGAACGAATTGTTTTGTTTGGCTTTCCTATTAGAAAGTGTGTTGACTTGAAAGATGAAAAAATTAAAAAATATATTAATGAGATAGAGGAAACAGGTACAAAGATTATTGTTAAACCTTCGGGTTTGTCAGTAAAAGTTGGAGATGTTACAATTACAGTACAGTATAACGGCTATACATTACAACCTCCAAAATATCCATTATACGATGATAAAGAAGCATGTCTATATAATAACATAACGAATAATGTTAGTGGTGTTAAATTTCCACTTGGTTTTGTTAGGCAATCATGTAAAATTGCTGGAAAAACCTATGATTCAAGGTTGGAAGTGAATTTTAGAGTAATAAGAGAAAAGGAAGGAGAGGAACCTAAAATAGTTGATGACAACAATGTTTTTCTTGCTAACATCCCTCTTATGACTGAAGTAGCTTCTTTTATTATTAATGGTGTAGAACGTGTTGTTGTAACTCAGATTCATAAACGTCACGGAGTAAGTTTTGATGAAGATGAAGAAATTGAAATTTCAAAAGAAGGTAGAAAATTATATACAGCAAACATTTCTTCTTCAGATACTCTACTTCAAAGATCTATTGATTTTAAATTTGATTCAGATAACAACTTATATGTGATTTTAAATATTCCTGGTGCTGTAGAAAATAAAAAAATTTATGTTGTTCGATATCTGCATTCGTTAGGAATTAGTTACGAAGACATTAAGAAATGTTTGTTTTATACTGAGAAAGTTTCTATTGAAGATTTAAAAGAAGAACTTCAGAAAGAAGATAATAAAGGAAAGATTATGTTAGCAGAAGAAATTATTGATAAACAGACAGGCGAGGTTGTGTATGAGATGTTTACTATTTTAGAGCCGAGTATTTTGGACGCTATATTCTCTATGGATAAGGATAGAAAACAAATAGAAATAATAAGAAAAGAAAAAAATGTTGCAATGTTTAATACTATTTTATCTACAATTAAAGAACAAAAACATTTGCCAACTTTAAAAGAAGATATTTTGTATATTCACAAAATTTTGCGTCCTAATATCCCAATAAATGAAAAACATTTAGAAGATTATGAAACACTTAACAAAATGGAGGCAGAAATTTATAGAAGAACTATTAGTGATTTTAATATTGGAGAAATAGGCAGGTTTTTAACAAATAAAAAACTAAATGAAGTATATAAAGAATTAGACAGTTTTGACAAACAACCTGACGAAAGTGTTACTGAATTACAGATAATTGATATTTTAGCAACTGTAAAATATTTAATTTATTTGAATAACAATGAAAAATTACCTAACGGTGAAACTCCAGAAGTTGACGATATTGACCATTTAGGTGGCCGTCATATAAGACCTGTTGGAGAACAAATTGAAGAACAATTTTTACGGGCAATGGATGTAATTGTAAGATCTTTTAAAGAACAAATACAACAGATTGTTGCTTCTCATACTAAAAGTATTTCTGCTATATTACCGAGAAATCTTATAAATAATATTCCATTAACAACTGCTATTAATAGATTTTTTAAAACAAATGAGTTATCTCAACTTCTTGACGAGACAAACTTGTTATCTGCTGTTACTGGGAAGAGACGTCTTTCTGCGTTAGGTGTTGGTGGTCTTTCACGACGTTACGCAGGATTTGAAGTAAGAGATATTCATCCGACTTCATATGGAAGAATTTGTCCTATTGAAACACCTGAAGGACAAAATATAGGTCTTATTACATCTTTAGCATTATTTGCTCGTGTTAACAAATACGGTTTGATTGAAACACCATATAGAAAAGTAGAAAATAGAAAAGTGACTGATGAAGTTGTTTACATGGATGCTTCTGAAGAAGAAAAATATGTTATTGCTTCTGCAGATGCGATAGATGTGTCAACAGGTAAAATTAAAGAAGGTAAAGTTTTAGCAAGAGTAAGAGGAGAAATTACTTATGTTGACTCAAAAGAAGTTGAATTTGTAGATGTTTCTCCTCAACAACAGTTATCTGTTTCAGCATGTCTTATACCTTTTATCGAACATGATGATGCTAACCGTGCGTTAATGGGAGCAAATATGCAACGTCAAGCAGTACCTTTGCTTTTCCCAGAAGCACCTTTGGTTGCTACTGGTATAGAATACAAAGTTGCAAAAGATTATTATGGATGTATAACAGCAAAAAGAAAAGGTAAAGTATTATTTGTTGATGCTTCTCAGATTGTGATTGCTACAGACGACGATGATTTAGATTTTTATTATTTACCAAAATTTCAAAGGACAAACCAAGATACTATTAAACATTATGTACCTTATGTAAATACTGGTCAAATAGTCAAAGAAGGGGATGTTATCGCAGGCGACTTGTGTACAGACAGAGGACAACTTGCTTTAGGTAAGAATCTTCTTGTAGCGTTTATGAGTTTTGAAGGATATAATTTTGAAGACGCAATTCTTATATCTGAAAGGTTAGTAAAAGAGGATGTTTTTACTTCTATAACTATAATGGAATTTGAAACAGATGCAAGAGAAACAAAATTAGGGCCTGAGATTATAACAAAAGATCTTCCATTGGACCAAATTACTGAAGAAAAGTTAAAAAACTTAGATGATGAAGGTATTGTTAGAATAGGAGCTGAGGTTGGTCCTGGAGATATTCTTGTAGGTAAAATTGTACCCAGAGCAGAACAAGCGACAACTGTTGAAGAAAAACTTCTTGAAGCAATTTTCGGTAAAAAACTTGAGAGTGGCCGTGTTGTACCGCTTGAAGTTCCACCGGGTGTAAGAGGTAAAGTAATTTGGCGACAAGTATCTGTCCGTAGAGAGAAATTGTCAAAAAGTGAACAGAGAAAAAAATTAGAGTTTATAAAAGAACAATATTCAAAAATAAAAAAATTGTTAGAAAAAGAAGAAAAGTATGTTACAGAACAAAGGGATAAAGAATATAAAAAATTGATAGAAAAATATTATACTTATCTTTGGGAAGAATACGAGAAACTTCAAGATAAAGATAAAGATAAAGTTAGAAAACCTTCTTCAGAAGATTTGCCTCTTACTGTTTTACAATCAGTTAAAGTTTACATTGCTTCATTACGAAAGATACAAGTTGGTGATAAACTTTCTGGTAGGCATGGTAATAAGGGTATAATAGCAAAAATTTTGCCTGAAGAAGACATGCCATATTTACCAGATGGGACACCAGTTGATATTGTTCTATCACCATTGGGTGTTCCTTCAAGAATGAATGTAGGGCAGCTGTTGGAAACAATGTTAGGTTGGGCTGCTAAACAATTAAATGTACAATATGTAACACCACCGTTTGATGGTGCAACTGAAGAAGATGTTAAAAATGAAATACGGAAAGCCAAGGAGTATTTAAAGAAAAAAGGTGTCCCAGAAAAATATTTACCTGATGATAACGGAAAAATTACTCTTTATGACGGTAGGACAGGTGAACCGTTTATGGAGAAATGTTTAGTTGGATATATGTACATTATGAAGCTTGTTCATATGGTAGAGGATAAAATTCATGCTCGTTCTACAGGTCCTTATTCTTTGGTTACAAAACAACCGTTAGGTGGAAGGGCACATTTTGGTGGTCAACGTCTTGGCGAGATGGAGGTATGGGCGTTGGAAGGATATGGTGCTGCGTATACATTGCAAAACTTTTTAACTATAAAAAGTGATGATGTCGAAGGTAGGAAAAAAATTTATGAAGCTATAGTTAACGGTGAGCCACTTACATACACAGGTGTACCAGAATCGTTTAAAGTTTTAGTAAAAGAATTACAAGCGCTAGCTTTAAACGTAGAATTCTTAGCTAGAAAATATAAGATAAAAGAAACCACTAAACAAGGAATTAAGGTTAAGAAAAAAGAAGAATAAAAATGAGGTGTTTTAAATATGAAAACATCTATTAAGAAAAAAGAAGAATTAGATTTATTAAACTTTGATGTTTTAAAAATTTCTTTGGCTTCACCAGAACAAATAAGAGAGATGTCTTATGGTGAAGTTAAAAAAACAGAAACATTAAACTATAAAACTTTGAAACCTGAACGAGATGGTTTATTTTGTGAAAAGATATTCGGTCCTGTAAGAGATTTTGAATGTAGTTGTGGAAAATATAAAAAGACCATCACTATTACTTCTCCAAGTATGAAACCTGTGGTCTGTAACCGTTGTGGTGTGGAAGTAACGCTTTCTAGAGTTCGTAGAGAACGTATGGGGCATATAGAACTTGTGGTACCTGTAGCACATTTTTGGTATTTTGGTAAATCACCGTCAAAAATTGCAACATTTTTAAACATGAGTCATAATGATGTAAAAGATATTGTTTATGGTATGGCATGGGTTACAGTTAAAGATATAGAAGATATTAAACATGTGGTTATAAAAGCTGTTGAAGATATATTAAAAAACGATGAGTCAGTTGGTATTGAACTTTCTGATATTCATCTTAATGTATTATCTTTTATTTTAAAAGATAACAAAATTCCGTTGCCTAAAAAATTTGTGTTAGGGACTAAAGAAAAATATTATGCAGCTTTATCTTCACATATAGGTAGTTGGATAAGAAAAATTGTTCAAAGTGTTAGGAAAGATAAGAATAAAATTATAAACGAGTTGGGAATTTCAAAAGAAGACTTCCAAAATGTTCTTGAAAACTTGGTCAAACTATTTGAGTTTGAAATAAAAACACAAAATTATTTTATTTCCAAAAGGATTGTGGAGAATATTATAGATGATACAAAATTTATTGGCAACCTTGCTGATCCTAAGAATTATCTTAAAGAAAATGTTTATGTGTTAACCAATGCGGAAGCGTTATATAGGTTGTTGCGTGATGAAGGAAAAGAAGAGAATATGAAAAAAGAATTAAAGAATATTAAGGAAGAATTAAAAGAACTTTATAAACAAGAAAATATTTATCGGACAATTTTGTTGTTTGATAAATACAAAGATTTATCTGTCTATAAGGAAGATGAAAATGTCATAAAAAAGATAAAAAATCTTTTGAATATACCAACGGAAAAATCTTCAAGTGAAGAAGATTTAATAGAAGAGATAAATAACCTAAGAGCTAAAATTATAGATCAAATTGAGAAAGGTGTATCATCTGAAGTTTTAAATGAATTATCCATTTTATTCAAAAAATATAGTATTAATATCCAACCTTCACCTGAAAGAAGTAAATTAATTAATAGGTTTAAATTGATAGAAAACTTCTTGTTAAAGAACATAAAACCTGAATGGATGATCTTAACCGTGTTACCTGTTTTACCACCAGATTTAAGACCGTTAGTTGCTATTGAAGGAGGCAAGTTTGCAAGTAGTGATTTAAATGAGTTTTATAGAAGAATAATTCATAGGAATAATAGATTAAGAAAATTTTTTAGCAGTGCAGAGGAAAATGTAAGTGGAAGAGAAGGTATAGGTGGTGTACCTAAACCTGTTTTGTTAAACGAGAAAAGGTTATTACAAGAAGCTGTTGACGCGTTAATAGAAAACAGTGCGAAGAAACATCCTGTTATGATGCCGTCACAGAAACGTCCGTTGAAATCTTTAACAGATATATTAAAAGGTAAACAAGGCCGCTTTAGACAAAACTTGTTAGGTAAACGTATTGATTATTCAGGTAGAAGTACTATAGCGGTTGGTCCTGAACTTAAACTTTATCAATGTGGGTTACCGAAAGAAATGGCTTATGAACTTTTTAAACCTTTCTTAATTTATAAAGTGAAGAAAAAATTTAATGTTTCTCTTAAAAAAGCAAAGATAATGGTTGACAACAAAAAAATTCCTGAAGTATGGGACCTGCTTGAAGAAATAACTAGACATCATATTGTATTGTTGAACCGTGCACCAACATTGCATACTCCTAGTATACAAGCATTTGAACCAGTTCTTGTTGATGGAAAAGCAATTTTGATACATCCGATGGTGTGTACTCCATATAATGCAGATTTTGATGGTGATCAGATGGCTGTATATGTCCCGTTAACACTTCAAGCATTAGCTGAGGCTAAACTTTTAATGACTTCTTATTTTAGTATTTTTTCACCTGCACATGGTAAAGTTTTGATTGGTCCTACTCAAGATGTGGTATTAGGAATTTCGTATCTTACTGCTGAGAAACAAGGTGAAAAAGGTGAAGGGAAGATTTTTTCTTCAGTTGATGAAGCGATCCATGCATACCAACAAGGGTTTGTAAACTTAAATGCTAAAATCAAAATTGTGGGAATAAACGATTTGGAAATAAATTATAATAATGGTAAACCGGATTATTCTATATTACAAGATGTAAATAAATGGCAGGATTATACTACAATTGGGAGATTAATTTTTAATAGTATTTTGCCATTCGAAATTTCCTTGCTTAATCCTAATTTGTCAAAAGAAGATAAAAAGAAGAAAAATTGTATGTTTGGTAAAAATCAACTTGTTGACCTTATCAAAGAAATATATCAGAAATGTGGTGCATATGAGACAGTAAAATTTTTAGATGAATTGAAAAGACTTGGATATCATTATGCGACAGTCTCTGGTTTTACAATTTCTGTAGATGATATGATAATACCAAAAGGGAAGTTGGAAAAAATAAAAGAAGCTCAACAAAGAATTAAAGAGGTTGAGCAACAAGCAAAAGAAGGTGTAATTACTGAAAAAGAAAGATACAATGCTGTAATAGATATATGGTCAGAAACTATTGAAAAAATTACTAAAGAAATGGTTGAAGAAATGGAAAAAGTTGCGAAACAGCCCTATAAAGAAGGTACCCCAAGATTTAATTCAGTATATTTTATGGCGCAGTCTGGAGCAAGAGGTAATATGGACCAAGTTAGACAACTGTCAGCTATTCGTGGTTTAATGTCAAGACCACAAAGAAAAATTGTAGGGGAAGTAGGCGAAATTATAGAAACTCCAATTCTTTCAAACTTCCGTGAAGGACTAAGTGTGTTAGAATACTTTATTTCAGCTCATGGTGGTAGAAAAGGACTTTCTGATACTGCACTTAAAACTTCTGAAGCTGGATATCTTACAAGAAGGTTAATAGATGTTGCACACCATGTTGTAGTTACGGAAGAAGATTGTGGTACAATTAACAGGATAAAAGTATCTGCTTTAAAAGTAGGTGATACTGTGATAGAAAGTTTATCTGAACGTATTGCAGGAAGAATTGCAGCTGAGGATATAGCATATGAAGTTATAGATGAAAAAACTAATCAAGTAGTAGCAAAAGTTATTAAAGCAGGCGAAATGATAACTGAAGAACAAGCAAAAGAAATTGAGAAGTCAGGATTGTACGAAAGTATACCTATAAGGTCAGTCCTTACTTGTGAAAGTAAAAGAGGTGTTTGTGCAAAATGTTATGGTATGGATTTATCTACAGGCAAATTAGTTGAAGTAGGTAAACCAGTTGGAATTATAGCAGCGCAGTCTATTGGTGAACCCGGGACACAACTAACTTTGAGAACGTTCCATATAGGTGGTGCTGCTGCAAGTTTAGTGAAACAGTCTCAAATAAGAGCTCCTTATGATGGTAAAGTTGAATATTTCTCTGAATCTCAACAGAAGTTTAAAACAATACAGAAAAAGGATAATACAGGAAGGATTTTCTGGATAGTTCTTAGTAGTGACGCTATCTTAAGATTTGTATATCACACACCCACAGGAGAAAGAAAAAGGGAAACTTGGAGGTTAGAATATGGTACAAAAATTTATGTAAAAGATGGTCAAGAGGTTAAAAAAGGTGACCTTATTGCTGACTGGGATGCATATTCAATACCAATTATTAGTGAAAAGAAAGGTAAAATAAAATATCGTGATTTAAAAGAAAATAAAACATATGTTTTAGAAGAAATTTCTTCAGGAAGTTTTGAAAGACGTGTACTGCCCCATCGTGGTAAAGAAAATCCAAGGTTAGATGTTGTTGATGAGAAATTAGAGACAGTTGCTACATATCCGTTACCTGCAGATGCTGTTATATTAGTCGATGATGGTCAAGAAGTTGAAGAAGGTGATGTTGTAGCAAAAATACCTAAAGGTGAAATAAAGACAAAAGATATTACAGCGGGTTTACCACGAGTAGAGGAACTTTTTGAAGCAAGACATCCTGAAAACCCAGCTGTTCTATCTGAAATTGATGGTATTGTGAAAATTGAGATGAAAGAAAAAGAAAGTAAAGAATCTACACTGACAAAAGATCAAAAAGTTAAAAATATTGAAATTACTGTTAAAATAATCAATCCTAAAACTGTAAAAGAAGTTAAAATTCCGCCAAACAGGATATTGTTAGTATATGATGGTGATAAAGTTGAAGCAGGTGAACCTTTGACAGATGGTGTTATAGATCCACATAAATACCTTGAGATACGAGGGCCACATCATTTACAAGAGTTTTATCTAAATGAAATACAACAGGTTTATAGATTACAAGGAGTTGTTATTAATGACAAACATATTGAAATAATTATAAGACAAATGTTGTCTTTTGTTAGGATTACAGATCCTGGTCTGCCACCGAAACCACGAGGAAATAAGAAATTCTATGAGTTCATTTATGGTGAGATAGTACCAAAAAAATTGTTTGAAGAAGAAGTTGAGAAAATTAATGAAGAAAAAAGATTGTTAAAGAAAGAAGGAAAGAAAGAAGAAGCAGATGAAATTTGTCCACCTAAAGCTGAACCTGTGTTATTAGGTATTTCTACTGTAGCTTTGTGGTCTGAATCATTTTTATCAGCAGCGTCGTTCCAAGAAACTTCTCGTGTATTAACTGATGCAGCAGTAGAAGGTAAAATTGACGAACTTACAGGACTGAAAGAAAATGTGATACTTGGTAGATTAATACCTGCTGGTACCGGTTTTTATGCTAAGGAATCTTTAGCTTTAATTGAAGAAGTAACAGAAGAAATAGTTTCTCGTGTTATTACATAAATTTAGTTAGAGGTGGAGAGTTATGCCAACAATAAATCAGTTAATAAGATCACCTAGGAAGAAAGTAAAAGAAAAATCAAAATCGCCTGCTTTAAAAGGTTGTCCACAAAGACGTGGTGTATGTACAAGGGTTTACATAATGACACCTAAGAAACCAAATTCTGCGTTAAGAAAAGTTGCAAAGGTGAAGTTAACATCTGGTTATGAAGTAACTTGTTATATACCTGGTATTGGACATAATCTTCAGGAACATTCAATAGTGCTTGTCCGCGGAGGGAGAGTAAAAGATTTACCTGGTGTAAGGTATCATATAATAAGAGGTGTGTTAGACGCTGCTGGTGTAGAGAATAGAAGACAATCAAGGTCAAAATATGGAGCAAAAAAACCAAAAACAGGAAAATAAGTTAAGTATTGATTTTTAGAAAGTAAAAAAGTAAAATTAAGGTTTAAAAGGAGCCAACAAATGGCAAGAAGACCTGTTAAAGTAAGAAGAGAAATTCCACCAGATATAAGATATAATAGTGTTTTAGTTCAAAGGTTTATTAACAAAATTAATTATTGTGGTAAGAAAAACTTGGCTATGAAAATTGTATATGGTGCGTTTGATATTATAAAAGAAAGGTTGAAAGAGGATCCACTTAAAGTTTTTATACAAGCAGTAGAAAATGCAAGACCTTTAGTTGAATTAAGACCAAGAAGAATCGGTGGTGCAACATATCAAGTACCTGTTGAAGTTCCTCAATATCGTGGGGAGACATTAGCAATGCGTTGGATCATAGAATATGCCAGACAAAGAAAAGGAAAACCAATGAAAGAAAAACTTGCAGAAGAAATTATCGCTGCGTATAAAAAAGAAAATTCACCTGTTATAAAAAAACGTGAAGATACGCATAAAATGGCAGAAGCAAACAGAGCTTTTGCTCATTATAGGTGGTAATAATTGCAAGAAAGCAGATTAGGTAAAATATTAATAGTTGATAGTTTAAGAATAACAAAAACTATGACAAGAGAATATCCACCACAAAAAATAAGAAATATAGGTTTAGTTGCACATATAGATGCTGGAAAGACTACTACTACTGAAAGAATACTCTATTACACTGGCAGGATTTATAAAATGGGTGAGGTTGACGAAGGTACTGCTACAATGGATTGGATGCCACAAGAAAAAGAGCGTGGTATCACTATTACTGCTGCTGCAACTTATTGTGTATGGAAAGATTATCAAATTAACATAATTGATACCCCAGGACATGTTGATTTTACAATAGAAGTAGAGCGTAGTTTAAAAGTTTTAGATGGTTGTGTGGTTATTTTTGATGCAGCAAATGGTGTTGAACCACAATCAGAGACTGTTTGGCATCAAGCAGATAGGTATGAAGTAGCACGTATTGCGTTTATTAACAAAATGGACCGAGTTGGAGCAGATTTTGAAGATACAGTACATCAAATCAAAACTAAATTAAAAGCTTTACCTTTGGTTGTACAGTTGCCTATTGGTAAAGAAGAATCTTTCTGTGGGATCATTGATGTAATAGAACAATGTGCTTATATTTGGGATGATGAAGAAGGTAAAGTTTTTTATAAAACAGAAATTCCTAAAGAGTATGGAGATTCAGCTAATTTTTATAGAAAAACGTTGATTGAAACAATAATAAATTTTGACGATAAAATTGGAGATAAATATTTAAAGAACGAAGAAATTACTGTAGAAGAAATAAAATCTGTTATTAGACAACTTACGGTAAAAAATGTCGTTGTACCGGTTTTTTGTGGTTCGGCATACAAAAATCGTGGTATACAACTTCTGCTTGATGGTATTTGTGAATATTTACCATCACCATTGGAATGTAAAGTTGAAGGATTAGATCCTGAAACATTGCAAAGAAAAACAATAAAAAAGTCAGAAGACGAGATTTTGTGTGGATTAATATTTAAAGTTCAGATGGATAAATATTTTGGTAAGTTGTTATATACTCGACTTTATTCGGGGAAGATAAAGGTTAACGATGTTGTTTATAACCCAAGAACTAACAAGACCGAGCGTATTGGACGAATTGTTCGTTTACATGCACAACAAAAAGAAGATATAAAAGAAGCATATTTTGGAGATATTGTTGGATTAATAGGACTAAAAAATTTTACTACCGGTGATACAATTTGTACAAAAAATCATCCTATAATTATAGAAAAAATTCATACACCAGAACCCGTAATTTGGCAAAAAATTGAACCAAGAACTAAAGCTGACGAAGAAAAGTTTGCCTATGCATTAAACAGTTTGCTTGAAGAAGATCCAACTTTGAGACTAAAAGTTGACAATGAAACTGGTGAAACAATAATTGCTGGTATGGGTGAACTACATCTTGAGGTTGTTGTTGACAGATTAAAACGTGAATATGGTGTTGAGACAAGAACTTCAAAACCGCAAGTAGCGTATAGAGAATACTTAACCGAACATGTAGTAGAAGAAGGAAAATATATAAAACAGACCGGTGGAAAAGGACAATACGGTCATGTAGTAATAGAAGTCACACCTTTAGAGAAAAATAGCGGGATAAAGTTTGTCAATAAAATTCGTGGTGGTGTTATTCCAAAAGAATACATTCCAGCGATTGAAGATGGTATAAGAGAAGCTTTAAGTTGTGGTCCGTTAGGCGGGTACCCCGTTGTTGATGTTGAAGTAGCTTTAATAGATGGTTCGTATCACGAAGTAGATTCTTCAGAGATAGCTTTTAAAATTGCAGCAGAGCTTGCAATAAAAAATGTGTATAAAAGGGTTAAAGCAATATTGTTAGAACCAATAATGAAAGTAGAAGTTACAACTTTAGAAGAGTATTTAGGAGAAGTTTTATCAGATATAAATTTTCGTAGAGGAAAAGTGATAAGTATAGAAGTTAAAGGGACGGTTTATCATGTTTGTTCATATGTTCCGCTAAGTAACATGTTTGGATACGCTACTTCGTTGCGCTCTTTAACACAAGGTAGAGCAAGTTACACAATGGAGTTTTCACATTACGAAGAAGTACCAAAAGAAATAATGGAAAAGTATGTTGGTGTGATACAGCCGGTATAAGCCGAGGTGGCTCAGCCTGGTAGAGCACCTCCTTGGTAAGGAGGTGGTCGTGGGTTCAAATCCCATCCTCGGCTAAAAAATTCTAAAAAAGGAGGTAAAAAGTAACCATGAGTAAACCAAAGTTTGAACGAACAAAACCACATATAAATGTGGGTACGATTGGACATATTGACCATGGAAAAACAATGTTGACATCTGCAATAACTCATGTGTTATCAAAAAAAGGTATGAGTAAACCCATGGAATATGCTGAGATAGCGAAAGGCGGTGTTGTCCGTGATGATAGCAAGATTTTGACAGTATGTGTAGCACATGTGGAATATGAAACAGATAAGCGGCATTATGCACATATTGATTGTCCAGGCCATGCTGATTATATTAAAAACATGATTACAGGAGCAGCACAAATGGACGGTGCAATACTTGTAGTTTCTGCACCAGATGGACCAATGCCACAAACAAGAGAACATGTTCTTCTTGCAAGACAGGTAAATGTTCCTGCAATAGTTGTTTTTTTAAATAAAGTCGATCTTATGGATGATAAAGAGTTATTAGATATAGTTGAAATGGAAGTAAGAGAATTGTTATCAAAATATGAGTTTGATGGTGATAAAGTTCCTGTGATAAGAGGTTCTGCATTAAAAGCACTACAAGCTGCTTTAGGTAATGAAGATCCAAAATGGATGGATCCTATTTTTGAATTATTAAACGCATTAGATGAATATATACCTATACCAAAGCGTGAAGTTGATAAACCCTTTTTGTTGTCAGTGGAAGATGTTTTTTCTATTACAGGTCGTGGTACAGTGGCAACTGGCAGAGTTGAACGTGGAAGAATAAAAGTTGGTGATCCTTGTGAAATAGTAGGGATAAAAGAAACAAAGAAAAGTGTTATTACTTCTATAGAAATGTTTAGGAAAGTGTTGGATGAAGCAGTCGCTGGAGATAATGTAGGAGTATTGTTAAGAGGTATTGAGAAAGACGAAGTTGAGCGTGGTATGGTGATTGCAGCTCCTGGCTCAATTACACCACATAAAAAGTTTAAAGCTCAAGTATATGTACTGACGAAAGAAGAAGGTGGAAGACATACCCCCTTCTTTAGTGGATATAGACCACAATTTTATTTTAGAACATGTGATGTTACAGGTACTATTAAGCTACCACAAGGTGTAGAAATGGTTATGCCTGGAGATAATATAGAGTTAGAAGTAGAACTTATTACTCCGATTGCATTGGAGCCACAACTAAGATTTGCTATTCGTGAAGGTGGACGTACTGTAGGTGCTGGTGTTGTTACACAGATTATAGAATAATTTTTAATTTGAAGGTAAAAATATGGTGGAACAAAAATATCAAAAAATTAGGATAAAGTTAAAAAGCTACGATCATAGGATATTAGATGATTCAGTTAAAAAAATTGTTGAGAAGGTTAAAAGTACTGGTGCGATTATTTCTGGTCCTGTATTATTACCTGTAGATGTTAGACGTTATACTGTGTTGCGGTCACCACATGTTGATAAGAAATCAAGAGAACAGTTTGAGATAAGAATTCATAAAAGATTGATAGACATTCTTGATCCAACTCCTAAGACTGTTGACGAATTAATGAATCTCCAGTTACCTTCTGGTATAGAAGTTGAGATAAAGATGGCATAATTAGTTAATAGTTAATAGTCAATAGATTAAAGTTAAGATTAAGGAAGAGAAAAATATGATAAATGCAATTTTAGGTAAAAAACTTGGTATGACACGATTGTTTAACGAGAATAACGAAGTAGTTCCTGTTACAGTTGTATCTACTTCTGGTTGTAGAATTGTTCAGATAAAAACAAAAGAGACAGATGGTTACACTGCTGTTCAACTTTGTTTCGGAGAAAAAAAGGTAAAAAATGTTACAAAACCATTATTAGGACATTTAAGAAAACACAATATAACCAAACCACCACAGGTAATAAAAGAAGTAAGAGTTGATAATGTTGAAGGAATAGAACCTGGTAGCGAAGTAGATATTTCAATTTTTTCTGAAAACGAACTTGTTGATGTGCAAGGATATACAAAGGGTAAAGGGTTTGCGGGTGTAGTGAAACGATGGGGTTTTGGTGGTGGTCCACGTACTCATGGACAATCAGATAGGTTAAGAGCACCTGGTTCTATCGGTTCACAACAACCACAACGTGTACCTAAAGGACGAAAAATGGCTGGACATTTAGGAAACGAACTTGTTACTATAAAAAATTTGCAGATTGTCAAAATTGATAGAGAAAATAATTTGTTGTTTATTAAAGGAGCGATACCGGGTAATAAAAATTCGATTGTGTTGATTAAAAAAACAGGTAAGGTTGTTAAACCAAAACAGGAACAACAAGTTTCTCAAGATAAAAAGAAATTAAAGTAATCGAGGTTATGTATCAAGATGAACAAAATACCAATAGTTGATATATTAACTGGAAAAGTTGTTGAAGAAGTTGAGTTATCAGATAAATGGAAAAAATATTTTGATTATAAACATCCTGAATTTGTTTTACATGAATATGTTACTACGTATTTAGCAAACCAAAGACAAGGGACACACTCTACAAAGACTCGTGCTGAGGTACGTGGTGGTGGTAGGAAACCATGGCCACAAAAACATACTGGTCGTGCGAGACATGGGTCTATAAGATCGCCGTTGTGGAGAAAAGGAGGAGTTGTTTTTGGTCCTAAACCGAGAGATTATTATGTGAGATTTCCAAAAAGGAAGAAAGTTTTGGCAAAATATTTGTCAATTACAGATAAGATTAAAAATGGCAATTTAATTGTAGTCAAAGAGTTAAAGCTTGATTCACATAAAACTAAAAATTTTTTATCTCTGCTTAAAAATTTAAATCTTGATTCAAAAAAAATATTAGTTGTTGATAAAACTTTAGATGAAAAACTTAAGCTTGCTTCAAGAAACTTAGAAAATGTTGAGATTTGTAGAATCCAAGATATTAATGCATACTTAGTCCTTAAACATAATAAATTACTTATTACGAAAGAGGCATTTTTATGTCTGTAGATATTTATAAAATAATTAAGCGACCAATTATTACAGAAAAAACAACAAAGTTGAAACAACAACAAAATACATATGTTTTTGAAGTTGACATAAATGCGACAAAGTCTATGATAAAACAAGCTGTTGAAAAGTTGTTCAATGTTGAAGTTGAAGATGTTAGAACAATGATAATGAAAGGGAAGTTACGTAGGTATGGAAGGTTTGAAGGATACAGACCTGATTGGAAAAAAGCGTATGTAAAAATTAAAAAAGGTCAAAGTATAAAACAAATAGATGAACTTTCAGCATAATTAGGGGTCTAAAAATATGCCTATAAAAACTTTTAAACCGTATACACCATCAAGAAGGTTTATAACAGTAGAAGATTTTTCTGATATTACAAAAACAGAGCCTGAGAAAAGTTTAATTGTTCCTCTTAAAAAAACAGGTGGTAGAAATAATAAGGGTGAAGTTACGGTAAGACATATTGGTGGCGGCCATAAAAGGTTTTATAGAATAATTGATTTTAAACGTGATAAATATGATATTGAAGGTACTGTGATAGCGATAGAATATGATCCTAATAGATCTGCTCGAATAGCGTTGGTTGAATACGCAGATGGGGAAAAAAGATATATAATTTGTCCTTTAGGGATCAAAGTTGGTGATAAAGTTTTAAGTAGTAAAAATGCGATAGATCCTGTTGTTGGGAATGCAATGCCGTTAAGACATATTCCAGTGGGAAGCTTTATTCATAACATAGAAATCTTCCCTGGTAGTGGTGGAAAGTTATGTCGTGCAGCTGGTGCGTATGCACAATTGCTTGCAAAAGAAGGTGAGTATGCTCATGTTAAACTAAAATCTGGTGAGATACGTATGTTAAAACTTGATTGTATGGCTACTATAGGACAAGTTGGTAATATAGACCACGCAAATGTTTGTTTAGGAAAGGCAGGTAGATCAAGACATTTAGGAATACGTCCTACTGTACGTGGTGTCAAGATGAACGCAGTTGACCATCCACATGGTGGTGGTCGTGGTAGGTCAAAAGGTGGTAATCATCCTCAGTCGCCTACTGGAGTCCCTGCAAAAGGTGGTAAAACAAGAAGGAAAAGGAATGTTTGGAATAAATTTATAATACAGAGGAGAAAATAGGTAATTTTGCAAGGTTTAAAGATCTCTTTGTATAAATTGTAGTTGCAAACCTTAGTTTGCTAAAGATTAGCAGCTCTGAAATTCAACTTGTTTCACTATCTCTTTATTTGTTTCTCTATCATATTTTTCAGGGAACAATTTAAATTACCGGGGGTACTCGGTGAATGTAAACCAGATATTATTACTGAAACAACTATATTAGGAAAAAGAACAACCGTTGCCATAAGTCATAATAAATATTGATAATAATTTGCACGGCTTTTCTTGGTCTGTTGTAGATGTTGATGCGCATGAATTCTTCCATGCTATTCAATATCGGTATGATTATGATGATGTTATGGGTCTATATGCAACTAAAAATAGGTGGTGGGTTGAAGCCAGTGCAACCTGGGCAGGAGATGAAGTTTATGATGGGGTTAACTATTACAAAGGTTTTCTTAAACATTATTTTGATAATCCGCATTGGTCATTGAATCTGAGTAGTTCACCTTTTATTACGGTTCCTCAATTTTCTGTAAATACTTAACTGAGAGACAAAGTGGTTCTTGGGGAGCAGGAATTATCAAAGAAATCTGGGAAGGATGTATTGGACGAACACAAAGTATTGATGCTATAGATAGTGTTTTAAAAG
>Ga0197143_1001198_pt1 | contig 22766 bp, 21 predicted proteins | sample GBS70_MetaG_FD_148603 | JGI IMG/M metagenome (GOLD analysis project Ga0197143, IMG submission 148603) | Sediment microbial communities from Great Boiling Springs, Gerlach, Nevada, United States - GBS 70_MetaG | ecosystem: Environmental > Aquatic > Thermal springs > Hot (42-90C) > Sediment...
CCTCTGGGGAAAATTGCTTTTGTTTGGCGGCGTGGACATCGGAAACTCTGTCATCACTGCACCGTACAAAGGAATAGTATCCTGCAACTTGCGATTCTCAGGCGGATAGTACACGTTTATCCCATTACCTAAGATAGCTATCGTCCTTCCTTTACAGGATATAGCTGTACGGTGTGCTTGAGTATCTATACCGCGTGCCAGCCCACTCACTATAGTGATGTTGCAATCAACTAAATCTTTGACAATTTTTTCCGCCACAATGCACCCGTAAGAAGATGGCCTTCTCGTGCCAACTACTGCAATAGCAATATTGTCTTTTTCTTCAAACTCCCCACGCACGTATAAAACAAAGGGTGGGAAATTTATGCCACGCAGCGGCAAAGGATATTCCTCATCGTCAAACGTCACCACTTTCACATTGTGCTTTTCTATAAGCTTCAACTCTTTCTCAATATCTATGTTATCCTTTGCTAAAAGTATTTTGCGTGCAACACTTTCCCCTATGTCCTCTATAGTAGAAATTTCCTCAACAGTTGCGTCAAACAAATATTCTACTTTGCCATCAAAGTGCAAGTAAATATTTCTAAACCTTACAGGTCCTATTTCAGGTATCATGTTCAAAAGTATATATGCACTTTTTCTGTCCATGACAATATTATCTAAGGTATTCCAATCTTCGTGCAGCCAAGTTGCCGTAAGAAGTTTGTGGTGCTGTTGCAGCTATTACTTTGTAAAGCTCGACTGCCTTCACGTGCTCATTTAGTCCTTCGTAAGCTACTGCTAACCTAAACATAATCTCAAAAACATTTTTGTCAGTAGGGTATTTTTTTAAGAATATTTCGCAAGCTTTCACAGTGCGCCCCTTATCGCCAAAAAAGAAATATACATCACATAAGAACTTTTGCAATTTTGGACCATACTTAGAAGATGGGTACTCATCTATCAGCCGTTGAAAGTTTTCTTTAATAAAAAAGTAGTCTATTGCGTACACTATTGCTACTATTAGCAGAATTAAAATCACTACCGTGCGCATACGTATTTACATTTTCTTCACAAAATCTCCAATACGAACAACATGATGGCTCATTATGATACGTGCAGAAGATATATTATTAGCAACATCTATCACCTCCAAAATGCCCACCTTTAATACAACACTTCCCTTAACGTCACCTGTAACAGGATCCCTTACCAAAGATACTTTACGCAGTATTCTAAACTTATCGCCTACATTCAAATTCTTATCCCTACCAATATTGAGATGCACAATATCGCCCTCAGCTATTAATAGTTTTCTCTCCGACACGCCTATTATAATACCATCATAGTCTACTTTAACACTCTCCACTACAAAACTCTCAGGCTCTAACTCTAACTGGAAATCAGTCCGTTTCTCTATACCTATGCTTACCATTTTAGGAACATGGGTGGATATTTCCTCGTAGAATGATTTTCCCTCTCCTACGTTATGTTCCGGTGGCTCATCCTCTTTTTCTAAACCCTTTATCTCTTCACTCTCAACGGGTGTCATAGAAGAAAGCGACTCGCCCATCTCAACCTCCGGAATAAATAAAACATCTCCCGGATAAATGAGGTCCGGGTTTTTAATATAAGGATTGGCACTCCATATCAACTTCCAGTTAAAAGGGTTGTTGTAAAATTTCTTCGCAATATTCCACAAACAATCCCCAGGAATAATCCTATACGAGGCGCCTTTCTTTTCAATAGATTGCTCCTGCGAGCATAAATATGAAGGAATTAAAAGAAAACAGCTGCAAAGTGAAACTGCTATATACCCCAGTTTAAAACTAATAACCATGTTTCACAAAATAACTCCCTCCTAATCCAGATTTTTTTACACATTCCAAGAAAAAACACTACACAACTTCTCTGTCTCACCTCGGTTATATCAACTCTCTTTTATCTAAATGCCGGTACTGTATAGCTTCCGCTATATCTTTAGTTTCTATATTCTCTCTTCCATCAAGGTCTGCGATTGTGCGACTTATTTTCAATATGCGCTCGTAAGCACGCGCTGAAAGTCCTAGTTTGTCCATCACAGTTTCTAAAAATCTTTCAGACTCGGCGTTTATTTTACAAAACTGTTTCACAAGCTTCGCACTCATGTGCGCATTACACAATATGCCATACCCCTTCAGGCGTTTATACTGAATCTCTCTGGCCAATTCTACACGTGCTAGAATTTCTGCTGACGAGCTTTCGCTACTACCAGCATCAGTGTGAAGGTCGGCAATTTTCACTGTCGGCACTTCTATTTGTATATCTATCCTGTCAAGTAGTGGCCCAGAAAGCTTACTTAAATATTTCTGTATCTGAAACGGTGTACACTTGCACTCCTTCACAGGATGACCATAATATCCACACGGGCAAGGGTTCATCGCACACACTAACATGAACTTCGCAGGATAAGTTACCGAGCCGGTTGCACGCGATATAACAACCTTCCCCTCTTCCAAGGGCTGCCGCAAAGACTCCAGTACATCACGATGAAATTCCAATAGCTCATCAAGAAAAAGAACACCATTATGCGCCAACGATATCTCACCCGGCCTGGGATATGTCCCACCACCTATCAGTGCTACATCGCTTATTGTATGATGTGGTGCACGGAAAGGACGTGTTGATATCAGTCCTCTGTTGTCTTCCGTAAGTCCCGCAATGGAATATATTTTGGTAGTTTCTATCGCCTCATCTAAAGTCATAGGAGGCAAAATCGTAGGGATACGCTTCGCTAACATAGTTTTGCCAGCGCCTGGAGGACCTATCATAAGTATATTGTGAGCACCTGCAGCTGCTACTGTGATTGCACGTTTAGCAAAATGCTGCCCTCTGACTTCACTAAAGTCAACGTCATATTTGCTGCAAGCTGTAAACACTTCATTAATATCAACTCTCACCGGAGTAATCTCAGCTTCACCAGATAAAAATTTCACAGCTTCAGTAAGAGAGCTCACTGGAATAACTTCAATACCTTCAACTATAGCCGCCTCGTTCTTATTGCCCTCGGGCAAAATTACTCCACTCAATTCCCCTTTCCTCTTAGCCACTTCTATTGCTATCGGCAAAACACCCTTAACAACATTAACTGTGCCGTCAAGCGCAAGCTCACCAAGTATAGCATAACGTTTAACCTTCTCCGATTTAAGTTGATTTGTAGCCAATAATACACCTATTGCTATCGCTAAATCAAATCCTACACCTTCTTTCTTGATATCTGCAGGCGCCAGGTTTACAATTATTCGTCTCGGATAAAAATCAAATCCTGAGTTGCGTATAGCTGCTACTACGCGCTCACGCGCCTCTTTCACTGCTGCATCCGGTAAGCCTACTATGGAAAAAGAGAACATCCCGGCCGATATGTCAGTTTCTACCTTTATTATGTGGCCTTCAATGCCATAAACCGTAGCAGAAAACACCTGTGCCAACATCTTTTACTTCATCATTACACACCTAGATTGTTCTCTATAATTTTATATAGCATATTGTTGTCCGGCAAATTGTCAACATCTGCAACATATATTCCACGATACTTATCTCTACTTGCAATATACACTATCCTGCTGTCCACAGGAGAAGAAACAACCTCACGGCAAGTGTAATATTTCTCATTCACTATCTGCACCTCGGTCCTATCGTTAATCCCTTTACAATAAATACCCTTATGTTGAAAAAAATCCCTCACCTCCTCATCTTCTTTCTTTTTTCGCCTCCAAGAACCTGTGTATACTATACGTTTATTATCGTATAAGAACGACGGGAAGCCATTATAAAACTCATCTGAGACAACACACTTCTCCTCACCAGTCTCAATATCTATTATCCATACCCCCGGATTATCAAAGGAATTTATTACGCCGTCACGATTGGTGTCGTGTCTCCGCGAAAGATATACAACATACTTGCCATCAAAGGAGAAAGTCGGAAATCTGTTATCATACTTCTCGGAAACTAACCGTCTCTCAAGCTTTGTAGTTAGGCTGTAGAGGTATATCCCCGAATTGTCCCGTATATCTATTTTGCCATCGTCGTTAGTGTCCAAACGCCAACTGCTATACACTATAGCATCGCCATCAGGCGAAAAATTAGGAAATGTATGGTCATACCCCTCACGGCCTATCTCATAGGTAAGGTTGCTTTCTGTGTCAAAAATATACACACGTGAGGTTGCACTGCCAGGCTTCCATCCACAATACAGTATCCTTTTATTGTCGCGATGCAAAGAAAGATGCTTAACACGCCACCCACTAAGAAAAAATATTTTATCTTCCCCACTTTCTAAATCAAATATGTACATATTTGCGCTATCGCGAGAAGTTATCCTACCGTCACCGTCGGAGTCTACTCGTGCAGATAAATACACTATTTTCTTGCCGTCTGGAGAAAATTTCGGACTACTGTTGTAGTAATCATCAGGTACTATTTGTGTCTCTAAATTTTTTCTTAAATCGTATATATAAACCCCACCACAATCGTTCATAGTAAATTTTCCATCACCGTCGGTGTCCCTGCGAACTGAAACATATACAATCTTGTCACCTGCTGGAGAAAAGTCTACATCAAAGTTGAAATATCTCCAAGATTTTACTTACAGCCTCCCTCGACAATCTGTACGACAAACATTCCTTCAAAGCCACACGCGTATTATGTAAATCCCCAAGTTTGAAATATATCCTCGCCATCTCTATCCTCATCTCAATATTTGACGGCTCCTTGGCAACAATCTCCTTAAGCAAAGCTAATGCACGCAAAATTTTCCCACCCTTTATTAACCTTATTATCTCTTTTTTTCTCCTATCAAATATCATGAAAAAACTCTCCAAAAGTTAACAAAAAATTGTCTTTAATTTTAAGGATACAACCTTCTGCTAAAAAAAGCGTTTTTAATGATCTCCACCTTATCCGGTAAGGTTATAGCAACAACGTCAAACCTTATACCTGTAAATGAGGTTGGCTTCTCTCTCTTAAGGTATATTTCGGCTGCTTTTATTAAGTGCTTCTGTTTCCGGTAAGTGATGGTTTCAGCAGGGTGAATAAATTCATTCTTCTCGCGTGTCCTTACTTCAATAAAGACGAGCTCTCCCTTGTCTCTAGCTATAATATCTATCTCGCCAAATCTCGTCTTATAATTGTGTCCTATTATTATATAACCATTTTTCTTTAACTCACGGCAGGCCTTCTCTTCACCAGCTCTCCCTAACGCAATGTTATATGCTCTCATTTACAGAGTTCTTACTATCTACAAACTTTTTCTCAGGAAGGGCTTTCTCTACTACCATAGTTTTGCCTATAAGTTTTCGCAAGTAGTACAGTTTAGCGCGACGCACCCTACCACGAGTTACTATCTCTATCTTATGTATCATTGGAGAATATAAAGGGTATATACGTTCCACGTACACTCCGTAAGAAAACTTGCGCACTGTAAACATCCTTGACACGCCTTCACCACGAATACTTATCACAATACCTTCAAAAGCCTGCAAACGCTCGTTATCGCCTTCTCTTATTTTATACCATACGCGTATGGTATCTCCTGGCTTGAACTCCGGCACTTCCTTAACATACGGTGCTGTAGCTATTTTCATCAGCTCTTCCATTTCAATTTTTCTCTTCCTCTTTTATCACTTCGGAAAGAATTTCTCTCTCCTCTTCCGTCAAATTTATATTTTTAAGCCTCTCTGGACGATATTTATACGTTGCACGGATGGACTCTTTCAGCCTCCAATAAAAAATTTTCCGGTGATTGCCGGATAACAAGACCTTTGGCACTCTCCAACCGTTAAACGTCCGCGGACGCGTATACTGTGGAAAATCTAAAAATTTTGACATAAACGACTCATTATAAATAGAGTTAGGGTTGCCAACAACATTTGGCAACACACGAACAACAGCATCAATTATCACCATTGCTGGCAGCTCACCACCAGTAGTTATATAATCCCCTATAGATATCTCTTCATCTACAAATTTACAGACGCGCTCGTCCACCCCTTCATAATGTCCACACAGTATAACTAATTGCTTATACTTAGATAGTCGCATAGCGTCCTGCTGAGTGAAAAGTTTTCCACGCGCAGACGTAAGTATAACACAGACCCCATCTTTCCTTCTCTTGTTGCTCTCTTCTCTTGTTGCTCTTAGGAACAACCTCGTTCACACATCTCCAAAAAGGCTCAACTTTCAATACCATACCTTCTCCACCACCATACGGGTAATCGTCACACTTTCTATGCTTGTCAGAAGTGTACAGTTTTAGATCATGCACGTATATGTCTATAATCTTCTTCTCTATGGCGCGTTTTATCATACTCTCTGTCAATGGACCTATAAACATCTCAGGAAATAGTGTCAAAACATCTATCCTCATCACTTCACACCATAAATTTCTAAATAGTTATCCGGCAAATCTACTATTATAACTTTTTGAGAAAGATCTATCTTCTTCACAAACTCCTTCTTTGCAGGAATCAGGATCTCGTTGTCGCCAACCTTGATAATATATATGTCCCTGCCCCTTACAGTAAATACATCCTCAAACTTGCCCACATACTCGCCCTCTACAGTGTAAACAGGTAGACCTATCAAGTCACTAATGAGATATGTATCTTTCGGCAGCTTGTAGTCCCCTACACCAACGAATAACTCACGGTATTTCTCCGCTTCTTCCCTACGCGTAACTGCTACCAATTTAAGTAACAGCAGGTGCTTCTTAAGCTGCGCAACTCTTTCTACTGTGGTTGTAAGGATTACTTCTTCCTTAGTGAGAAGAAAAACTTCATCCCCTGCTTTCAAATTATGGGGAAGAAGCAGTTTAACTACTAACCCACCTCCCAGACCATGAGGACGCAATATTAAACCTATACGTGTGATTTTCTCTATATTTTTACTCAACAAGTTCTATGGTTACACGTTTATTGAGCTTTGCAGCTGATGCTCCAATGATTGTACGTATAGACTTAATTATCCTGCCCTCTTTGCCAATAATCTTACCACGATCTGTAGGATCAACTTTGAGCTCTAAAATCTGCGTCTTCTCACCAACCACTTCCTTCACTTCAACTTTAGAAGGATTATCTACCAGGGCCTTACAAATAGAGATTAACAGTTCTTTCATTTCTCCTCCTCTCCCTCCTTTTCTCCTCTCTTACAAGGTTTTAGTCTTCAGCCCCCCTCTTTCCAATAACTAGGAAGAAAAAAATTAATACAATACCCACCATCATTATTACACTGCAGCAACTCACTCCATAGTTGATATATTATGTGAAATTTCCCTCATAATGTCGTTTTTGATGTTTTCTCCTTCATCGGAAGAGAGTTGCCGCTCCTTACACCAACGTCTATGCAAAACCGAAACAATATCACTTGGCTGTGCACCTCTGGAAATCCAACATCGGAAGAGAGTTGCCGCTCCTTACACCAACGTCTATGCAAAACCGAAACAATATCACTTGGCTGTGCACCTCTGGAAATCCAATAATTCCAGCGCTCCTCGTTGAAAAATAAAGATTCTTTTAGAGGATTGTAGAACCCTATAGTCTCAATAGATTCCCCTTCACGCTTCTTTCTCCCCTCTATGACCACTATGCGGTAGAAAGGTTGCTTGTGCTTGCCTTTACGTTGTAATCTTATTCTCAACATTTACGTTTTTTCCCTTCTTTAATCCACAGAAAAATTAATTTTGCTTAAAAATTTTACTTTACCAAAACATATAATATCAACCTTATTTATATCAAAATATGCCAACACAAGGTGACTGACGGGACTCGAACCCGCAACCACTTGGGCCACAGCCAAGTGCTCTAACCAGTTGAGCTACAGTCACCACAGCACACACAGAAGAAACTTGTAAAGAGTGAGAAGAATTGTAATAAATTACTGGCTTATTTTTCAATGTTTCTCAACACACAAAACTATAAAAAAGAGCATTGCTCTGCACTAAAGTTTTTTCATATTTGGACAGAAGCTCTTCACTCTTTCTCTGTCTTCCACAAGCAAAGACTGTATCCGTCTTTCCTCCTGCTGTATCGCTTCTCTTTTGCCAATCACTATCACTTCGTAATTTCTTATTTTTGGTAAATAAATGTTTATCCTATTACCTTGAGTTATATGTTTCAATGGTATATCTTCTTCAGGGTGATCAAAAGAAGCACTATATACTGTGTCATATGTAAAGCCATGCGGTATTTTGACTAAAACACTAACCGGGCCAGCTGGAATAGTAACACCAGGAGTGTAAGGACATCCATCATTCCATAAATGTATTGTAATAGTTGGAACATGTGAATGAATGTATGCGATACCCTTCACTGGCGATTTTTTGATTTTTCTATGGTACTTACTAGAAGGAGAAAATTTTTCTAAGTAGACTTTAGGAGTATTTATTTCTAAATAAGAGAATTTTTTGAGATTATCCACTACTGTCTGGTCAATTTTTTCTAATTTGATGAGGTTACCGGATGTACAAGTAAAAGGCGTGGTGTTATTAAAATTCTCGTCTCGCGTTCCTAACTCTCCTGTGTAAAATATCTTGCCACCTTGTTCTAAAAACTGTTTTAACGCCGCCCTCTGTTTAGAAGTAAGACACCTAACATTAGGCAAAATTAGTATTTTAAATCTTTTCAACATTCTTTCCAAATGCGGCTCCTCATCCCAAAACTCCGGATGGCCAAATCCCACCACGTCAATAGGTATACTATTGTCGGTAAACAATTCTATACATCTACGGTACTCACCAGTCGGCGCATTCACGCCAAGACCAAAAGGTGGAAAATTTTGCCACATAGCCGTCGGTAAAGAAAATACTACCGCAATGTCAGTCAACACTCTCCTATAACCATAGGCAGCACGATGCGAGTGGATGTATTTGGAGTAGTTCTTATAAAATTTGTAAGCATCTGACTTCTCTAAATTATCTTGCGAATTCCACCAACACCAAAAAATTGCACTTCCGCCGTAAGTCAACGATAGTGCTGTCCTGTTCGCTAAAAATTCCCAAGGTATTTCATCCCACTGCATATACCTAGGGTCGTAATTGCCATATGTGGCGCGTGTCCAGTAATTTTTCTTATCGCAGCTCAGCCCACGCGCAGTTAAAAAATGATACGGTGCCCCGTAACATTCTAATTCTATTGCATCTACATATGGAATTAGATTAGTAGAAGTGTTTATCTCAATTAACCCATCTTGGTTGCCAAACACTGCTACGTCTCTCCCTAATTCTAAACCCCTCTTCTTTATGTTAATAACATTGTCAACCCATACCTTCAAATGTTGAAGATGATGAAATTTTATCCACTCCCTGAGAAGGGAATTTTTTAAGGAGAACATGCCATAAAAATTTCCCTTTTTAATATATTCCTGCATATCCAACTTCTTAACGTCTTCTATCTGCCAATTTTGTTTTAACTCTTCCGAAGTGTAGCGCTCTGCTAAGTATTCCTGAAACTTCCTCTTACACGCCTTACAATAGCAACCTCCGTGTATAAATGACGCTTTCCCTATATTATCTTGTGCAATGTCTTCAAAATAGTCCAATCGCCTAATCATGCTCAACATTTGCAATCTCTTCCAGTTATCGCCATTGTGGCAGGTCAGATAACTACCTAAACCTCCACCCCAGTAGAAGTCTTGCACAAAGTTGCCATCCAACCGCACCAAAAAGCCACCACCATCGCCTAATACTTCAAATCTCTTGTCCCAGTACTCATAGCCCAGCTCCGGATAAAAAGACCTCTCCACATAATAAAAACCATCATACTCCATGCCTTGCACTGCAGTCCTAATGCCCAAAGAACACCAGCTATGATTAAAATGTCCCCAGCTGATATAGTCAGGCTGTAGCTCACTCACTACTCGCTCTCTCACATCTTCGTTCTGTTCACCTTGCAACGTGTAATAAGCAGAAACAACAAGGTTAACATTTGCCATACGTGCGTAAACTTTATACTCATTTTCATACTCTTTTAGCCAGTTGTAGCCCGCCTCTACCAATAACTTATTAACATTTTTTATAGGCTCAACTAAAAAGCTATTTGCTGATATAGAGCCTAAATCTTCTATAATTATGTCGTCAATTACCAGCACACCTTTATCTTTAATACCTATAATAAGATAATAGTCATCCGCACCTTGAATAGTAAATATGTCGCCACGTTCGTATACTTTACCTTCTTCCAAGCCCGTTATCCAAGGTGGAGAGATATCAAAACACCCCCCTGTGCCTGTGTGCTGCTCTGAACGCATCAAAAAGTAAAATGTATTATTTCCCACACGTGAAGAACGATATTTGAACTTAATATGATAAATATGATCTTTTTTAAAACGAAATTTTGCAGGATTAGTGTGAAAAAATTCATTCCACTCACGATTTAAATCAAAAGTATCGGCTTTCAAAGAATATCTCCCGGAAATGACTTCGCTATTCTCTGAAGTAATCTCGGCATTCTCTAAACGTGCTGTGGCAGGAACTTTACCATCCTCAAAGTCAAATATGTACACCTCTCCTGCTGCTGCACGCCATACAACCACTAATTCTAAGAAAACTAACCCAAAAATTGTGCGTTTCATGTAACTTTATAATTATTTTTAACCTACCTTCTTTATACCAACGTTACAAAAAAAATTGAAGCAAAAAGTATATAAAAATTATACAAATAAAGTCTACCATATTATTATAATATAACTCAATTATTATAATATAACTCAATTTTTGCACATAGAAAGGAGAAAATGTTAAAAATCATGTACATCCGCAAATGGTTGATTTGTGGACCTTTCCCTAACAATGATGCAAAAACGCGCCTATCAAAAGATTATTTGTATAAAGAAGAGCTACGTTTAGGAAAGGAAGGAGAATACTGTGGCGGAAAGAAATGGGAAGTATACGAGTCACCCTCCGAAGAAATATCTCTACTATCCCTTAATACACCAATAAAAACAAATTGCGTAATGTATTGCTGCTGCTATATTTTCTCCCCGGAAGATGTGGATGTGAAGTTATACATCGGCAGTGACGACGGTGTCACTGTATGGATAGATAATATAATGGTACACCACAATGACGTCTACCGTATGTTTGTAAAAGATCAAGATAGGGTCATAACTAAGATAAAAAAAGGTTGGAGTAGGGTGCTGCTAAAAATAAGCCAAGGTGAAGGAGATTGGAAATTTTCCCTCAAAATCACCGATGTAAATAATAAAGAAGCCCCTATCTCAACATCAGTGTCTCTACCTGAAAATATTCCACAGCCCTCCATACCAGCAAAAATTATAATAAACAGTGTAAATATGGATGACAATTTCTATTATTCAGAGAATGGAATTATAGGGGCACAGGTAAAATTAAATATTTTGAATGCGGCTACCAAAGAAGAAATCAAAAATTGCAAAATCCAGATCCTCACGAAAGAAAACAATATTTTATACTCTGAAGAGAACGTCCAAATACTTCCAGGAAGAGAGAAAGAAATACCCTGCAACTTATCCCTTAAAGAGCTCTCCCATATATGCTCTGCCGGTTTGGAGGTAAAAATATTCTTCGGAGATGGCACTTGTGAAATGCGAAGCCTTCCCCTCAAATCACCCATACAAGTGGTCAAACAACTTTTTTCACCCATCTTACTAAAAAATTGGCAATTATATAAACCCGAAAGTAACGCTCCTATAGAAAATATAAACAATACTCCCTGGGAAACATTTGACGTCTCGCAGGAGCTAATTTTATCTCCAGCAAAAGCTTTATACCTTAGACAACAAATGCCCTTCCTGAAAGAATTTGATGGTTTTTCTGTAGAACTAAACTTAGGCGCTGAAAACAAAAAATTTATAGAAAAAGTTTATATAAATAACCAAGAGATAGCGCATTATAGCGATAAAATAGAGCTATCAAAATACGCTACAGAAGACAGAAAATTATCAATTGTTATAAAAATTTCCTTACCGCAGGAAAGTGCAAATGAAGAAAAAAGACTAAAATTTTCACCATCACTTAATTTGTACAGGGACGACGTGAGAGAATTCTTATCTTTAGAGAGATTAAGGCTACTGGTAGATGACTCTACAGAATCTGACGAAATTTTCGAAACTATAGCAAAAGAATTGTTGGATGCTTTCAACTCTTGCAACATAAATTTGTTTAGCTCCACACTATCTAAATATAAGAACAAACTCATACCCTTATGCGAAAAAGCAAAAAAAGACATAATTTATCTAATCGGCAACTCTCACATAGATATGGCGTGGCTATGGCCATGGACAGAAACTATAGAAGTCTGTAAAAATACCTTCCAGCAAGCATTAGATTTTATTGACGAGTACGAAGAAGATAACTTCACCTATGCCCAAAGCCAAGCACAAGCCTACCTGTGGATGGAAGAAATTTATCCTGAAATTTTTGAAAGAATAAGGGAGGCGGTTAAGAAAAATCGCTGGGAAATTGTTGGTGGCATGTGGGTTGAAAGTGACGCCAACCTACCCTCCGGAGAATCTTTAGTGCGGCAGTTCCTTTACGGAAAACGTTATTTTAAGGAAAAATTCAACATAGACGTAGAGGTGGCGTGGCTACCTGATACGTTCGGCTTTTGCTGGACACTGCCGCAAATTATGAAAAAGAGCGGTATTGAGTGCTTCATGACAACAAAAATCTTCTGGAACGACACAAATACCTTCCCTTACAACATTTTCTTCTGGAAAGGATTAGACGGAACACAAATACTTACCTACATGCCGTTCTCCTATTGTGGTGTTATAGAAGAAGTGTCCATCATAAAAGATTTGAAGAGATTTAAACAACAAAATAACAATTTCCCGCGGATGGCAATACTTTACGGCACTGGGGACCACGGCGGTGGACCTACAAGAGAAAATATAGAAACTATAAAAAGATTATCACGACTAAGCCTCTACCCTACAATAAAACTATCTACATTCCAAGAATTTCTCAACGACATAAAGGACAAGACTGACAATTTACCAACATGGAATGACGAATTATATTTAGAATACCACCGCGGCACATACACTACACAGGCAAAAGTAAAAAAATATAACCGATATTGCGAGATATTATTAACCGAGGCGGAAATGCTTAATTCAATTAGCGCAATCATAAGTAAAGACTATAGTTATCCTAAAGAAAAATTTTTATCTCTATGGCGAAAGTTGTTATTTAACCAATTCCACGATATTTTAGCAGGCTCCAGCATAAGAAAAGTCTACGAAGACGCCGAAGAGGATTACAAGAAAATAATCTCTGAAGGAAGTGAATTGTTAATTTCTGCTATGGAGAACATAAGTAACAGAATAAAAATCAAAGAACACAAAGACAAATTACCTGTGGTAGTGTTTAACCTTTTGCCATGGGAGCGCTCCGGATGGGTAGAATATACTTTACAGCTTGAAAAAAGCTACCAGCAAATAAAAGTGGAAACCTTTGATGGTACAGAAGTTACAACACAACTTGTTTCTTCCAAGGATAATACTTACACTTTCGGTTGGATTGCTAAAAATGTCCCCCCAGTTGGCTTCATGGTTTACTATATCACTCCTATAGAGAAAGAAAAACAAAAAGAATACCCATCCTCTCTCAAAATATCAACAACATCCTTAGAAAATCAATTCTATAGAATAGAAATTAATCCTTTAACCGGAGACATAACCTCTATTTTTGACAAAGTGCACCAAAAAGAATTTATATCAAGGGAACACCCAATGGGAAATCATCTACAAATATTCGACGATAGACCTAAAGTTTTTGACGCCTGGGAAATTGATAAAGATTTCGAAAAAATCTGCTGGGATATCAAATCTGTAGACTCAATCAAAATTGTTGAAAGTGGCCCTGTGCGCTGTAAGCTGGAAATAAAAAAATCCTTCAATAACACAAAATTTGTACAGAATATTGTCCTCTACGACGAACTGCCTATAGTCGAATTCCCAACACAAGTAGAATGGAACGAAAAACATAAACTGTTGAAGGTTATGTTCCCTGTAAATTTGTATTCTAAAACTTGCGCTTTTGAAATACCTTATGGGTATATATATCGTTCAACGGGCCGCGAAACACCCTTTGAGCAGGCACGCTTCGAAGTCTCAGGACACAAGTGGATAGATTACTCTGACGGGCAATACGGCTTCAGTATATTGAACAACTGCAAATACGGCTACGACGTGAAAGATAACATTCTGCGGTTGACGTTGCTGCGCGCCCCAACAGATCCAGACCCGCACGCAGATGAAGGATTACACGAATTCACCTACGCTATATATACGCATAAATACGACTTCAAACAGTCTGAAACTATATTTCATAGTTATAATCTAAACTATCCCCTGATCGTTAACCCTATAAACAGAAAAGATTCCTCAGATGGCAAAAATGACGTGTTACCGGAAAAAATGTCCTTTATTGAAATCTCACCAAGTAATGTTATAGTAAGCGTACTGAAGCAGCACGAAGACAAAGATACCTATATTTTGAGACTTTACGAAGCTATTGGCAAAGAAGAAACTCTTGCAAAATTGTCCTTCCCATGGGAAGTAAAATCTGTCAAAGAGACAAATCTCTTAGAAATTGAAGAAGCACAACATAAGAACCCACAGATAAAATTCTACAAAAATGAAATAGAACTACTTGTAAAGCCTAACGAAATAAAAACTATAGAGGTTGAGTTCTCACAATAATAGAAACACACAGCAAAAAAAGAAGAAGATGAAAGCTGGAACAAAAAGGGTATTGCTAAAAACTATCTGTTTTTCACTTATCACAATAAACCTATCAAATGCAAACAGCTACAAGAATACCGTCACGTTGACGGTTTGGGGAATGTGGGATACAGAGGGCGATCGTGCCGTAATAGAAGCTTTTGAGCAGAAGTTCCCAAACATAAAGGTTAACCTTGTGCGCATTGCAGGTGGCATGGATCCGCAAAAGCTAATGACAGCCATCGCAGGAAATAAGCCACCAGATGTTATACAACAGGACAGGTTCTCTATTGGAGAGTGGGCGTCACGAGACGCATTTCTGCCATTGGATGAACTTATAAGACGCGACAATCTCAAAATAGAAGAGATGTTTTACTCCGCGTGCATAAAAGAAGCAACCTATGAGGGCAAAGTTTATGCTCTACCGCGCTACACTGACGACCGCGCGTTATATTACAACCGTAACTTATTTCGTGAAGCCGGCCTCGACCCGTATAAACCACCAAAAACTTGGGACGAGCTGTTCGAATATTCAAGAAAACTCACAAAATACGACAAACACGGAAGATTTATATCTATCGGATTCATACCTAATTTTGGCAATTCGTGGCTATACCTTTACGGATGGCAAAACGGAGGACGCTTCATGTCCGAAGATGGGAAAACGTGTTTACTTAATGAGCCTGCCATCGTGGAAGCTTTAGAATGGATGGTAAGTTTTTATGACAGCTTCAAGGGCATTGAGGCAATAAATAGCTTTTCGTCTACTTTCCAAGGTGGACAGTATGATCCGTTTCTTACAGGGAAAATAGGTATGCGTATTGATGGCAATTGGTTCTTGCAACATATTGCGTGGTATGCGCCTGACTTAGACTTTGGCGTTGCGCCTGCACCAGTCCCTAAAGGTAGGCCCTTTATTAGCGTTGCGCCTGCACCAGTCCCTAAAGGTAGGCCTTTTATTACGTGGTCAGGAGGGTTCTCAATGGCAATACCTCGCGGCTGCAAGCACTTAAACGAGTCCTGGGAGTTTATAAAATTTGCCACCAGCGTAGAAGGATGGTTAGTATACGTTGATGCTGAGGCTCGGAGAGCTAAATTGCGCAACTTGGACTACGTCCCTTTACTTACAGCAAATAGTATCGCAGACAAAATTATATTTGAAAAATACGCTCCAAAGAAGAAGAACTTGCGCGAAGGGCTAAAAGTCTTCTTAGAGCTTATGCCATACTCAAAATTTCGTCCTGTTACGCCTGTAGGGCAAAAGTTATGGGATGAGCACGTGCGAGCTTTCGAGCTGGCTGTGTACCACAAATTATCCCCAAAGGAAGCCTTAGACAAAGGCACCGAGGAGGTGCAAAAACAACTTGATAAGATTTTATATAAACCACCATATAAGCCTGTAAATTGGAATATACCAATTATAATTTCCTCTACAATATTGATTGTTGGCGTAATTTTAATGATAATAAAAGGGAGGAATATGATTCGCGAAAATCCTCTATTGAAATATGAAATACGTGCCGGGATAGCTTTTGTATTACCGTGGGTTTTAGGATTTCTAATTTTTACTGCCGGGCCTATAATCACATCTTTGGTGTTAAGCTTCACCGACTACGATGTTTTGCATCCGCCATCCTATGTGGGATTTAAAAATTACTACGAGCTTATCACAAAAGATATTCTCTTCTGGAAATCGTTATATAACACTTTTTATATTACTATATTTAGCGTGCCGTTAAGCATAATCTGCGGCTTAGGATTAAGTATGTTATTAAACAATGAACTGAAGTTCATCTCTCTGTTTAGGACCTTGTTCTTTCTTCCCTCTATAATGCCTGTTGTTGCAACTGCTATATTATGGCTGTGGATTTTACATCCCGAGTTTGGACTCATCAATTCCTTCATAAAACAACTTAACCTCTTGCTTGGGAAAATAAATATACTTTTGCCGACACCACAGTGGTTAGGCAGTGAAATTTGGTCAAAGCCGTCACTAATACTTATGGGGCTTTGGGGTGTTGGCGGAGGAGTGGTTTTTTGGCTTGCTGGGCTGAATAGCATACCGAGGCAATTGTATGAAGCTGCAGAGATTGACGGTGCCAACTGGTGGCAGAAGTTTATCAACATAACCTTACCCTTGCTTACACCATACATATTTTTCAGCATAGTGATGGGCATAATCGGCTCGCTGCAGATATTCGCGCAAGCGTACGTGATGACTGGTGGTGGGCCTGTGGATTCTACTTTATTTTACGTATATTATCTATTCAATAACGCTTTCCGTTATTTCCGTATGGGCTACGCATCAGCAATGGCATGGATACTGTTTTTAGTAATCTTAGTTTTAACGCTAATACAGATAAAATTAGCTCCTAAATGGGTACATTATAGATGAAAAAGACAAGAGCAAAGATTCTACTTTACGCAGCACTGGTCTTATTTTCCTTAACCTTTATGTTGCCTTTTTTGTGGCTACTAAGCACAGCTCTAAAAAACTATAAGCAAATTTTCAAATTTCCGCCTGAATGGATACCAACAACGACGAAGGTCGTTATCCAGGGTGAAATACTGCTGCCACAAGCTTTCTACACCTATGATGTCAAAAAAGCCATAGCAGAGCAACACAAAAAACTAAAATACCATTACTTACGTATTGCAACGCGTAAGCCACAAATAGAAGAACTCTTATCTAAGGTATCCTACAAAGATGAGATGCTTACAGTGCGTTTCTCCAGATGGACTATAAACAAGATTGATAAAGACAAAATCATATTCTATGGTGGCGATATAGAGCCGGCCGGCATGGAAGAAAAATTTATAAAAGCGGGTAAACTATCTCTTCTCAGTTCTACAGGCAACATTATATGGATTGAAAACCCCTTCCCAATAACTATCAGGAATGCAACTTGCACGGTAAAGCGATATGTAAGATTTTTTTGGGAAAACTTCGTTGATGTATTCATGGAGCTACCAGTGTTTTTATATTTTATAAAGAACAGCGTCCTTGTGACACTCTTAAGTATTATAGGAACGTTGTTGTCGAGCTCGCTTGTGGCATACAGCTTTGCAAGACTGCGCTGGCCAGGACGTGATGCAATTTTTGTCATCCTGCTCAGCACTATGATGCTGCCTGGACAGGTAACAATGATACCTGTGTTTATCATTTACAAAACTTTAGGCTGGGTGGATACGCTAAAACCTCTATGGGTAAGTTCCTTTTTAGGTAATGCCTTCTTTATATTTATGCTACGGCAATTCTTCCTCACATTACCAAAAGAACTTGAAGAGTCTGCAGTGATTGACGGCTGCGGCTACTTCCGTATATTTTGGAAAATAATGCTGCCACAAATCACCCCTGCACTCATCACAGTTATCATCTGGCAATTCATGTCCTCCTGGAACGATTTCATGGGTCCTTTGATATACATAAACACAAAAGAGAAGATGACATTGCCACTGGGATTACAATTCTTCCATACTATTCACGGCAGCGACTACGCTCTCATGATGGCTGCTTCTTTCATGATGACACTGCCTGTAATATTAGTTTTCTTCATCGCACAACGTTATTTTATAGAAGGTATAACATTAACCGGAATAAAAGAATAGCCAAAGCTGGAAAAAAAATAAATGGTGCGCTTTTGTTCTGTTCCACGTCAAACCTTAAAAAAAATTATAATATGAAAGGAATGGCGTAAAGGTTAGTATGAAGAAGGTTATATTTATAAGCACACCATTAAAGGTCAGCTTAGCCGGAATCGTAGTTTATGTTTTATCGTTTGCCGCCATCTACGGTTATTTCTCTAATAAGATAAAGACATTAACAAACTCGTTAGTGTTAGAGAATTCATTAAACATCTTAATTAACGTGTTCCCTGACTGTGTAAAATCTATCATAAAGAAAAACGATTTAGAGCTTATAGCACTAATGCAAAAAATTAAAAAATACCACAGTATAGCCTATGCTGTCGTATTAGACAATAATGGCAAGGTTTTAGGACATAACGACATTTCACAATGGGGAAAAATTTACAACAACTCATTGACAATAAATGCACTAAAAGCAGGACATATCATCATACAAGACTACAAATTTGCGAATGAAGAAGTGTACGATATTGGCATACCTGTAAATGTTGGTGGATACCGTATAGCAACTATACGTCTTGGTGTCTACCCTAAAGAGCTTAACCTCAGGATTAAGCAAATTAAGCAACAAGTGTACTTCTGGATTTTTGTATCTGCCATAATGTTCATGTTTCTACTATACGCAATTACTAATATCACATTCACTTCCCCCATTAATAATTTAATAAAAGCTTTATCAGTGAAGCCTGCTGTCAGCACTGTGGAGAAATATTTGAAATGGCACAGCAGCGAACTACGCAAACTCTACGAGCATTTATCCGCTGTCAAGACAAATATTGAAAGCCAAATAGCTGCCACAGATAAAAAGCTTCAACAGCTGGAAATGGCTCTAAATACACTATTTGCAAAACTGAAAGACGCATTAGGGTATGGTGTAATTTTTATTGACGGAGAGAATAAAATAAGATACATTGACGATGCAGTAAGAAAAAAATTGGCACTACCTGAAGATATTTTAGGGCAGCATATACTGAATATAAAATTTAGCGAAGAAAACCAGGTTTTAAAACAATTTTTGTTAAATGCAAAAGAAAACGTTACTAAAATATCCTTCCAGAACGAAGAGTTCATTTCTTTACTATTGATAGATGATTACAACAATTATCATGGCAAATTAATAGTAACACGAGCGTGAACATATACAACAGCCCTTCCTTCTCAGGCGAAACAATAGTTGTCAAAAAAGTAGCCAATTGCAGAAATACATGCAATACTTAATTACATGTGAGAAAAAAAACACGTTTTTTTTACGCTACAAAACCTTAACTACTATATTTAAACAAAAAATTAAGGCAAGCTGCTTAGGAAAAAAAAGCTAATTTAAAAACCTCTTCTCAAAAAATGTAAAACTATTGGCCCAAAAATTATGATAAACACGCTCGGGAAAATGAAAAGCACTAACGGGAAGAGTATTTTTACGGGCGCTTCATGTGCACGGCGCTCTGCCGCCTGAAACCGTACAGTGCGCATTTGTTCAGCCTGGCTACGCAGTATAGGCGCTAAGCTCATACCAGACTGTATCGCCTGTATTATGTTTTTCATCACATTTGTCACAGCTTCGTTATCTACACGTCTTATAAGGTTATTGATGGCATCTACTCTTCCTACACCTATCTGCAGTTCATTCCGTAAGATTTCCAACTCTGCTAGGAGAGCATTTTTTGGGAATAGCGACTTCTCCAAAATTTTATTTATCGCAGTGGTCAGCTCAGCACCTGCTTCTATACAAATGGTCAACAAATCTAATATATCCGGTAAGGTGCTTATTATTTCCCTTTCTATCTTATTTAACCTATCCTGGAGCCATAAAAATGGTAAAAACGCGCCAAGAACGAAGAATATTAAAAAATAGAGCAAGTTTGCACTCAAAAGTAGCAATAACACTAAGCTAACGCCTACCCCGGAAATAATAGAGAGCGCAAAAAACTTATCCGGCGAATATGCCGAAGAAGAAAGCCTTGCCTTGCTAAGTTTACGTGCAACGTCTTCCCGTAAAGATGCTAGTATAGGAAAGTCCAATTTGGATATAACACCTGCTAACTTGTCAAGAAGGGTGTTCATTATTTCTTTGATACTTTTACGTTCCTTTACCTTCTTATTATCGTCTCTACCTGCTACCTCTACCTCTTCTACAGCAGTAAAACTTTTCTCATTATAGAACATCGCCCATATTATAAAAATGGCACAACCTGTGAGACATGCACATGATAAAATCCCTACCATTTTTATACTTATACCTCAATCTGTACTATCTTGTTTATAACAACAAATCCAACAACTACCAATATTATTACTATGCTTATCATAAGATAACCTACAACAGAAGTGAAAAATGGCTTCATAAATTCAGGATCAATAAGATTAAGAATAAACATCAAGATAAACGGCAGGAAGCCCACAATGTATGCAGATAGCCTCCCCTGCGCTGTCAAAACTTTCACCTTGCCTTCTATCCGCTTGCGCTCCTTCAAAGTTTCCGACAGCTCAGATAATATCGTGCTAAGGTTCCCACCAGTTTCATAAATTATACTTATTGCGCTAACGCACACTCTAAGCTCTCTGCTGTCAACACGTGAAATAACATTTTTTAGCGCCTCTGGCAAACTTTTACCCAATTCAATCTCCTTGCTTATGATGTTAAACTCGTTAGCCAGCGGTGACGGGAATTGCCCGGCAATGCTTTTTATTATAAAATGCATACTAGCGCCTGCACGTAACATGTTGCTCATGACCTTTAAGGCTTCTATAAGCTGCATCTCAAACCTCTCTATCAATCTGTTATAGTGATATTTATAAATCAGTCGTGGAAGGAAGTAAAAAAGAACACCAACACAAATGGAAAAAAATAAGTTATTAAACGACAAAAAGCCTACAGCTAAACCAATAAGAAAAAACATTATTGACACTGGAGGGATAAGCTTCTTCAAAACTTTAGCTCTCGGAATAGATAAATTCTTGAAGTCTATCTTCTTATTTTGCAATGACGATGACAATCTTTTAGTGTAGCTCTTATAATCTACGCATAACAGCAAATAAACAATTATAGCAAAGAAGGTAAACGCTATACATACTAAAAGAAAATTTAACACTTCAAGCATATAACTTATAGAAAAAATCCCTCCATAGCTGGCTATTTGAATAGGTCAAAGAATCTATTAATGTTCATTTTCATATCTTTTATCGCATCCGAGAGCTCCGTCTCACCGTTAATCACTCTACCCATCTCAATCTCGAATATATCCTTCATGTACATCCAAAGTTTATTAGGAGGGGGGACTTTTGACGAGGATAGCTGCTCTACAAACTTCTTCCTGCTCTCACTCTGGTAAAAAGCTACTCTCACTCTGGTAAAAAGGATCATTCATAGCATCTTTTATAGCAGGGAAGAACATACCTACATTTTTGCAAAATCGTAAGGTATTTTCTCTATTTGCAACAAATTTTACAAACTCTATGCACTCACGCGGAAATTTCGTTGTATTGCTTATAACCAGGTATTCTCCGCCAAAGTAAGAAATAGATCTCTCTACATACGGTGAAGGCTTAGGAATGCATTCTACACGATAGTTAAGTCTGGGGTTCGTCTTTTCTATTTTATTTATTACCCAAGAGCCCGAAATCCAAAAACCAATCTTTCCCTCGGCAAACATCTTGTCAAGGACATGCTGCTTGCCAACATAGGCGTAAGGTTTAAAACTAAGATAATACTTTATACCTTCTATAACTTTCTCATCATCAATTGTAACCTCTAAACCGTCAGAAGATACTAAATCCGCCGCGTTACTCCACACAAACGGCAAAATTTTCTTAAACAGCACGTGCCTCTCAGGACCGTTTAATCCTATTGGATATTTACCAGTTAGCTCTTTGTTTTTAAATTTAGCTTTGTGTATTTTTCTCACTGCGGTGAGTAGCTCTTCCCAAGTGTTACGCTCTATTTCAGGGTCAAGGCCGGCTAACTTAAGAATGTCTTTATTAACATACAAAGCTCTCGTGTCAAGCACCCACGGGAGACCATAAATTCTATTCTCAAAAATTACAGGCTCCCAACCACGATACCTGTCCTTCACATCATTAATCTCCTCAGTGATATCCAACAGGCGGCGCTCAAATAAAAACTCAGCCACCATGTCCGCACCTAATTCTAAAATATCCGGTGGCTGGCCCAACTCCATCACAGCCACTACCTCCTCATGCCCCGTATCCCAGCTGAGACCACGTGCTTTAACTCTTACGTTAGGGTTATTCTTTTCAAACTCGGCAATTAATTCATTTATCGTCGCATTACCTGCACCATCCGGCCAGAAATGCCACCAGGTTATCTCTGACATTTTTTCAGAAGTAACCCTCATCTCAGCAGCTTGAGAATAAACATTTTCTACATTGAAAAACATAAATAA
>Ga0197143_1001200_pt1 | contig 22720 bp, 28 predicted proteins | sample GBS70_MetaG_FD_148603 | JGI IMG/M metagenome (GOLD analysis project Ga0197143, IMG submission 148603) | Sediment microbial communities from Great Boiling Springs, Gerlach, Nevada, United States - GBS 70_MetaG | ecosystem: Environmental > Aquatic > Thermal springs > Hot (42-90C) > Sediment...
TTATCTCCTACTCCTTCTTGTACTTTTTGATTATCTCCTACTCCTTCTTGTACTTTTTGATTATCTCCTACTCCTTCTTGTACTTTTTGATTATCTCCTTCTCCTTCTTGTACTTTTTGATTATCTCCTACTCCTTCTTGTACTTTTTGATTATCTCCTACTCCTTCTTGTACTTTTTGATTATCTCCTGTTGGTTTTTGATTATTTCCTACTCCTTCTTGTACTTCTTGATTATCTCCTGAATTTCCTTTACTAAATATCGTTTCTAATTTAACCCCTCCTAAAATACTTTCTATCATAAAACTAACCAAAGCTGAACTACCTAAAGTAATTAAACTTCTTGCTAATGTTAAATTTCTAGAGTTAACTCTCTCCTTTATAAAATTAACCAAATTTTCTTCAGCATCCTTCAAATTATTATTAATTTTTTCCCACTCTTCAAGAAGTTGTTCTTTTAGATCTTTATCTGGTATCTCTTTATAAGCTTGTTCTTTGAATTTTAGAGCTCTATTGATTCCTTCGATATTTTCTAATTTTTCAAAAAATTCTTCTTTGTATTTTGAATAATAAAAACGCTCTACTGAAGAACCTATCATATAGCCCGTCACACCGCTGATTAATCTTCTTAAAAAACTCATTCCGCCACCCCACAATACTAAGCCCACTGGTAAACCTTTTAATGCTGCAAATGAGATAGCACCAATTACGCTACCCATTGAAGCCATAGCACCATAAAATACAAGAGTATGTATAAAACTTTTATCTTTAAAATTTTTAATTCTAATACTCCATTCCCTTAATCTTGATAAAAGATTTCTTTTAGTTTTAGACCTTTCAATTTCTATTTCTAAAAGATCAAGAGCTTTTTTAGTTGTTTTTAAAAAAACTTTGTATAAGTTCTTTTTATGTTTTTCAGAAAATTCTTCTTTATTTTTGTTATAAAAACTAACTAACTCTTTATTAATTTCAGATAGTATCTGGTCTCTAATTTTGTTAATTTCTTCTGTTTTAGCTCCTTCTTTTTTCCAATTACTAATTATACTCTCTACCTTTTTTTTAATAATTTCTTCTTCAATTTTTCTAGGCTTTTCTAAATCTTTTAAGGAAAGTTCTGTTGATTGGTTATTTCTTTTATTTTCCTTTTCTATATTCATATAATTTTTACCTTTTAGATTTTAAAATTATTTTAAAGAAGAAGTGAAATTTTGAGTGTTAAGAATAAAGTTTTCAATTTCTTCTGCTATAATTTCGTCAATATTATGGATTTTACCTTTTAAAAATTCATAAATTTTAATTGGAGCATCGGGTAAGTCTTTATTTTTTTCTATGAATTCTAAAAATTCACCAGCATCTTCTTCGGAAAGCTCATTTATAATTCTTAAAGTTATTATTTTTTGAATAATTTCTTCAAGCAAAATCAAAAATTCTTCTTTTTCTTTTTCTTCAAAAATACCCTCAAAGCCTAATTTGCTTAGAATTGAGGATATTAATTCTGAAAAATTTTTTGTTTCCATAATTTAATTATAAATCTATTTTTAAAAATTTGCAAATTTATTGTGGATAATTTTCTACCTCTATTTCGACCCCTAAATTTTTTAACTTTTCCGGTAAATTTTCATAACCTCGATAAATTTTTTCTGCTTCAAAAATTTTAGAAATACCTTGAGCAATCACGCTTGCTATAACTAAAGCAGCACCAGCTCGAATATCCAGAGATGAAATTTCTTTACCATAAAGAGGAGTTGGCCCTATAATAATTGCACGATGTGAATCTAAAATTTCAGTATTAGCACCCATTTTATTTAATTCTAAAAGATATCCAAATCTACTTTCAAATAACCAATCATGAATTAAGCTTACACCATTTGCTTGAGTAAGTAAAACACCAAAAGGAGCTTGTAAATCTGTTGGAAATTTAGGAAAAAGTCCCGTTTGGAGTTTAATTGCTTTAAGAGGTTTTTTGTTTTTTTTAATTATCAAACTTTTTTTTTCGATTTTATAAGGAACTCCAATTTCATTTAAAGTTACGAAAATACTGTCTAAATCACTTAAATTAACATTATTTATTTTAATTTCACTTTTTGTGGCTCCTCCTAAAGCTATCCAAGTTCCTGTTTCAATGTTATCTGGCGGTATTTTAAATTTTATAATTTTTTTAATGTTAGAAGGATAAACTTTTAAAAAAGGAGTTCCAATGCCTTTAATTTTAATTCCAGCTTTTTGTAAGAATTTTGAAAGAGCAACAATAGAAGGTTCGGTAGCTGCTAATCTTATTTCTAGAGGAGAATCTAAAGAGGTAGCATACATTAAAAGTATTTGAGTTGCAGTCACGCTACTTTCCTTTAATATTATGCAACCACCTTTTTTACTTTTAACACTCCCCCTTATTATTTCTCCTTCTTCAAAGTCAACTCCTAAAATTTTTAATGAATCAAGATGAGTTTTAATTGGTCTTGACCCTATAATATCTCCTCCGGGATATGGAATTTTAATTTTGCCAAATTTAGCTAAAATTGATCCAATAAAATTTACTGATCCTCTTATTTTTCTCACAGGAATTGGATCTGGTTCGTAAGAACTTATATTTGTGGTTTCAATTAAAGCTCTATTTTTTTCATAAAAAACTTTCCCCCCTATTGATTCAATTATTTTAAACATTTCAAAAACATCAGAAAGAGATGGAATATTTTCTAAGAAAACTCTTTCCTTTATTAAAATTGAAGCTGCTAAAATGGCTAAAGTCGCATTTTTAGAGCCACTAACTGTGATCTCTCCTCCTATTTTTGTTTGCCCCCTTATTTTAAAAATTAATCCTTTTTCAACCATTTTTAATTATAAAAAATACTTAAAATACCCAAAAGATAAGCCAAAATTACAAGAAAAACTAAATAATTAGGCATATAATAAAAAATTTTATTTTTAATTTTAAAGTAAGTAAGACAAATTAGAATTCCCATTAATCCTAAAAAGATTGAACTTGAAACTTCTAATATTCTTAAAAATGTTCCTAAGTTTAAAAAATAAAAAATAAAATTAGGCAAAAAAATTATTAAGGAAGCTAAAAAAGATTTTAAATACCAATCAAAAATTAATCCCTCTTTAAGATAAACTATTATAGTAATGAAAGTAGTAAAAATATTAAGAACTATTAGAGCGTTTACAATATAAAATAAAAATTTAGGTAAAATCTTTACAGAAGAAATAAAATCAGGAGAAAGTTTATTCCCTAGAAAACCAATCATTGAAAAAGTAAAGAGAAGGTAAAAAATACCAATAAAAATGTAAGCTAACAAAACTGTTTTTAGATAATTTTTTTTCCATTCTTCTTTGAAGAAGCTTTTAATTAAAGGAAAAACAGAAAAACCAGCAAGAGAAAATAAAATAAGACCATAAGAAGAAAAATTTGGAACAAATCTTAAGGAAAAATTTTCTTTTTTAAAAAATAGTAGACCATAAAAAGAAAGCATCATTATAAATAAAAACAAAGAAATAGCTAAAATAGATTCTATTTTTTTAAAAAATTTAATTCCAAATAGGGTTATAAAGTGACCAAATATTAAGAATAATAAACCAAATAAAAAACCATAAACATCTTTTAAATAATAACTGTAAACTAAAATTACGCTTTCTAGACTTAAAAATTCAACTAAGAAAATAAAAAATTTCCATTTTTGGTTCCAGAAAAAACTAAAATAAGAATAAAAATTGTGTATTCCTTCTACCCTACCGATTATTTCTCCATAAATTATAGTAGAAATTAACATTAAAATTAAAACTGAGAAAAAAATTAAAAGTGGCGTTAGAATTTTTTGATTATAAAAAACATAAGGAAAAGGAAAAATACCTAAACCTACTACAGTAGCAAATACAATTAAAATTGCTTGGAGATTGCTTTTTGTCATTATATAATTTATTTTAGATTTTCTTTAGTATTGTTAGATTTTTTATTTAAAATAAGTTCGATATAATATAAAAACTGTAATATAAATATTGTCAACAAAGTAGCTATAAAAGTTTGAAAATAAAAACCTAACCCAATTCCAAGTCCAATTGCTGCTGTTACCCATAAAGCTGCTGCAGTAGTAAGACCTGTTATTTTGCCTTTAAAAGAAAAAATAACTCCGCTTCCTAAAAAACCTATACCAACAACTATATTCGCTAAAACTCTCGCTATACTTTCTTTTTCTAAAGAAAACATCTGAATAAAAATTACAAAAAGACAGGCTCCTAATGAAACTAAAGAAAAAGTTCTTAATCCTGCTTGTTTTTGAAAATAGCTCCTTTGAAGTCCTATTAAGCCACCAAAAATTATTGCTAAAATAATCTTTATTATAAACTCTACCATATTTTTTCGTTTATTTTTTCTATTAATTTTTCAACTAATAAATCTGGGTCACTTTCCCAAATAATTATTCTTTCTTCTCTTTGAGCTTTATTTAAAATTTCAGGAAGCAATTCTTCTGTCCCTCCACTTCCTTTTAAAACTCCTAAAATTTTGTTATCTTCAAAAGCAGTAGTAAATTCATTTAATGTTCCGATTCTACCACAAATAAAAATAATAGCTTCAGCTGATCTTGAAAGTATCATATTTCTTCCTGAATAACCTAGACCGGTCCAGATGATAATATCATGATAATCAGTAGGAAGCTGAAAAACTTCTATATGTTCACGATAAGTAAGAGCTGGTGAAAGACCAATTACAAATCCCCCAACTTCTTTTGCGCCTTTTGCAACCCAATATGGTACACCTGTAGTAGCACCCGTAATTAAAACACATTTTCTCTTTGCAATTGCTTTTCCGAGTTGAATACATTTTTCTAAAATATCACTACTACATACTTTTGTTTGTGCCGCTCCGGAAATTGCGATTTTTATTTTAAGTAAATCTTTAGATTTTTCCATAATTAAATAAAATATTCTACCACTGATTTTTTAATTCTTTTTACCTTTTTTTCTTTCTTAGCTAAATTATGAGATCTTCCAGGTACTGAAAAAATAATTTTCCCCTTTTTTGTTCTTTTAACTCTTTTTAAAATTGATTTTTTAATTTTAATCATGCTTTAGCAAGATATGCAATGATTAAATTATTGGTATCTTTAATTGGTTGAGTTAACTTTTTGTTTTGAATCATATCTAAAAATTTTTGAAACTTTTCTTTTGCAAAATCATGATGAAGTTGTTGTCTTCCTTTTATAAACATTCTTATTTCTACCGGATACCCTTCCGAAAGAAATTTTTCTGCTTGTTTTGCTTTTCTTTCTAAATCAGCTTGAGCCTCATTTACTCCAATTCTTATAGTTTTTTGTTCTTTTGGCTTTTTAATTTCTTTTTTCTTTTTTTCTTTTAAATAAAGGTACTTTTTATAATCTCCTATTCTTACTACTACAATAGGAGCTTTGTCGGTAATTAAAAATAAATCTTTTCCTCTCTCTTCTGATATTTTAATTGCTTCTTCAAAACTAAAAATACCAAGCTTTTTTCCATCCTCATCGGTTACTAAAACTTTGACGGGTTTTAATCTTAAAAGTTCTTTCTGAATCACAAATTATTTTATTTCAACTTTTGCACCTACGGCTTCTAGTTTCTTTTTAAGTTCTTCAGCTTCTTGAAAAGATATTCCTTCTTTTACTACTTTTGGAGCACTATCAACAATATCCTTAGCATCTTTTAGTGACCATCCGGGATTGATTTCTCTTAAAACTTTTATCACTTGTACTTTTTGATCCCCAGCAGATTGAAGAATTAAATTTACCGTACCAGAAGTCTTTTGTTCTTGAGCTACGTTCTGATTTTGTACAGGTGCTGTCTGGGGTATTTGAGCTAAATTAATCCCGAATTTTTCTTCTAAAATTTTAACTAACTCAGCTAATTCGATTACGGTTAATCTTTCTATTTTTTCAACTATATCTTGAATACTTTTTTCCATAAAATTTGAAATACTCAAAAACTAACTAGAGTTAGCTTTTGAGTTTTTTAATATTAATAATTTTAAAAAGTTATTTAGAGGTATCTTTAAGGAAAGAATAAATCTTAAAATTAAATTCTTGAAAATAGAAGTCAATTTTAAAATAAGAAATTCTTTTGAGGGAATTTCGCCTATCATTTTCCAAAAATTAGCTGGATATTTTTTATTCTGGAAATATCCAAAAATATATTCGCCTATATTTTTTTCGTTTTGAATTTGATTTATGATATTTAAAATTTTACTATTATCTTCAAAAATAAAAACTATTCCAAAAGGTGATTCTGATTTAAAATCTTCATTTAGTGCTCCAGATTTTAATAATAAAGATTTTTTATAAACTTTTAAAATGCCACCATTTTGTTTTATCTTTCTTCTTAACTCATTTAAAGTTTTTGCTGGAAATTTATTTAAATTGATAAAAAAATAAAAAAGAGCTTTTTCTTTTAGCTCCAATATTTCTTCAATTTTTCTTTTCTTTTTAACTAAAATTTGTTTCATTAAATAATATTTTATCATAAAAAAAATAAAAATCAATCTAAAAAAAAGAGGATAATTTTAATAATTTTAAAATAAAAAATCTATTTTTTGCTTAAATCAGATATAATTTCTTTAAGTTTTTGAGGCATACCGCTTGAGAAATGTTCATATATAGGTTTTAAAATGTCATTGAGATAAAATAAAACACTTTCTTTAAGATCGAGAGGGTGAATTTCTTCTTTTTCGTAGCTTATTTTTAATTTATTGAAATTATCAAAAGTTATATAAGAGCCATTTATATTTTTAACCTTAAAAACTTTTTTAAGAGGGAAAATAATATAATTTACAATATTTAAAATTGGATTATAAGTAACCTCTTTAGGAGGACAAAAAGCTTTCATTATTTTTTTCTCTACCTCATAAGGAGAATCATGAATAAAGATACAGCTTTCAGGTTTTGATTTTGACATTTTAAGTTCACTTTTTAATTCAATAAATTTATCAGGAGTTAATGGCCAAATTGGGGGTTTTGAAATAGAAAGAATAAGTGGTTGATGAACTATTACTGGTTTTATAATTTCATTTTTAAACTTTAAAGGTGAAATTTTTAATTTAGTAGCAACTTGTCTTGCGATCACATGGGCTTTTCTTTGATCTATTCCTGCATGAACAAAATTAAAACCACCCACAAAAATATCTGCTACTTGCATTATTGGATAAATTAATTTAGCAAAATCAACACTAGAACCTTCTTTTTTACCTAAAATATCTATACTTCTTTGAATTCTAGCAAGAGTAGTATTTTTAGCAACTTCAATTACTGTCTCCCAATAGTTTTCTTTATACATTTCACTTGCTAAAATAAAATTAACCTCCTTTGCTTCAATACTCTTTAAAGTGATTGAAAAAACTTCTTTAAAATAACTTACGCCGTATTTTTGAATATTTTGTAAATCTCCACCCAATTTATCGTTTATCCAAGAATGCCAATCGGCTAAAAAAATATGAGTATCTATTCCTGCTTCTTGAAAATCTTTAATCTTTATTGAAGTAAAAAGCGCAGTACCTAAATGAGCTAAACCAGAAAGTTCAAAACCAATATAATGCCTTAAAGGAATTTTTTTATCTAAAAAATACCTTAAATCTTCAATAGTAATTATTTCTTCTAGTAATCTTAAAATTTTTTCTAATTTCTCTTCCATTAATTAGATTATAAGATATATTTTTACTTTTCAAAAATTATGTTAAAATTATATTTAATTTAAGGTAAATTTAAAATGACAAGGAAAGCACTTTTTAATAAATCATTAAAAGAACCAAAATATAAGACAAGAAAAATTTCTAGATGTTTTAGATGTGGTAGAGCAAGAGGATATATGAAAAAATTTGGAATTTGTAGAATTTGCTTCCGAGAATTAGCTCATAAAGGGGCAATTCCGGGAGTAAAAAAATCTTCATGGTAATGACAGATCCAATTGCTGATATGATCATAAGAATAAAAAATGCTATAGCAGTTAAAAAAACTACAGTGGAAGTTAGATATTCAAAATTAAAAGAAGAAATATTAAAAATATTTAAAAAAAAGGGGGTAATTAAAGATTTCGAAAAAATAGAAGAAGGTAAAAAAAGTTTTTTACGAATCACTTTAAATTATCCAGCAAAATATACTAATTTTAAAAGAATTTCAAAACCCGGAAGAAGAATTTATATCAAAGCAAAGGATATCCAATTAGTAAAACAAGGATATGGTTTTGGTATAATTTCAACTTCTAAAGGAATTTTTACAGAATCGGAAGCAAAAAAACAAAATTTGGGAGGAGAATATATTTTAGAAGTTTTTTAACATGTCAAAAGTTGGTAAAAAACCTATTGTTATTCCCGAAAAAGTAAAAGTAAATAAAGAAGATGATTCATTAGTTATTACTGGACCTTTAGGGGAGCTTAAATTAAACATACCTAATGATATAGAGGTAGTAGTAGAAGAAAATATAATAAAAGTTAAACCAAGAAAAATAAATAAATTAACCAAAAAATTATGGGGCACTATTAGAAGTTTAATTAATAACGCTGTTTTAGGAGTAATCCAGGGTTATGAAAAAAAACTTATAATTGAAGGATTAGGTTACCAAGCACAAGTAAACGGAAATAATTTAATTTTAAAAATTGGTTATACTCACCCAGTATCATTAAAAATTCCAGAAAATTTAAAAGTCAAAGTTGATAAGAACATAATTTCAGTTTGGGGTATAGACAAACAAAAAGTTGGTAATTTTGCAGCAATAGTTAGAAAACAAAAACCACCTGAACCATATCATGGTAAGGGAATAAGATATGAGAATGAAATTATAAAGAAAAAAGCAGGTAAAAAAGCTTAAAATGGTAAAAAAAATAAAATTAAAAATTGAAAAAAGAGAAAGAAGAAAAAAAAGAATAAGGAGTAAAATATTTGGAACAAAAGAAAAACCAAGACTTTCAGTTTTTAGATCTTCTAAGCATATATATGTTCAAGCAATAGATGATGAAAATCAAATTACAATATCCAGTGCTTCAAGTTTAGAAATTAAAGAAAAATTATCCAAAACTGAGAAAGCAAAATTAGTTGGAAAACTTATTGCAGAAAGACTTTTGGAAAAAAACATTAAAAATTGTGTTTTCGATAGAAATGGTTATAAATACACTGGTAGAATTAAAGCTTTAGCTGATAGTGCTCGTCAGCATGGATTAGTTTTTTAACCATGGAAGATAAATTAAAAGAATGGAAATTTAAAATTTTAAAATTAACTCGAGTAACTAAAGTAACCGCTGGAGGTAAAAAATTTAAAATTCAAGCTACCGTAGCAGTTGGAAATGAAAAAGGCAAGGTTGGAATTGCGATTGATAAAGGAGATGATGTAGCTTTAGCTGTTGAAAAAGCAAGAAAGAAGGCTATTAAAAATTTAATAGAAGTTCCAATTAAAAATGGCACTATTCCTCACGAGGTTTATGGAAAATATAGTGCTGCTAAAGTTATATTAAAACCAGCAAAAAAAGGACACGGACTTATTGCTGGTGGAGCTGTAAGAGTTATCCTTTCTTTAGCTGGAATTCAGAATGCTATTTCAAAAATTTTAGGGCACACTAAGAATCCATTAACAAATGCTTTAGCTTGCTTTGAAGCATTAAAAAAATTAAAAAAGGTTAAATAAATCTAATATGATGATTCACGAATTAAAATTTAAAATTAAAAAAAAGAAACGAAAAGGACGTGGTAGAAGTAGAGGAAATTATTCTGGGAGAGGTCAAAAAGGACAAAAATCAAGAGCAGGAAGAAATATAAAAGATCAAAATCTCGAAAGAATTTTAAAATTACCTAAAAAAAGAGGGTGGAAATTCAAAAGTTTAAAAGAAAAACCAAAAGTTATAAATTTGGATTTATTAGATAAATTATTTAAAGAGGGAGAAATTGTTAATGAAAATACTCTTCTTGAGAAAAATATAATAAAAAAAGGAGAAAAATATAAGATTTTAGGAAGGGGCAAGTTAAGTAAAAAATTAATCTTTGAGAATGTAAATATTTCTAAAAAAGCTTTAGAAAAAATTAAACAAATTTAATATGATATTGAATGATGTAAAAAAAATATTTTTAATCTTATCAAAACTCATAAAGATAAAAGATTTAAGAAAGAAAGTTTTAATTATAATAATACTACTTTTTGTTTTTCGAATAACTGCTAATATCCCTATTCCTGGAATTGATATTAAAAGAATAAAAAGTTTTATAGAAGAAAATCAGTTTTTAGGTCTTTTAAACATTTTCTTAGGTAATACTCTTTCTAACTTTTCAATTGCAATGTTAGGATTGGGTCCTTATATTACTGCTATTATAATTTTACAACTTTTAACATTAATTTTCCCAAATTTAAAACAACTATATTACGAAGGAGGTGAAGAAGGAAGAAAAAAATTCAATCAATATGGTAGAATTTTAACATTTCCTTTGGCTATAATTCAAGGCTATGGATTTTTAACTTTTCTTAGATCTCAAGGAATTTTAATTTATCAAAATCAAATCGATCTTATAAAAGATTTAATTATAATTGGAGCTGGTAGTATTTTTTTGATGTGGATCGGAGAGCTAATTACTGAACAAAAATTAGGAAATGGAATTTCTTTTTTGATTTTTGCAGGAATAGTTGTCAATATTCCTCAAACAATTTTTATCTCTCTCGAAACATTTTCCTTAGAACAATTGAATAGTTATTTAATATTTGTTTTTATAGCCCTTTTAGTCATACTTTTTGTTATTTACTTTACTGAAGCTGAACGAAAAATCCCAATCTCCTACGTTAAAAGAGTAAGAGGTATGAGAATTTATGGAGGAGCACAAACTTATCTTCCTCTTAAAGTAAATCAGGCAGGAGTTATTCCTATAATTTTTGCTATTGCTATTTTAACATTCCCTCAAACTTTATTTTATATTTTTAAATCTGCTAATATAGAATTTCTAGCATATTTATTTTCAAAAATAGTTTACCTAATTGAAAATAGTATAATTTTTGGAATTTTATATTTCCTTTTAGTTTTTGGTTTTACTTATTTTTATACCTTAATAACCTTTGAGCCTTATGAAATTGCTAATAATCTTCAAAAAAATGGTGCTTTTATTCCTGGCTTAAAACCCGGCAAAGAAACAGGAGATTTTCTTAAAAAAATAGTTTATAGAACTACTTTTGCAGGAGGAATGTTTTTAGCTTTAATAGCAATTATTCCTTTCATTTTACAGGCTATTACTAAAATAAAATTTCTCACTATTGGTGGAACTTCTGTCTTAATTGTTGTTTCAGTTGTAATTGAAACTCTTAAAACTATTGAAAACGAAATAGAAATAAGAGAATACTCCGTTTAAATATGAGTTTTTCAAAAATTTATCCTTTTTTAATATTACTAGTTGCAATCCTTTTTATAGTAGGCAATTTTTTTTATAACCTTTTTTCTTACAATTATAATGTTCCAATTAGTTTTAAAATTAAAAAAGGACTTTCAGTTGATGCAATTACAAAAGAGCTTGAAAGAGAAAATATTATTAATTCAAGTTTTACTTTTAAATTTTATCTCTTCTTAACTAATAAACATAAAAAAATAAAAGCAGGAAATTATAAAATCGATAAACCCTTTAATATAGTTGAATTAGCAAAAATCCTTGAAAAAGGGGGGAGCGGTATAAAAATAAAGATAATACCTGGAATGACTCTTAAAGATATTGAATTATTGTTTAAAAATAATGGTTTTAATATTAATTTTTCGCAATATAAATTATCTGATTTTAAAGAAACTAATCTTTACAACATATTTGGAGATAGAAACCTTGAGGGTTTTTTAGCGCCAGATACTTATGAGTTTTTAGAAAACTTAGAAGAGAAAAAAATAATAAGCGTTATCCTTTCAAATTTCCAAAAAAAGATACTTCCCTACCTCGAAAAAGCAGAAAATCCATACGCTGCTTTAATTATTGCTTCATTGTTAGAAAAAGAAATTATCCCAATTGAAGATAGATTTTTAGCCAGTGATGTTATTTGGAAAAGATTAAAAGAAAATTGGACTTTAGATGTAGATGCAAGTTTAGTTTATGCAAAATGTAATGGTTTTTATTATTTTTGCGATGATAAAAAAATAACTTTAATAGATTTGAAATCAAACAACCCTTATAATATTTATATTTTTAAAGGTTTACCACCTACTCCTATTTCCAATCCTGGAATAAATTCCATCATAGCAGCTATTAACCCTAAAAAAAACGATTTTTACTTTTATTTCACTACTAAAGATGGCAAAACTATTTTTTCTAAAAACTTAAAAGAACACAAAGATAAACTTAAAAAACTAAGGTGAAAATTTATAATTATGAAAATCTTTTTTATACTCACAAAAACAATTTACTACATCTTTTATGCCAAATTTCTTAACTAAATTCTCGAGATGAAAAGCTCTTGCTCCTTTTATAAAAATAAAGTTAAAATTTTCTATCAATTTTTCTAAGTTAATATAAATTTTTTCATATTCTGGATCTTGAAAAATAAAATGAGGTATTTTTATCAAATTTGATGAAAAAAACTTCATACGCGGGCCGATTAAAAAAACTAAATCAAAAATTTCATTTATTTCTTTTAAAATTTTTTCATGAATTTCTTTAGCAAAATTATCTACTTCAAGTAAATCAGCGAAAACCCCTAATTTTTTACCCTTCAAATTTTTAGCTAAATTTAAAATATGAAAATAAGAAGCTGGAGAAGCGTTGTAGGTATCATCAAAAATATAGATTTTCTTATTTTTTAATTGAAAATCGAAAATTCTTAATCGACCCGCTAAAGGTTTAAAATCATCAAAGTAATTTAAAATTTCCTTAGGAGCATTAAAAATTTTTAAAATACCCAAACTACAAGCAATAGGTAAATCAAAGTAAATTCCAAAATCATCATAAGGCTTCACCTTAACTTTTAAATTTTCACCAAAAAAACAATAATTTCCCTCTCCTAAAATTTTAATATCACATTCTTCACACTTACCAAAACCGAAAACTTTAGATTTTGTTTTTTCTTTAAATTCTTTAATTAAATTATCATCAAAATTTAAAATTGAAAAGCCGCTTTCTTTTACATTTTCTATCATTATTCCCTTTTCTTTTGCTACATCTTCTTTTTTTTGAAAAAAACCTAAATGAGCTGGGTATTCTCCTAAAATTGTAAAAATACCAATATCAGGTTTTATAAAATCCATAAAAAATTTCATATCACCGGGTCTTTCCACTCCAAGTTCTAAAACTAGAATTTTAGGGTATTTTTTAAAGAAAACTAAAATTGACATTAAAAAAATTCGTAACCATTTCCAAACATTTTTGCCTGGTCTAAATTGGCACAAAAATAAAGTAAAGGGTATACCAAATTCGTTATTTAACGATTCGTGATTTTTAAAAATTATTTTTCTTTCATCATCTACTTTAATATTCAAATTTTTTAGCCCTTCTTTAAATTCATTCGGAAAATTTTTTTGATATTTTTCTAAAATATAAAAAATAATTTCTTTAGTTGTGGTTTTACCCGCTGAACCAGTTATGCTGATTATAAAAGGTTTTTTCAATTTTAAAATAAGCTTGCAACAAAATTTAAAATAAAATAAAATTAATTTCTTTATTTTTTCGCTCATTATTTTAAATTATAATATTAAATGAAAAAAATAAAAATCGCAATTTTAATGGGTGGCCCCTCTAGCGAACATGAAATATCTTTAAAATCTGGAATGAATGTTTATCACAATCTTCCAGATAAATATTTAAAAATTCCGATTGTAATAGATAAAAATTTATTTTGGCATATTGATGGTAAAAAATATTCACAAAGAAAAGCTATTAAATTACTAAAAGAAAAAAAGATTGATTTAGTTTTTTTAACTCTTCATGGAAAGTACGGAGAAGATGGAAAAATTCAAAGAATTTTAAATAAAGCTAAAATAAAATTTACCGGTTCTGAAGAAAAAGCATCAAAAATAGGAATTGATAAGCTAAAAACATATTCAGTTTTAAAGAAACATAAAATTTTATTTCCAGAAACCTATACCGCAAATGAGTTTATAAAAAAATTTAAATACAATTTTCCTTTCCCAATTGTTATAAAACCAAATGATGGAGGATCATCCATAGGGGTTTCAATTTTAAAAAAAGATCTAAATAAGAAAAATTTTTTAAAAGCATTAAATTATGCAAAAAAATATTCAAGGAAAATTATTGTTCAAAGGTATATTGAAGGATTAGAAGTAACTTGCGGTGTTTTAGGATCTAGACCATTAGAACCAACCCTAATTTTGCCCCAAAAAAGAGACTTTTTTGATTATTTTTCTAAATATTCTCCAAATGCAACTAAAGAAATAACCCCTGCTCCTTTAGAGAAAAAAATAATTAAAAAAATTAAAAAAACAGCAATCAAGGTACATAAAATAATAGGTTGTAAACACTTTTCTAGAACTGATATGATTTTAAGTAATAACAAGATTTATGTTTTAGAAATTAATACTATACCTGGGCTTACTAAAACAAGTCTTTTACCTCAACAAGCTAAAGCTAAAGGAATTGATTTTTCTTTGTTTTTAGATAAAATTATAAAATTAGCTTTAAAATGATTAATTTCAAAATAAAAAAAAACAAAAATAGAAGAATTTTTATTGGAGTAGCATGGCCATATGTAAATGGAGAATTACACATAGGTCATGTAGCCGGCTATCTTCTACCAGCAGACATTGTTGCTAGATATTTTAGATTAAGAGGTTTTAAGGTTTTAATGATTTCTGGCTCTGATTGTTTTGGAACTCCAATTACTGTCGAAGCCGAGAAATTAAAAATTTCTCCAAAAGAACTAGTTAAAATTTATCATCCTCGAAATAAAAAAATTTTCAAAGATTTAGGTATAAGTTTTGATCTATATTGGAAAACAGATAACTATTTCCATAAAAAAATAGTTAAAGATTTTATTTTAAAGTTTTATAAAAAAGGTTTACTTTTTGTCAAAAAAGAGTTTCAATATTTTGATGAAAAAGAAAAAAAATTTCTGCCTGATAGATACATTGAAGGAATTTGTCCATATTGTAATTTTAATGGTGCGAGAGCTGATCAGTGTGACAATTGTGGAAAACTTTTAAATCAAAATCTCAAAAATCCTATAAATAAACTTACGAAAGAAAAGGTGTTTTTAAAAGAAACAACAAGTTTATTTATTAATTGGCCAAAAATTCAACAAAAAATCGAAAAATATTTTAAAGAAAAAAGTAAAAATTGGAGAAAATGGATAGTTAAAGAAACGGCAGCTTGGTTAAAAAAAGGACTAGAACCAAGAGCAGTAAGTAGAGACATAAAATGGGGAGTTGAATTTCCAAAAGAACTTCAAAAAATTTGGCCAGAGCTCAAAGAAAAAAGAATTTACGTATGGTTCGATGCTGTTATAGGTTATTTTTCAGCCTCTTTATACTATTTAAAGAAAAAAAATATAAATATAAAAGAATTTTGGTTTAATAAAAATGCGTCTCATTACTATTTTATGGGTAAAGATAATCTAATTTTTCATACGATTTTTTGGCCAGGGCAACTTCTTACTTATGATGAAAAAATAAACCTTCCAGATTATCCATTAATAAATCATTATTTAAATCTAGAGGGAGAAAAGTTTTCGAAATCAAGAGGAATAATGATTGAAATTAAAAATTTCATTGATAAGTTTGGTTCAGATGCTCTTAGATTTTACATTTGGAAGATAATACCAGAAAATAAAGATTCTTCTTTTAGTTGGAATGATTTTTATAGAACTCATAATGATATTTTAGTAGGAAAAGTAGGTAATTTCATTCATAGATTATTTGTTTTAGGTCAAAAATCAAAAATTAAAAAACCATCTAAAAAAATAGTAGAAATTTCATTAAAATATTTTAAAAAAATAGGTAGCTTAATTGAAGAGGGTAAATTTTTAAACTACTATAAAAATTTTCTAAATTTTGTCTTATTTGCAAATAAATTTATCGATCAAAAAAAACCTTGGGAATATAAAAATACAGAAAAATTTAATCTTATCTGTAGTGATTTGTATCTTATTGCAATTACTATTCTTATTTTACTTTATCCAGTTTGTCCTTTTGGAGTAAAAAAATATCTTAAAGAAATAAAAATAAAAAAAATTAAATGGCCAAATAACAAAAAGGAACTTTTTCAAATTTTTAAACAAATTGATAATTATAAAAAACCAGAAATAGTTTTTAAAAAAATTAAGGAAGAGGAAATTTAAGATTTTTTATTTTTTCATTTTGCCTTAATTTCTCTAAAATTTTTATTTCTATTTGTCTTATCCTTTCTCGAGTTACTCCAAATATTCTTCCAACCTCCTCCAATGTTTTTGGCTCTCCATCTTTTAACCCAAATCTTAATTCAATAACATTTCTTTCTTTTTCTGGCAAATCTTCTAAAGCTTCTGTAATAATAGATTTTATAGTTTGATAATAAGCATATTTCTCTGGTGAAATAGAAAATTCATCCTTTATCACATCTTCAATTTTAATATCGCTGCCTTCAACTATAGGATTTTCTAAAGAAGTAGTTTCTTTTGCATATTTTATAAGTTTTCTAACTTTATTTAATGGAATTCCAGATTCTTTTGAAAGCTCTTCTGGAGTCGGCTCTCTTCCAATTACTTGTTGAATTTCTTTTCTAATTTTATTTAATTTATAGAGTAATTCAACAACATGAACTGGCAACCTAACAGTTCTAGCATGATCTGCTATCGCCCTTGAAATAGCCTGTCTAATCCACCAAGTGGCATAAGTAGAAAATTTATAACCCTTTCTCCAATTAAACCTATCAACTGCTTTTGTCAAGCCTATATTTCCTTCTTGAATAAGATCCATAAAATTTAAATTTGTTTTTTGATGCCAATATTTCTTTGCAATACTAACTACTAATCTTAAATTAGATTTAATTAACCTTTCTCTCGCTTCCTTATCTCCTTTAGCAGCTTTTTTAGCTAATTCTTTTTCTTCTTCATAGCTTAAAAGTGGATATCTATTTATTTCTTTAAGATAATGCTGAATAGAATCTGGTAACTCACTTTTAAGTTCTAAATCTAAATCTAGATTTTTTTCTTCCTCAAAAAACCGATGAGATGTTTTTATTTCTACATTACTTACATCTGCCTCATTGTAAATCTCTTCCAGAATTTCTAAATTTTCTTCAATATTTGGAAAAAAATGTAAAATATCATCATCAGTAATAAATCCCCTTTCTTTTCCTTTAGAAATTAGTTTAGTAATTTTTTCTTTTGTTTCCTCGTCTATCTGAATTTCTTTCTTTATTTTTTTATTTTTTCTTCTTCGTTTTTGCATATATTTCTTTTAATTTTTTAGTTAAAACTAAAATATTTTTTAATGTTTCCTCATTAATTTCTCTTTTAGAAAATTCCTCAATTTTTTTTCTATAATACTCTTTTTTAACTTCTAAAATTAGCCAATCGAGATAATCTTCTAAATTTTTATTAATAGACTTTTCATACTCAAACCTTAATTCCCACAGGTCTTCATATTTTGAAAGATCCTCAGGTAAAAATTCTCTAATTTCTAGAATTTTCTCCTTTTTATTGAGTCCATAAATTATTGAAATTAAAATTTCTACTATTGAATCATATCTTGAAACTTTTTTTGTTTTTATCTTTTCCTCTTCTTTGATATCGCCTCCCTCTTTTTCTAGACTAGGTAAATTTTTTTTTGCTTTTTCTATTTCTTCAAGCAACCATTCAAATTTTATTATACCATAATTTTTAATTTTCTTCAACATCTCTATTCTTTTTTTAACCTCAGTTGCCGCTAAAAATTGTGGTAAAATTTCAATTAATTCATCCTCTTTAAAATTTTCTAACCAAAAATCTAATAAATCTTTTATCTCTATTTCGTTTATATCTTTTTCTAATAAAAATTCTCCTAAATCTTTTTTATCATAAATAGCTTGGTAAAGATTTAAATTTCTCATTGTTGCCAAAATGGCACTTTTAAAAGTTGCATTCCTTCCTGCTTCATCATTATCAAAACAAAAAACTAGATTGTTGGTTAATTTGGAAATTATTTTAATTTGATAAAAATTTAGCGCTGTTCCTAAAATTGCCAAAATGTTTTTTAATCCCCTTTGCCAAGCTAAAATTAAATCAAAAAAACCCTCGACTAAAAAAACTTGATTTTTTTCTTTTATATAAGGTAAAGCTAAATTAAAACCATAAAAAATTTCACTTTTTTTAAAAATTAAAGTTTCTGGACTATTAACATATTTTGGTTCTTCATTTTGTAAAGCTCTCCCTGAAAAACCTACAATTATTCCTTTTAAATTATAAATAGGAAAAATTAATCTTTTCTCAAATCTATTAAAAATTTCAAAATTTTTTTCATAAAAAATACCACTTTCTAAAATAATTTGTTTTTCAAATCCTAAATTTATTAAAAAATCAAAAAGACCATAATCTCCATAACCCAGTTGAAAATCCTCAATCGATTGAGTTGTTAAACCTCTTTTTTTGAGATAGTTAATTACTTCTTCATTTAGACTTAATTTTTCGTGAAAATAACGAGATGCAATTTTATGAATTTCTACTATTTCATCAATTTTTGTTCTTATCTCTTTAGGAATTTTCTTAAGTTCTATTCCTGCTTTTTGAGCTAAAATTTTAAGAGCTTCTTTAAAATCAATTTTTTCATATTCTATTAGAAATTTAAAATGTTCACCAGCTCTATTACAACCAAAACATTTCCAAATTTGTTTTTGTGGCGAAACATAAAAAGAAGGAGTTCTCTCTGCATGAAAAGGACATAATGCCCTATAAGAACTACCAATTTTTTTAAGAGGTAAATATTGAGAAATTAAATCTACTAGATCAATTCTATTTCTAATTTCATCTAATAAACTAGCCATTTTAGATTTAGGCGGAGGGGGTGGGACTTGAACCCACAAGGCCAAAAAGGCCACTGGTTTTCGAGACCAGCCGATTAGCCAATTCTCGCACCCCTCCTTAATCTGTGCCCCGGGAGGGAGTCGAACCCCCAACCTTGAGCTTAGAACGCTCCTGCTCTTCCAATTGAGCTACCGGGGCTTTTGGCGGAGGAGGTGGGAATCGAACCCACAAGTCCCGCTTTCGCAGGACACGGCTTAGCAGGCCGCCGCCTTACCATTCGGCTCACTCCTCCAGTGCTTTTAATAAAGCTTTACCAAATTCTTCAGCTGCTTTTGGACCATTAGCAGTAATTAAATAACCATCATCTTCTATTACAACTGATTTTTCTAGGTACTGAGCTCCATTTTTTGTTAATATTTCTATCGATTGTTTATAATAAGGAGACGACCAGACAGTAGCTTTTTTGTTTTTTAAAACTCCACTTTCAGCTAAAATAACTGGACTTATACAAATAGCTGCCAAATGTTTTTTATTTTCTACACTTTTTCTTGCAATTTCGTAACTTAAACTATTATTTAAGTTTTCTAAAGCTCCGGGGCCACCAATAAAAACAATCATATCATAATCTTTAACATTTACCTCCTCTAAAGAAAAATCAATTGTAACTTCTGTACCATCAGCACCCACAGCTTTTTCTCCTTTTTTATTATTACTTGCTACAAATATTTGATGTTTATTATTTTTTAAAATTTCTGCCGGAATCAAAAATTCTTCATCTCTAAATCCATTTTTTGCTAAAATAAAAAGCACTTTTGCCATAATTCAATTATACCACATCTAGACAATTATTCTAATTTCTAATTCTGGATTTATTTCAAATTTATCTTGTAATGTTTTTTTAGTAAAATCAATCAAACTTAAAACATCTTCAAATTTTGCTTTACCTAAATTAATAATAAAGTTCGCATGTTTTAAAGATATTTGAGCATCGCCAATTCTCTTTCCTGCAAGGCCAGCTTCTGAAATTAAAAAAGCCATTGGAATTACAGGAAAAGGATCGTTCTTAACTTTGTTTTTTTCTAAGGCTAATTCTTGAATTTTTTTTGGAGCAGTAAAAAATGGATAATTTTTAAAAACACTTCCAGCGTTAGGGTATTCAATAGGATGCTTTAATTTTCTATATTTAATCTTCTCTTCAGTAATTCTTTTTATATTTTCTGATTCTCCTTTAGGGTTAAAAATTAATTTTGCTGAAACTATTAACCAATCTTTATTTTTTTTAAAAAATGAGTTTCTATATTCAAATTCACACTCCTCTTTTTTGAAGATTTTATATTCTCCAGATTTTAAATTTAAAGCTTCGATTTCTAAAACTAAATTTTTAAATTCACCACCAAAGCAACCTACACCTCCCTCGACTGCCCCACCTATTGTACCAGGCAAGCCACCAGCCCATTCTAAACCTTGATAACCCATCTTAATTGCATAATCTAAAACTTCGCTTACTAAATTAGATGCGCCTACTTTTAATACCCCTTCTTCTACTTTTTCAATATGTTTAAAATTTGGTTTTAAAACAATTCCGTCAAAATTATTAATTAAAATATTTGTCCCACCTCCTAAGATAAATATTTTATCTTTAAAATTAAAATTTAAAAATTTTTCTAAATCTTCTAAATTTTCAATTTCCACAAAATATCTTGCTTTTCCTCCAATTTTAAAACTTGTATAGTCTACTAATTCTTTATTTTTAAAGATTCTCATTTATCTTTAAATCTAAACTAATTTCCTAAACTAAATGGCCATGGCTGAGGAATAAAAATTAGAGAAATTAAAGCTGCCCAGAGAGCTAAATTTTTCATAAAATTTATCATTTGAAGATTTTTACTTTGTTCTTCTTTTTCGTTCCAAAAATCATGCATTAAAAACGTAGTTGGTATAAAAAATAAAGTTAAAGCTAGTATACCAAAATAAATATAAACGCCTAATAAAATAGAAAAACCTCCAATTAAGAGTAAAAAACCAGATATTATTACCATAAAAGTAGGAGCAGGAATATTTTTATTTTTTACCCATTCACGCAAAAAATTTAAATTTTTAAAATGATTTAAACCGTTTAAAATAAAATAAACTCCTAATATTAACCTAGAAAGAAGATGAAGATAATAAAAATCCATAAATATATTATAACACAATCTTTGAAAAATTCAATTAGAGTAATTTTCTTACAGCTTCTTTAATCGCTTCTTTATTCATTTTATATTTTTTTAAAAGATCTTGCATACTTCCTGATTCCCCGAAAGTATCTTGAAGGCCAATAAAAATTATAGGTGGTACGAATTCTAATCCATATTGATGGCGAAGTTCAGCATTCATTAATGTTTCAGCAATAGCACTTCCCATTCCTCCAGCAATTTGATGATCTTCAACAGTAACAAATCCTTTTACTTTACTAGCAGCCTCGAAAATTTTTTCAATATCTAACGGTTTTATTGTATGAACATTCAAAACACATGTCCCTATCCCTTCTTCTTCTAATTCTTTAGCAGCAAGTAAAGCTTGATAAACTAAATGCCCAGTAGCAAAGATGGCTATTTGAGGATTTTCACTTTTCCAAAAACATTCTATTTTTCCAAATCTGAAAGGAGTCTCTTCGGTAGTAATTATCGGTGTCTTATCTCTAACAAATCTTATATATACAGGGCCATAAATTTCTGCTGCATATAAAGTTACCTTTTTTGCTTCTATAGCATCACAAGGAGAAATAACTTTTATATTAGGCCAACATCTTGTAATAGCAATATCTTCTGTTGCTTGATGAGTAGCACCATCAGGACCAGTAACAATTCCTGAATGATGTCCAGCAATTTTTACATTAGCATCATTATAAATAATCGTTGTTCTTATTGTCTCCCAATTTTTACCAGGAGAAAATGTTGCATAAGAAGAAATAAAAGCAATTTTACCCGAAACAGCAAGACCTGCAGCAATTCCAGCCATATTTTGTTCAGCAACTCCGCATTCAATAAATCTTTCTGGCCACTTTTCAGCAAACTTATGTACTCTTGTTGATTCAGCAAGATCTGCAGTTAAAACAACAACATTCGGATTTTTCTCTCCAAGCTCAAGCAAGGCTTCTCCATAACCATCTCTTATTGGTTTTTGCTCAACATCTTCATCAAAAACCTTCGGATTCAACTTTAATTCAGGATTTAACATTTTAAATTTTTTTTGTATCTTCTTTAATAATTTTTTATACCAATTTTTAAATTATAAGCAAACTCCACTAATTTTACAAACTCATCCCCTCTTTTTTTAAAAATCTCTTCCGTGATCAAATTATATCAAAACTTTTATTAAATTTTCCCCTAATCAAATTTACACTCTCTCCTTAAATGTAAATATAAACAACGATCGTTTTTTATACGTACATTCAAATTAGATTAAAAATTTTTCTTAAGTGAAGTTCATTGTCTATTTCTTTTGCTAAAATAAATCTTACATATCTTCTTAAATTAAAATACTCAATAATAAAGTCTAATTCATTTTTATATTCAAAAGTATAAACATAAACACTTTTCTGTAGTTGATACATCCCTATTTCCTGAAGTTTTTGTGATAAGGTTTAGTGTGTATGTCTTAATTTTTCTGTTATATCAAAAATAATTATCCTCTAGTATCCATCCCAGTTTTTATCCCTTTTTAGTTTTAAATTTTCAATATTGTAAATTAAAATTTTCTTCTTTCCTTCCTCTGAAAGAGTAAGAATTACTGTTCCATCTTCTTTTTCTTTAATATCAACTAATTTAGATTCATATAATCTTTTTATAGCTCTATTCAA
>Ga0197143_1001201_pt1 | contig 22705 bp, 23 predicted proteins | sample GBS70_MetaG_FD_148603 | JGI IMG/M metagenome (GOLD analysis project Ga0197143, IMG submission 148603) | Sediment microbial communities from Great Boiling Springs, Gerlach, Nevada, United States - GBS 70_MetaG | ecosystem: Environmental > Aquatic > Thermal springs > Hot (42-90C) > Sediment...
AAATTGAAAAACCAGAAATTGCAATTACACCAAGGATTTCAACTTTTGAAAAACCTAAAATTGCAAAAGGAGAAGAAATTTCAATCACATCAAAATTACCAGAAATTGAAAAGGTAACAAAACTAGAAATAACTCCTTTTGCTTTACCAGAAAAAGAGTGTCCACTTATTTATAGAGGAAGAATGATATTAGAAGGGGTTGAATATATTTTTATAGAGGGGACTAAAAGAACTTATAGAGTGACAATTGGGGATGTTGTTGAAGGATATAAGATATTAAAAAAAGAAAACAACAAAATAATTCTGTCTAAAGAGGGACTTCTATATGAAATTAATGCACAATAGAAAAACTTTGGTTGACAATTGATTTTAAAATTGTGTATAATAAAAAAAAGGGGTTAAAGATGAAAAAAATATTATTAGTGTTTATTATATTATTATCAAATTTTTGTATTCTGGCACAAAACAATTATAATCTTGATGCTCTTTATAAACAGGCATTAAATTTTTATTATCAAAAAAAGTATCCTGAAGCCCTTAATTTATTTAATCAAATAAAAGGAATAGACCCCTCATTTAGAAAAAGTCAAGTGGATAGATACATAAGGGCAACAAAAACAAAACTTGGTAAACTTGGAATGAAGGAAACATATAAAATAGGTGAAGGGGATATAAAAGAAATTACTGTTTCAAAAGAAGATGAGTTTGAAAAACTTGCAGAATACGCGCAGAGGGCATTACTTGAAACAATTGATTATTTGAAAGAAATTACATTAAAATATAATATTTCTGAATTTGATATGACTGCTCCAAAAACAACTCTTGAAATGGCAAAAAAAGCATATGATAATAATCAATTCACAGAAACTATAAGACTTGCCAATAAAGCGAGATTTCAAGCTGAGCAAATAGTTCAGGAAAAAATAATTAAAGAAAAACCACCTCTTGGAGAAATAGGGGAAAGGTTAGTTACATTAAATTTAACAGATGCAGATTTACAACAGACATTAAAACTTATTTATGATTTAACTGGTGCAAATATAATTATGAGCAAAAATATAGAAGGAAGAGTAACTATAAATGTAAAAGATATACCACTAAAAAAAGTTCTTGAATTGATATGCGAATCAAATGGCTTAAAATATGTCTATGAAGATGGAGTTATTAAAATATTAACAAAAGAAGAGTTTGAAAAAAGGGAGGCATATATAAAACAACAAAGTAAAAGAGTTTTTAAAATAATGTTTGGGGATGCAAGCGGTATAGTTAAAGCACTAAAGGAAACATTTAAAGATGTTGATATAATTGCAGAACCAAGAACAAATTCTATAATTGTAAATACAAATAACCAAGCATTACTTTCAAATATACAAGAAGTAATTACAACTCTTGATAGTCCTATTTCCCAGGTATTAATTGAAGCAAAAATAGTGGAGGTTTCATCAGCAACCGATAATATGTTTGCTATTGATTGGTTAATAAGTTCAAGATTGATTGAAGCAATAGACGGAACATTAACAGGTCCGAGATTTGGAACTAATCCAAGTTTTACCCCTGGAATTTCTTCATCATTGCCAGAGGGTGGATTTTCATTTGGAATAACAAATAACGATGTAAATCTCCTAATAAATGCACTTGCTTCCCATGGAGAGGTAAAACTTGTTCAAGCACCAAAAATAATGTGTTTAAATGGGACTACAGCATTTATAAGTGTAATTCAGAATTTTCCATATATAGTTCCAGAATATGAAGCAACATACAATCCCCAAACAGGTGCATTAACAGGAACAAGACAAACAGTTACAATATATGAAGAAATAGTTGGGACAGAATTTGAAATCACACCTGTGATTCAAAGGAATAGAACAGTATTTTTAACAACAAATATTTATGATGCAAGATTTGTTGAAACAAGAGCATTAAATGCAATAGCAGCAGGATTAACCTATCGGACAGAAATACCAATAATTTCCTCAAGAGAAACAACCCAAAGTATTCTTTTATATGATGGTCAAACCCTTGTAGTTGGAGGGATGATTCAGACAAGGGAGGAAAAAACAGAGTCAGGAGTTCCATTTTTAAGAAGGATTCCTTTACTTGGTTATTTATTTAAAAAGCCAAAATATACAAAAACAAATTCAGAACTTATTTTATTTTTAACCCCACATATAATTACCTCTTATGAAGAAGCATCTGATTTAAGTAAGCCAGAAATAAAAAAGTTAGAGAAACCAATTAAACCAGGAATTATGGATAAGTTTTAATGTTGACATTTAAATAAAAAATAGGTAATAATAAATTAGGAGGTGAGGCAAAATGAGAAAAATAATAATATTTTTAATAATGAGCAATTTAATAGTTTCTCTTTATGCTCAAACTTCAGGTTCAAGTGTTAGAACTGGAACTTCTTCAAGGACAAGGGATACAGGACAATTTGGAAGAGAAAGGTCAAGAAGCCAGAGAAGAGAACAGACAGAAGAGATGATGGGTCAAATAACAAATATGATTGCTTCAATTATAGGAAGTAAATTAAGACACCCTGATCCTGAAATTAGAAAACAAGCATTAATGTCTTTGGTTTCTTCATTGGCTGGTACTGGAGAAGGCAGGGGAAGAGAAGAAGGAATTCAAAGTATTTTTTATTTTGGAAGAGAAGGAAGAGGTAGAGAAGAAGGAACAGGAGCAGGAGGAGCGACTTTTATTGGAGACCTTTATGATTTACTTCAAGACCCTGATCCAGAAGTAAGAGATTTAGCAAGCGTAGGAATTGATATATTATTTAATACAGAAGTAACGCTTTTAAGATTTATGCAAGATGAAGACCCTCTTTTAAGAAAATATGCAACAAAGATATATTCAACGAGAAACCTTGCAACAGAAGCACAGAGGAGAGGTGGTAGAGAAAGAGAATATGAATATGCCGCTCAATTAATTGCTTTGAGAACCCTCCTTGTAAGATTAAAATATGAAAAAGACCCAGGAGTAAGAAAAGCAGTAATTGATGGGATAGAACAATTTTTAATAACTGGAGGAGGCGAATCCGGAAGAAGACATGATATGCTTTTGGGAGTAGACCAGTCAATTATAAATTATTTAAATGATCCCAATCCAATCGTTAGAAAAAATGCTCTTGTTATAATTGCCAACATGGAATATAATCCAACAGTTTTAAATGCTCTTCTTGAAAGGTTAAAAGTAGAATCAGATGAAGAAGTAAAGACATTGATTGAAAGGACGATAGAGGTTCTATCAAGTGGTATTACTGAAGGTGGAAGAAGAACACGAGGAGTTCTTACAGGAGCAGGTGCTCCAAGATAATAATAAAATGGGCCGTTTATATAAAATTTTTTTAATTTTCTTCTTTTTTTCCTTTTTTATTTGTGGTGGAAGCGAGTTTTATCTTAACTTTAACAATGTTGATATAAGGACTTTTATAAAATTTGTTGGTGAAATAACGAAAGAGAATTATGTTATAGACCCTAATGTAAGAGGAACAATAACAATTTACTCAACAACACCTATTTCTATTGAAAAAATAGATAGAGTTTTTAAAGCAGTTTTAAATTTTTATGGATTTACAGTCATTAAAAAAGATGGATTATCTTTAATTTCTCCAATAGCCGAGGGTAAAATAAGGACAAAGTATATAAATGTTGGCGATGTACCAAAAGATAAAGAAGAAGAATATATAGTTCAAATTATTCCATTAAAATATTATCCACCAGAAACAATTTCACAAATAATAACACCATATATAACAAAGGGAGGACAAATAACAGTTGATACAAGGACAAATACATTAATAATATCAGACATAGGAGAAAACATAAAGAAAATAATGGAAATTGTAGAAAAAATTGATAAACCTAGTCCCCCCGGTCAGGAAGAAATAAGAATATTTAAACTCCAAAATGCTGATGCAGAAGAAGTAGCAAAAGTTCTTGGTCAGATTTTACAGAAAAAGATTTCCACTGTTAGGGCTCCTTCAAGAACAACACCAATTCAACCACAGGTAGTAAGTGTAAAAGCAACCAATTCATTAATTGTTTATGCAGACCCATCTGATTTTGATACAATTGAAAAGATTCTAAAAGAAATAGATGTTTTAACAAATCAGGTATTAATTGAAGCACTTATTGCTGAAGTAACATTTGATAAAACAAAAGAACTTGGGATTGAATGGGCTACAACAAAAAAATTTGATAATGAAAAATATACAGGTACTGTTGGAACAAATTTAGGCACACTTTCCTCATACATTTCTTCAGGTATTCCTCCAGAAGGGCTTTCACTTGCATTATATAAAGGTGAATTTACATTTCCTTTGAGTGTTGGGGCATTAATAAATTTGTATGGAAAGGATACTCAATTTAATATACTTTCAACTCCTCAGATTGTAACAGCAGACAATCAAGAAGCTATAATAAATGTTGGAGAAAATATACCATATTTGAAAGAAACAAGGTTTTACACCTATAGCGCGGGCCAGGGAAGTGATATTGTAAAAAGTTATGATTATAAGGATGTAGGTATAGTTCTTAAAATAACACCTCAAATAAGCCAAGATAAATATGTAAAATTAAAAATTTCTCAAGAAGTTACAAAACTTGTGGAAGGAGGTATTCCAGAAGCACCAACAACTGCAAAAAGAAAAGCCGAAACAACTTTAATAATTCCAAATGGAAAAACAGTTGTTCTTGGAGGACTTTTAAGAAATGATTCTGAAAAATCTATTAAAAAAGTTCCTTTTCTTGGAGATATTCCTGGTTTAAGACATTTTTTTAGGAAGGAGATGACTAAATCAGTTAAGACAAATTTAATGATATTTATAACACCACATATAATTTCAACATTTGAAGAGGCAGAAAGGATAAAAGAAGAGAAAGAAAAATTAATTAAAGAAAAATAAGATGGAGAAAATTAGACATCTGGATAATTTTGAAGATAGAATAGACCCTGAAATTCTAAACATTTTTCCTTATAATTTTTTAAAGAATAATTGTTTTATTCCTATTGTTGGTGATAATGGAGAGATATTTATTGTAACAAGTAATCCCTTAAATATTGATGTAGGAGAAATTAAAATGATTTTAAAAAGAGATGTGAAGGTTGTGATATCAAGTGAAGAAAAGATAATTGAATGTATTGAAAAATTTTATTATCATCCCACCTCTTCAAAAAAAGTTATTGATGATTTAAATTCAGAAGAAATACTACACATAGAAGAAGATATAGATCCTGAAACATCAAATTTACTTGACCTCGCAAATAAAGCGCCTGTTATAAGAATAGTCAATCAAATTATTTACAGAGCAATTTCAATGAGAGCAAGTGATATACATTTACAAGTAACAGAGAATTCATTAAAGGTGAGATATAGAATAGATGGTTTTTTACATGATATATTTGTTTTACCTAAAAAATTTCATCCTCCAATTGTAACAAGAATAAAAATAATGGCAAATCTTGATATTGCTGAAAAAAGGATTCCGCAGGATGGGAGAACTTCAATAAAAGTAGATAGCAAAAAAATTGACATAAGAATTTCAGTTATTCCAACTTTTTTTGGAGAATCAATAGTTTTGAGATTGCTTGATAGAGAAACATTTTTACTTGGACTTGAAGAATTGGGTTTTTCTGAAGACAATTATAATAAATTCAATCAATTAATTCATTATGACCATGGTATAATTTTACTAACAGGGCCAACAGGTAGCGGAAAAACAACAACTTTATATGCAGCATTATCAAAAATAAATAAACCTGGAATAAATATAATAACTCTTGAAGACCCAGTTGAATATAATCTTGAAGGAATAAATCAAATTCAAGTAAATCCTAAAGTTGGGTTAACTTTTGCAAATGGATTAAGGTCTATTTTGAGACATGACCCAAATGTTATAATGGTTGGGGAAATAAGGGATATAGAAACAGCAGAAATGGCTATACAGGCATCATTAACAGGGCATCTTGTGTTTAGCACTCTTCATACAAATGATGCATCAAGTGCAATTATTAGATTAATGGATATGGGAATAGAACCATATTTAATTGCCTCTTCGTTAATTGGGGTTATGGCTCAGAGACTTGTTAGATTGAACTGTCCAAATTGTTCAATTGAAGAAAAACCACCTTTTGAATTAATTTCTTCTATAGGTCTTGAAGAAAAAGATTTAGCAGATGGGAAATTTATGAAAGGTCAGGGATGCAGAAAGTGTTTAAATGAAGGATATTATGGGAGGACAGGAATTTTTGAGTTACTTATTATTGATGAGGAAATTAGAGAACTTATATTAAAAAGAGCATCCTCTTCAGATATAAAAAAAGCAGGGTTAAAGAAAGGAATGAAGACATTAAGAATGGATGGTATAGAAAAAATTAAAAAAGGTTTAACAACTATTCAAGAAGTTTTAAGGGTAACTCAGGGAATTTAAATGGCAATATATTCATATGTGCTTATTGATAAAAAAGGGAAAGTAATAAAAGGTAAGAAAGAAGGTATTAGTCCAGAAAGTTTAAAAATAGAATTTCAAAAAGAAGGGTATTATGTTATAAAAATAAAAGAAGAAAAAAAGTTAAATTTTAAAATTTTTGATAAGGTCAACGAAGAAGATTTAATTATAGTTTTAAGAGAATTTTCAACTTTTTTAAATTCTAAAATTCCTCTTGATGAAGCGCTTACAGGTTTAATTTCCCAGATGAAAAATGGAAAACTTAAAGATATATTTATTGATATACAGAAAAATATTAGAGAAGGTGCAAATCTTTCACAGGCATTAAAAAAACATTCTAATTTATTCTCAGATATGATTATTTCAATGGTAAAAGTAGGAGAAGAAACAGGTAATCTTGATCTTGTCCTTACTAGAATTTCTGATTTTCTGGAAAAAAGGAATGCATTTAAAAATAGAATAAAGACAATTATGACATATCCTCTGTTTATGATAATTGTTGCTTTTTTCGTTATTATTTTTATTTTATCATTTATCATCCCTACTATTGTCCGGATCTTTGCTGAAGTTTCAATTAATTTGCCAATTTCAACAAAAATTCTTATTGGAATTACCAATTTTTTTAAAAATTTTTGGATATATTTAATTTTTTTAGTTCTACTAATTTACATTTTAATTAGAAATTTTATTAAGACAGAAAAAGGAAAAAAGATTGCTGAAAAAATTATATGGAAAATCCCATTTTTAAATGATATTTTTTTAAAAAGAGAAATTATAAATTTTTCAAAAACACTTTCTACATTATTAAATGGGGGCGTTGATATAATTGAATCATTTAATATTGCAAAGAATGTTTTAATAAGTTTTAATATGAGAAAAGAAATAGAAGAAATATCACAATATGTTTCAAAAGGTGGTTCTATTTCTTCTGCTTTTTCAAAAAGTAAATATTTCCCTTATTTATTTTCTCAACTTATAAGTGCAGGTGAGAGAAGTGGGAATCTATGTGAGATGCTTGATAAGATTGGAGATATTTATGAAGAAGAATTGTCCCAAAAATCAACAAGATTTGTTACTTTTTTAGAGCCATTTATGATTCTTTTTATAGGAGGAATTATAGGTTTTATAGTAATATCCATTCTTTTACCAATTTTTCAGATATCGCAATCAATAAAATGAGCACCAAAAAAGGTTTTACATTTATTGAGTTAATGGTTGTTATTATAATAATAGGAATGCTTGCTATGATTGTTATGCCTTCTTTTTTGAAAAGAGTTGATGAAGCAAAAATAACTGCTGCTAAAGTTCAGATAAAAAGTTTTGAAAGTGGACTTAAACTTTTTTATCTTGACAATGGTTTTTATCCTTCAACGGAACAAGGTCTAAAAGCACTTGTTGAAAAACCTACTTCAGGAAGAATTCCATCTAAATGGAGAGAAGGGGGTTATCTTGATAAACCTATAATTCCTAAAGACCCATGGGGAAATGATTATATCTATTTATCCCCAGGAAGAAAGGGCGAAGATTATGAAATAATTTCCTATGGAAGGGATGGCAAAGAAGGGGGAGAAGGTCCAGATGCAGATATATCAAGTTCTGAAATTGAATAAAGGTTTAACATTTTTTGAAATGATTGTTGTGATATTGATAATTTCCTTTTTTTTTCTCTAATTTTTACCTCTTTCAAAACATTTTTACCAGAGTTTCAAAATGAAGAAATACAAAAAATCCTTTATAAAATAAAAGAAGCAGAAAAAAAAGCCATTAGTGAAAAAAAAATAGTGAATTTTTACTTTGATATTGATAATGATTCTTATTGGTTTGAAAGTAATGAAGAAGTAACAGAAACAACAAATTCAAATTTAGATTTTTATAAAGCCAAAAATGAATTTGAAGAAAAAACGACTGGAATAATATATTTTAGAATTTATCCAGACAAGAAAGATTTTTTCCTTCTTTATATTTATGACAATGAAAAGAATCTAATTTATACACTTTTTAGTAATCCTTATTTAGATATAGAAATTTATAAAGGAGAGTTATCAGATGAAAAAATTTAAACATGGTTTCACATTACTTGAAATTATGATTAGTATAGGAATATTTGGTATAGTTGCTATTGTATGTTTAACAAATTATCTTATATCCCTTAAAAATATTAAGGTAGCAAATGATAAAGTTAAAATTTTAATCCTTGCGCAACAAAAGATTGAGGAATTGAAGATGAAAAAGGAAGTAAAGGAAGAATTAGGGAATTTTGAAGAAACCTTTTTTAATTTTATATGGAAAGTGGAACTTTCTGATACGGTGATTTTTGATACCTATGAAAACATTGAAATGAAACCATATAAACTTATAATTGAGAGTCCAAACGAATCATACACTTTAATTTTGCCTTTTCTTAAAAAAATAAGTGAAAAATGAATAAATTAATAAATAAGGGATTTACACTTATAGAGATAATGGTTTCTCTTGTGATAATTTCTTTAACATTTATTCTTGGATATAGGACTTATTTTACAATACAGAAAAATATTACAGAAGTTGAAAAAAGCATCAGAGAAACTAAAATTTTATTCAATTTTTTAAATTGTTTTAAGGCAGAAATAAATGGTATTTGTGGGATTGAAAATTTAAACTTTGAAAAAAAGAAAATAAGTTTTTTGACATTACTCCCAGATTTATATTATCCTGTAGAAGTAGAGTATATAGTTGAAAATATAGAAAATGGCGAAAAACTTATACGTATCCAGAGAAATATTTTAAATAATTATGAATTTAAAATTTCAATTTTAAAATGTGAAAGTATCAATTTTTCATTTTTTGTAGAAGGTGAATGGAAAGAAGAAATTGAGAAAGATAATTATCCTAATGGGATTGCAATTGAAATTAATTATCTTGGAAAGAAAATATTTTATCCAATTTATTTAAATTTAATTGAAAATGAAAAAAAATAGTGGGTTTATTATGATAATTGTTTTGGGTCTTTCTCTTGCTTTTAGTTTTATGGTTTTGTCTTTTAATTTTAAAACTAAAGAGTATGTTGATTCTGTTGTTAAACAATATGAAAATTTTAATATGGAAAATATATGTGAACTTGGTTTTGAAATTGCAAAAGAATTACTTAAAAATGACAAAAATAGTTATGATTATTTTGGTGAAGAATGGATGCATAGGAGAGTTTTTAATATAGAAGATTATTATGTAATAATTGAGATAAAAGATGAAAATTCAAAAATAAATATAAATAAAATTATTGAAGAAAAAGGGCAGATTAATCAATTATTGTTGGATTTATTAAAGAATTTGTTTTTAATTTGTGGTTATTCTTTTTCCTTATTTGATAGTTTGATTGATTGGATTGATGAAGATAATTTGGAAAGACCAATGGGTGCTGAATATTTTTACTATTCTTCTGTAGGGTTTAAAAATCTACCTCCAAATAAAAAAATTAAAAATTTAAGCGAATTATTTTTAATAAAAAACTATGATAAAAAAATTCTTTTTGGCGAAAAAGATGAAAAGGGAATTTTAGATTTTATAACAATATATTCTGATGATAAAATTAATATAAATACTTGTGAAAGAGAAATATTAAATGCAATGGGTTTTACAAATGAGGAAACAAATTTGATAATTAAGGAAAGAGAGTATAGACCATTAAATGAATCGTTTTTGGTTAAAATAAATAAAGAAGTTTTTCTAAAAAATAAAAATTTAATAAAATATACGAGCAATTATTTTCATGTTTATATTAAGGTGAAAAATAAAAAAGGAGACGAAAAAAATATAGAAGGTATAATTAAAAGAGATAAAAAGGCAGAGTTGCTTAGAAAAGGAATTTTATGAAAATTTTTTTTTACATTAAAAATAATGAGGTGATTTGTTATAAAAATAATGAAGAGCAAGAAATTTCTTTTAATCAAATAGAGGATTTTATACAAAAAAACAAGAAATCTTTTTTTTATTTAATTTTTTCAAAATTAAATTATTACTTCAGAAAAATTGAATTCAATTTTAAAGATAGAAAAAAAATAAATTTAATTTTGGGGCAGGAAATAGAAGGAAAACTTCCTAAATCACTTGATAATTTTTATTTTTATTTTCAATTTTATTATCCTGAAAAGGATAAAACATTTGTAAATGTTTTTGCAATTGAAAAAGAAAAAATAGATAATTTAAAAGATATTTTTGAGAAAAATAAAGTAAAATCTTGCTTTTTAATTGATTCAATCTTAATTCACCAATTTTTCAAGCAGATTATTAATGAAAAACAATTTATTGAGGTCTTTTTAGAGGAAGGGTATCTACTTGTAAATCTCATAGAAAATAATGAGATTTCAGCTATTTATTCCTATTTTTCTGAAAATATTAAGAAAGACGATATTTTTGAAATAATTTTACCATTAATTACTACTAAAAAATATCCAGTTTATTTTATTGGAGAAAAGAGAATGTATGAAGATATAAATTTGCCTAATGTAAAATTTTTATATGAAAAAAAATTTTTTCACATATTAAGAGAAATTAAAGAAATTAAAAAGATTTCACTCACTCCAATAAATTTTACCGAAAGAATGATTCCTTTAGATTATATACTTAGTTTAATTTTTTTATCATTTATGACACTCTTCTTTATAAGACCATACTATTTAAAAATTGAAAAAGAGAAAAAAATTGATGAAATTAACCTTAAAATGGAAAATATTTACAAAACACTTTTCCCAGAAACAAAAAAAATTGTTAATCCTTTAATCCAAATTAAGGAAAAACTTAAAAAGGATAATAACGCTTTACAAATATCTGTTTTTCAAACATCAATTATTAAAATTCTTGAAGAAATTACAACTTTATTTCCAGAAAATATTAATGCGGAAGTTGAAGAGTTAATAATTTCAAATAAAAATGTAAATTTAACTGGTATAGTTGATAACTTAAAAATTCTTGATAAAATTAAAGAAAATTTAAAAAATTCAAAAATTTTTAAAAGTTTTGATGTTACAAGTATTTCTTTTACCAAAGAAAATAGAGTAAGATTTAATTTGCTTCTGAGGATGGAGGATTAATGGATAGGAGAATTTTGATATTTTTAATTCTTTTAATTCTTATTTTTGAATTTAGATATATATATTTACCAAATAGAAAAAAACTTGAAAACCTTACAAAACTTGTATCCCAAAAAGAAGAAGAGTTTAAAGAATTTGTTAATTTATGCGAAGAATATAAGAAATATGGAGAGAAAAGAGAAAAACAATTTTTAAAAATTACTTCATCAAAATTTTCTTTTTTTTCATATCTTAATGATTTAATTGATAAAACTGGGATTAAAACAAATATAAATGATATAAAAATTTTACCAAAAGAAGAAATTGAAAAATATGTTTTGGAAAAAATTGAAATAGAATTAAATCTCATTTCACTTGAACAACTTTTATCTTTATTGAACCAAATTGAAAAAACAAATGGTATTTATATTTATAGATATGAAATGAAAAGAGACAAAAATAAACCTTATTTTTTAAATGTTTCATTAGGATTAATATGCTTAAAGGAAAAAGTATAATATGAAAAAAATATATTTGATTGACGGAAGTGGAATAATATATAGAAGTTTTTATGCTTTACCAAACTTAAAGACATCCACAGGTATAACTACAAATGCAATTTATGGATTTATTTCCACTTTGTTAAAAATTTTAAAAGAAAATAGGCCGGAATATATAGCAGTGTTTTTTGATATGGCTTTTCCCACTTTTAGACATAAAACATTTGAAAAATATAAAGAAAAAAGAAAACCAATGCCTGATGAACTTTCAGGGCAAATTTCTAAGATAAAGGAAATTATTAATTGTTTTGGTATAAAATATTTTGAAATTGAAGGTTTTGAAGCGGATGATTTGATAGCAAGTTTTGTAGAGAAATGTAAAAATGAAAATTGTCAAATATTCATAATAGGATGTGATAAGGATATATTTCAACTAATAGATGAAAATGTATTTATTATAAATCCAGTCAATTACGAAATAATTGACAAAGGGTGGGTAATTAAACAATATGGATTTCCTCCAAATAAAATAGTTGATTTTATTGCACTTGCTGGTGATTCTACTGATAATATTCCTGGCATCCCTGGTATTGGAGAAAAAACTGCAATTTCACTTTTAACAAGGTTTAATTCACTTGAAGATATATATAATAATATTGAAAAAATTGAATCTGAAAAGTTGCGGGAGAAAATTCAAAAAAATAAAGAAATAGCAATGTTGAGCAAAAATTTAGCTAAATTAAATAAAGATGCTTTTGAAGAAGTTAATTTAGAAGATATAAAAATTGGTAATCCTGACTTATATAAATTGATAGAATTTTTTGAATTTTATGAATTTAAAAGATTAAAAAAATTGTTAAATGAAATTTATCCTGAAATTAAAGAAATTGAAGAAATAGAACAACTTATTGGTTTTTCAGAAGGTGAAATAGTAAAGTACGACTACATTAAAACAAATATAGAAAAATATAAGAAAATTTTGGAAGACAAAAATATAAAAAAGATTGGATTTAATTTAAAAGACAAAATTGTTGACTTAAGAAATATTGGAATTAATTTGGAAAACATAGATTTTGACTTTTCTATAGCAAAACATCTTACAGGAAAAATAATTTCTTATAAAAATCTTTTTGAATTGAAAAAAGAATATGAAAGACTTTTAATTTCTCTTGATATGTATGATTTATTTAAAAATGTTGAAATGCCTTTGGTTGAAGTTCTTGCATGGATGGAAATAAACGGAATAAAAGTTGATATTGAATATTTAAAACAATTAAATCAAAAATTTGAAGAAGAAATAGAAGAAATTAAAGACAAAATATATTCTTTAAGTGGAGAAGTTTTTAATTTAAATTCACCATCACAAGTAGGAGAAATATTGTTTGAAAAGTTGAAATTACCTGTTATTAGAAAAACCAAAACAGGATATGCAACAGATGTTTCAGTTCTTAAGGAACTTTCTGTTTTACATCCTTTACCAGGATATCTTCTTAGATATAGAGAACTCTATAAGATAAAATCAACTTACATAGAAGGAATGGAGAATTATATAAATAAAAAAACAGGGAGAATTCATCCATATTTTAGTCAAATTTCAACTTCAAGTGGGAGATTAACATGTTCTAATCCAAATTTACAAAATTTACCTATTAAAACACAAAAGGGAGGATTAATAAGAAAAGCATTCTGTGCTGAAGGAGATAATTTGCTTTATTCTTTTGATTATAGCCAAATTGAATTGAGAGTTCTTGCTCATTTTTCAGAAGATCCAGTTTTAATAGATGCATTTGAAAAAGACAAAGATATTCATAGCCAAACAGCAGAACTTATCCTTTCTTCTGATTCATTATTTTCACCTTTAAATTTTGCAAATCTCTCAAATGATGAAAAAAGGAGAATAGCCAAGACAATAAATTTTGGAATTATATATGGGATTAGCCCCTTTGGATTAGCAAAAGAACTTGGTATATCCGAGGAAGATGCAACTATATTTATAAAAAATTATTTTGAAAAATTTAAAAAAGTTAAAGAATATATAGAAAAAGTAATAAAAAAGGCAGAGGAAAATGGTTATGTTGAGACATTATTAAAAAGAAGAAGATATATTCCTGAATTAAGAAGTGCTAATAAAAATGAAAGAGAATTTGGTAAAAGGGTTGCAGTAAATATGCCAATTCAAGGAACCGCTGCTGAAATAATCAAAATTGCCATGAACAAAATTTATAAAAAATTTAAAGAGAAAAAATTAAATAGTAAACTTATTCTTCAAATTCATGATGAACTTTTATTTGAGGTTGTTCCAGAAGAAGAAGAAATAGTAAGAGATATGGTAAAAGAAATTATGATAAATGCAACAGTTCTTAAAGTTCCAATAAAAGTAGATATAAAAAAAGGCAAAAATTTCTTTGAAATGGAAGAGATTAAAATTTGACAATAAAGTTTATTTAAAAGATAATATAAGTATGAAAAAGGTATTAATTTTTATTATCTTTTGTATTATTGGTAAAAGTTATTCTTATTGGGAATGGACTCCTCAGACAAAAAAATGGATTAACCCCAAATATGCTGTAAAAGATACACCTGAAGAACAATTTAATTATGCAGAAGAATTTAGGAAAAATGGTAAAATAGAAATTGCAATAAGGGAATATAATAAACTTTTAAAACATTACCCAAGATCTGATTATGCTCCTAAATCTTGTTTCATTCTTGGAGAAATTTATAAAGAATTGGGAAATAAAAAGAAAGCATTTGACTATTTTCAAAGAATAATAAATGATTATCCCTCTTCACCACTTGTGTTTGCAGCGATAAAAAATCAATTGGAAATAGCAGAAAAAAATCTTGAAACAAAGGAAAGAAGTTTTTTAAGAATATTTACAAAAAGAGAAGACAAAGGAGAATTGATGAATAAAGTAATTGAAAATAGTCCTTATGAGGTAGAGGCAATAAGTAGAATGTTTAAACTTGCAAACTTTTATTATGAAATTAAAGAATATGAAAAAGGACTTGAAGTTTTAAATAAAATAATTAGAAACTTTCCTGAAAAAATGGATATTCAAGAAGAGGCGAAATATTTAAAAATTAAATATATTTTAAATTCTATCTCTGAGAATAATTTTGATACAGATATAATAGATAATTTAAGATATGAAATAAGTGAATTCAAAATTGAGTTTCCAGAGACCAAATATAAGGAAAATATTAAAGAGATAGAAAAAATTTTAGATGAAAAAGAAGCAAGTATTTACTTTGAGATTGCAAGGTATTATGAAAGAGCAGGTAAAAAGAAAGGTGCAGATTACTATTATAGAAAAATAATTGATAAATTTCCAGAAAGCAAATATGGGAAAATTGCAAATAAAAAAGTTGGTAAAAAATAGTATTTTATTATTTTTAGCCTCCTGTTATTTAAATAAAAATATTTCGGTTAGGAACAAAAAACTCTATTTTGAGAAAATAGAAAATTTTTCTAATCAACCAAATTTAACATTTATTCTGAAAGAAAAATTAGAGGAGACAATTCTTAAATATCCTAAATTTGAAATTTCACAATCTGAAGAAACAGATTATTTAGTTGATTTAAAAATTTTAAAATTTGAAAGAGTTCCATTATTTTTTTCTAAAGAAAATAGTGAAGATATAGTTGGTGCAAAATATGAAATTGAAGTAGATTTAAGAATAAAAACAAAGGATAGGGTTGTTGATAAAAAAATCAAAGAAGCATTTTCAACTTCCATATATAAAGAGTATAACGAAGATGCAATACTTACCAGGATTTGTGATATTATTTCAAAAAAAATATATTTTGAAATTTTGAAAGTGAAATGAAGACAAAAAATTATTTTGTGATTTTAAATGACTATGAAAAATTTGAAAATTTAGTTAATGAATTAAGAAAAAAATATGATATAAGCGATTTTGATATAAAAATTTTTGATACAGAGACGAAAGATATTAAAAGAATAATAAGTGAAAGTTCTATCTCTCCACTATTTTCTAAAAAAAGTTTAATAATAATTAAGAGTGTTGAAAATCTTACTAAGAAAGAATGTGAAATTTTATATAATTTTTTAAATAAATTGTCAGAAGATACTATTGCCATTCTCTATGGAACTTCAATAGAAGAACCTTTTAAAGATATCCCAATAAAAGAAAAAACTCAAAGTTATGAGGATATATTTTTTTCAAAAATTTTTTCTTTAAAGGATGCAAGTAGAAAAGAAATTTATGAAATTTTGCAAGAATATATGAGAGTGAAAGAAAAAAATTTCCCACTTTTGATAACAGGTATTGAAATGTATCTTAGGAATATTGTAAAAGAAAAAAAAGAATTGAATGTAGAAATAATCAAAAAATTTGAATTGCTTCACGACCTTGATTATTTTTTAAAAGTTGGTAAAGTTGAACTTGGTTTAGAACTTGAAATTTATCTTTTATTTTACTTTTTTTCAAATTCAAGTTGAACCCTATACTTTTTAATGAATTTAAATAATCTACTTTTTTTTCGTGCAGCATTATTTTTATGAATTACTCCTTTTGCCACAGCCTTATCTATCTCTTTTATTGTTTCTCTTAAAATTTTATCAAATTCAGGACTGTTATTTAAAACTGCATCTTTTGTCTTTTTAATTAATGTTTTTATTTTTGAAATTATCATTTTATTTCTCATCCTTCTTTTAATCTCCTGTCTCTGTCTTTTTAAAATACTTCTTTTTTTCTTTGCCATTTAATTCCTCCTATTTTTAAAGTAAAATAATAACACAAACTAAACTTTTTATCAAATTTTTACGTCTAAATGAGATGAAAGAAAGAGAAGATTTCAAGAGTTGTTATATAAAATATGCAAATAAAATTTATAGAGTGGCATACAAAATGTTAAACAATCACGAAGATGCTGTTGATGTAGTGCAAGAAGTTTTTTTAAGGGCTTATAAAAACTGGAATAATTTTAAAGGATTATCAAAAATGTCAACCTATCTTTATAGAATTGCAGTAAATTTATCTTATGATTATTTTAGAAGAAAAAGTAAAGAAAAGAAAATTGAAAATTTAAATTATGAGAATTTGGCAAGTTTAAGTTTTAAAAATGATTTTGATACTAAATTTAGGAATGAAAGAATAATAAACGAAATAAAAGAGGAGATTGATAAACTTACAGAAAAGCAGAAAACAGTATTTATTTTAAAAACATATGAAGAATTAACATACGAAGAGATTGCTAAAATATTAAGAAAAAGAGTAGGAACTATTAAAGCTACTTATTACCAAACGTTACAAAAAATAAGAGATAATTTAAAAAAGAAGGGGGTAATAAAAAATGAAATGTAAAAGATTTGAAAAAAGAATTTTAGATTTTATTGATGGTAAAATTGAGGAAAAAGAAAAAATAAAATTAGAAGAACATATTTCAAAATGTGGAAAATGTAAGAAACTCTATGATGACTTTTTATTTATTATAAACAATTCAAAAAAAATTGAACACCCCATTTTAGATGAAAATTTTTGGAAAGCAAAATTGAATTTAGTAATTGAAAAAAGAAGATATCATATTTATAGATTTAAACCTGCTTATTTAGGAATTTCTTTTTTTATTTTAATATTTATTTTACCTTTGCTTTTTAAAATTCATGTAATTCCCAAGAAATACACTCCAATTGAACTTGCTGATTTTAGTTATGAACTATTATTTTCAGAAGATGAAATTGTAAAATGTATTGATTACATAGATGAAAATGATGCAGAGAAAATTATCAAATTTATATTAATAGAAAATAATTAAAAATTTTATCCACCCTTGCTTGCCAATATTAATTTTTAAATAGGTTATTGACAGAGTTATTTAAAAAGTTTAAATTTAAAATATGAGGAAGATTTTCTTTTTCATATTTCTAACTTTAAATTTTATTGGGGGTGAAAATATGGAAAGGATAAATTTACCATCTCCCGATTTTAAAGGAAAGGTTTCTGTTGAAGAAGCATTAAAAATTAGAAGGTCTGTTAGAAGTTATAAGTCAGTTCCATTAACAATAAAGGAATTATCTCAAATTTTATGGGCAACTGATGGAAAAACCGCTGATTGGGGTGGAAGAACTGCTCCTTCTGCTGGTGCAACTTATCCTCTTGAAATTTATGTTGTGATTGGAAATGTAGAAGGGTTAAAACCTGGATTATATTATTATGAAATTGATACTCATTCGTTAAAACTTATAAAGGAAGGTGATTTAAGAGCAGAACTTTCTAAAGCAGCATTAAATCAATCTTCTGTAAGAACGGCTCCTATTGTAATTGTTATTTCAGGCATTTTTGAAAGAACAACAAGTAGATATGGTAAAAGAGGTGAAAGGTATGTCTATATGGAAGTTGGTCATTGTGGACAAAATGTTCATTTACAAGCAGAAGCACTTGGGCTTGGAACAGTAATGATAGGGGCATTTGATGATGAACGTGTTAAAAGAGTTCTTGGAATAAAAGAAGATGTATTTTATTTATGTCCGGTGGGTAAAAAATGAGTAAGAATCAAGAAATTGCAGATATTTTTGATAAAATTGCTGATGCATTAGAATTTAAAGGAGATGATTCTTTTCGTATTGGTGCCTATAGAAAGGCAGCAAGAATTTTAAGGGAATATCCAGAAGATATTGAAGAATTATGGAAAAAAGGAGAAATTCAAAAAATTCCAGGTATTGGTAAAGGAATGGCAGAAAAAATTGAAGAGTATTTAAAAACAGGGAAAATAAAAAAATATGAGGAAGCAATAGATGGGATTCCACAAGAATTATTACAACTTCTTGAAATTCCAAATTTGGGACCTAAAACATTAAATCTTGCATATACCAAACTTGGTGTTAAAAATTTAAGCGACCTTGAAAGAGTAATAGAAAATGGACAACTTGCAAGATTATTTGGAATGGGAGAAAAGAAGGTTGAAAATATTAAAAAAGGAATTGAACTTTATAAGCAAGGAAAAGAAAGAATACCTATTGGAGTTGCACTACCAATAGTTGAGGAGATAATAAATCAATTGAAAGAATATACAGAAAAAATTGAACCAGCAGGTTCTTTAAGAAGGATGAAGGAAACGATAGGAGATATAGATATACTTGCTACAGGAAAAAATAATATTGAAATTATTGATAAATTTACAAATTTATCAATGGTTAAGGAAGTTCTTGCAAAAGGAGATACAAAGGCATCAATTATTGTTAAGACAAATAATTTACAAGTTGATTTAAGAGTTGTTGAAAATTCTTCATTTGGTGCAGCACTTCAATACTTTACTGGTTCAAAGGCACATAATATTAAACTAAGAGGACTTGCAAAAGATAAGGGTTTAAAAATAAGTGAATATGGTGTTTTTAAAGGTGAAAAAAAATTAGCAGGTAAAACAGAGGAAGAAGTTTATGAAACTCTTGGACTTGTTTGGATCCCACCTGAATTAAGAGAAGATAGAGGAGAAATAGAGGCAGCTCTTGAAAATAAATTGCCTGTCCTTGTAGAAGAGAAAGATATAAAAGGTGACTTACATGTTCATTCAAAATATTCTGATGGAGTTGAAACAATTGAAGAAATAGCAATTGCAGCGAAAAATCTTGGATATGAATACATAGGTATATGCGACCATTCAAAAACATCAAAAATTGCAGGTGGCCTTGATGAAGATTTACTTAAGAGAAGAAATGAGGAAATAGATAGAGTAAATGAAAAAATAAAAGGAATAAAAGTTTTAAAAGGTATGGAAGTTGATATTCTTGCAGATGGTTCTCTTGATTATTCAGATAAAATTCTTGAAGAACTTGATTTTGTTATTGCAGCAATACATCAGGGATTTAAAAAGAATGTTACTGAAAGAATAAAAAGAGCCATTGAAAATCCATATGTTGATATAATAGCCCATCCAACAGGAAGATTATTAAGTGGAAGAGAAGGATATGAGGTAAATATTGATGAAGTTATTGAGTATGCAAGTAAATTTAATGTTATTCTTGAAATAAATTGTTATCCTGATAGATTAGATTTAAATGATGTCAATATACTGAAAGCAAAGAAAAAAAATATAAAATTTTCGCTTGGAACAGATTCTCATAATATTGGAATGTTAAAGTATATAAGATTTGGTATCGGAATTGCAAGAAGAGGTTGGCTTACAAAAGAGGAAATTTTAAATACATATAAATGGGAAGAAATGCCATTAAGAAGGAGAAAAAGATGATACCAGTGATAAAAGTTGAAGGGAATTCAATAGCAGAAGTTTGGGAAAAGAGTTTAATTGAATTATGGGGAAAAGGGGTAAGCATAAAAACAGAATATGATAGAGAAAATGTTCCTCCAAGTAAAGATTGCACAATGATTATGGTTATAAAAGAACCTTTTTCTGAACCAAGAATTCATCTTGCTTTTCCTGGAGGAATTGAAGACCTTGAAAAATATAGGCAGGAAGTTGTTTATGGAATTCATGATAGTTGGATAAATCCTGAAGAAAAAAAATGGACTTATACATATCATGACCGTCTTTGTAATTATCGTATACAAGAAAAAGAAGAAAAAATTAATCAGATTGAATATATAATAAATAAACTTTCAGAAACACCTTATTCAAGAAGAGCCCAAGGTATAACATGGATTCCTTTTTATGACCCTTTCACTTATGACCCTCCATGTTTACAGAGAATTTGGTGCAGAATTATAGAAAATGATGGAGATTTATTCTTAGTAATGAATACACATTGGCGTTCAAGAGATGCTTATAGAGCAGCATTTATGAATTTATTTGGTCTTACTGAACTTCAAAAATATATAGCAGAAGAGATTTCAAAAAAAATAAATAGAGAGGTAAAAGTTGGACAATATGTTGATATTTCGGATTCTTATCATATTTATGGAGAAAGTTTTGATGACTTTAAGAATAGATTTTTAAAATCAATTGAAAAAAGAGATTTTTACAATCCAGACCATACAAAAAGTAGAACATTAAGGAGTGACGACCCAATAGCAATAAGTGGTTTTGAATATGGAAAGCAATTAATAGAAATGGAGAAAAAGACAGGTAAAAGAGGAAGTTTATTTTAAATCTCTTCTATGAGTAATTCTGGGAAAATTGTTATAATAGGAGGACCAACTGCCTCAGGTAAGACAGAAATAGCATTCAAACTAGCAAGAGAAATAAATGGAGAAATTATATCAGCAGATAGCAGACAGTTTTATAAAGAAATAAACATAGGAACAGACAAACCCCCTATTTGGATGAGAAACCAAATACCTCATTATTTTATTGACTTTCTCTCTTTAAAAAACCAATTTGATGTCTATGAATATAAAAATCTTGTGTATGAAAAAGTTAAAGAAATAATTTCAAAAGGAAAAATTCCTATAATTGTTGGTGGAAGTGGATTTTATATAAGAGTTTTAATTAAAGGTCTTTTTCCACTGCCTTCTGAATTAAAAGAAAAACAAAAAGAAATGAGAAAAAAACTTGAAAATGAAAAGACAGAAAAACTTTATGAAAAATTAAAAGAAATTGACCCTGTTATTTCAGAAAAAATTCATCCAAATGATAGATATAGAATCATAAGAGCAATTGAAATATACCAAATTACAGGAAAAAATATGAGTTTCTGGCAGAGTCAAAAACCTGAAAAAACATTAAATGATTTTGGAGAAATTTTTTACTTTATTTTAATGAGAGAAAGACACCAAATTTATGAAAGGATAGAAAAAAGGATAGAAAAAATGTTTGAAAATGGTTGGATTGATGAAGTGAAAAAATTAAGAGAACAAAGTTTTGAAGATGATCTAAAGTTTAAAGCACCTATTGGATATAAAGAAATAATAGATTATCTTGATGGGAAATATAGTTTTGAAGAAACAAAAAAGATAATTATAAAAAAGACAAAAGAATACGCAAGAAAACAAATAATATGGTTCAAAAAGGAAGGAGGTATTTTTATTAATTTTTCTGATGAGGAAGAAGTAATAAGTAAAATAAAAGAAAGAATTTTAAAATGATTGATTATGGTTCAGGATATTTTTCAGGGCTTAAACTTGCTTTTATTCTAATTGTTCTTGGGATTGAATTCTATTTTTTTGTTTTTGATAGAATAATAGAAAAAGATATAACATCAACTGAAATTTTAATCCTCTCTGGTCTTTTTGGTATAAGTATCTTTTTAATGGTTTGGAGATTAACTTTAATTTCAATATTTATTCCTCCTTTCGGTTTTGTTTTAATAAATTTATTTCATAAGAAAAAAGAGGACTTAATAACAAAACAGATGGAAGAAAAAAGGTTAAAAGAATTAGAAGAAATAATACAACAGCAACCTAATAATTTTAAAGCATATCTTGAACTTGGAGATTATTATTTCAAAAGAGAAAACTATAAAGAAGCAATAAAGTTTTATGAAATAGCATATAAACTAAAAGATTTGCCATGGATTAAAAATAAATTACAAATAGCAGAAAGGGAACAAAAAATTAAAGAAGGCATTATATGGATTTGCAAAAACTGTGGTGAAACAAATTTGAAAGAGGATGAAAAATGTAGAAATTGTGGAGAGGAAAAAGAAATTTTAAAGTCAATTAAAAAAGATTTAAAGGAGACAAAAAAATATTTTATACTTCTTTTTATTTCACCACTCATTGTTGCATTAGTAATTTTAATAATCATCTATCTTCCCTTATATCTTTCGCTTATTCTCTTTTTACTCCTT
>Ga0197143_1001202_pt1 | contig 22704 bp, 19 predicted proteins | sample GBS70_MetaG_FD_148603 | JGI IMG/M metagenome (GOLD analysis project Ga0197143, IMG submission 148603) | Sediment microbial communities from Great Boiling Springs, Gerlach, Nevada, United States - GBS 70_MetaG | ecosystem: Environmental > Aquatic > Thermal springs > Hot (42-90C) > Sediment...
AAACAAACTTATAAAAGTTATCTATGCAATTTGTAGAAAGAGAACTTTCTTTAATCCTGCTTTTTCTAAGTTCCCTGCTCTGGAGGTCTCTCATGTTTAATTCCTATTTTCTGATAGTTGACTCCTTTTAAAGCAATCCTTGAGCTTTATACCAATTAATGGTCAATAAAAGTCCTTCCTTTAAGTTGTATTTGGGCACAAATCCCAAAACTTTTTTGGCCTTCGAGATGTCGCACAACCAAGCTTCCTGTAGAGATTCGCTTAGTTTATTCAAGTTAAAAGGCATACCCTTCCCTTTTAAGCGTCCCACCATTTCACATAATAAAGCAATGCTTTTGGCTATCACAGGAGGAACCCTAATTTTTAGGTAGTTAACCTTCAATATAGAAGCTACCACATCCGCCAATTGATGCAATGAATAAGTTTGGCCATCCGAAATAAGGAAAACTTCCCCGCTTTTTACCTCTTTCTGTAGGCACAAAAGAAGGGCCTCTACCACGTCTTCTACGTAACACAAACTTAACCATTGCTCATCCCTTAATAGAGGTAAAAATCTCCTTTGGATCAATTTAAAGAAATGTAACATATACTCATCTTTGGGGCCGTAGACGACGCTTGGCCTTAAGATTATAACTCTGAAAAGGGAACTACATCTTTGAAGCTTTTCTTCAGCTTTGAGTTTGCTCAATCCGTAAGGGGATACGGGATGAGGAGGATCATCTTCTCTAAGAGGCCGATTTTTTATGGTAGGTCCTTGAGCTGAGAGGCTTGATAGGAAAATGAGTTTTCCGGAAAAACCGTCCTCCAGAAGCCTTTTTATCAAAAGTTCCGTCCCTTTTTCGTTTACCAGAAAATAATCCTTTTCGCGAACGGCTTTTGTCAAAGCCGCCAAATGAAACACATAATCAAATCCCTTAAGTTCGGGGAGGTTTCCTTTTATTATGTCTCCCCATAAGGGTTTCACCCCGTGGGGTAAGTCTTTTTGAGGATTTCTTATCAAACCAAAAACTTCATACCCTTCTTTCAGGAGCCTCTTAGATAGATGAAAACCTATAAACCCCGTAGCCCCAGTGACAAGAATTCTACTCATTTTTTACTCTTACACGGATATGTACCCCTTTTTGAAGAGATACTCTGCATTTAAAACAGCCGCTCCCGCTGCTCCTCGGATAGTATTGTGGCTCAAAAGGAAAAACTTAAAATCCAGAACCTTACAAGGTCTTAATCGGCCTACCACACAGGCCATTCCTTGTTCCGCATTTCTATCCTTCAGAGGTTGAGGCCTATCGGGTTCCACGCGGTATATTATGGGCTTTTTAGGGGCACTCGGAAGTTGGAGTTCCCTTAGGGGGTTAAAGCTTTCCCATACTTTTATGATTTCTTCAAGATCCTTCGGTTTTTTTTTGACTTCAACACTTACGCTTTCCAAATGTCCGTCTCTCACATTTACCCTGGTACATGAAGCGCTTATTTTTATCTCTGCAGGGATAAAATTACTCCCATCGAATTCTCCTAAAATCTTAAGGCTCTCGGTCTCAATCTTCTCTTCCTCTCCTGATATGAAGGGAATCACATTATCAAGGATATCTAAAGAAGCCACTCCCGGATAACCTGCTCCGCTTAAGGCTTGTAAAGTGGTGAGAATCACCTTCTTTAAACCAAAAGCTTCTTTTAATGGAGCGAGAGCCATCACTAGACCTATGGTTGAACAATTGGGATTTGTCACTATGTACCCACCCTTGGACCATTTTTTTTGTTGTAAAGTAATAACCTCTATATGTTCAGGATTAACCTCCGGAACTAAAAGGGGCACATCGGGGTCCATCCGATGGTTTCTTGCATTGGAAATTACAATATAACCCTCTTTAGCGAACTCCTCCTCTATCGGACCCGCAACGGAAGCATCAAGAGCTGAAAAAACCACCTTACAATCAAGATTGGGCAGGCATTCCTTTACCTCAAACTTTTTTACCTTTTCTGGTATCTCTCCTTCTATTTTCCATCTTCCCGAAACGGCTTCCTCATAGGTCTGATTAGCACTTCTTTCCGAAGCTGCCACTTCGGTAATTTCGAACCACGGATGGTCAGAAAGAAGCTGAACAAATCTCTGTCCCACAACCCCCGTGGCTCCTAGTATACCAACCTTTATTTTCCCCATGATCCCTCCTTTACCAAAGAATTTTTCCTATTCTTAACCATCGAATTTTCCCCAAAATATTTTCCGCTTTACTGTTCCATGACCAGTATATAATAAGGGCTTTACCCAACATATTTGATTTTGGTACAAAGCCCCAATAGCGACTATCCATACTGTTATCTCGGTTATCCCCAAGGACAAAATAATGCCCTTGAGGCACAATAACCGGTCCGAAGTTAGTCCTTAAAAGATCATTTTCGCTCCAAATCCCCCACGGGTCTTGGATGGGTTTTCCATTTATGTAAACGGTCCGATCTATTATTTGAACGCTTTCGCCGGGTAACGCTATAACCCTTTTGATAAAATCCTTTTTAGGATCACGAGGATACACAAACACTATGATGTCACCTCTTTTAGGAGAAGAATACTCAAGGAGGTATTTGCCCACTAAGGGGATCCTTACCCCATAAGCGCATTTGAGGACCAACAAGTGATCACCCACAAGCAGGGTAGGTTCCATTGAACCCGAAGGGATCTTATAAGCTTGTACAAAGAAAGCCCTTATAAAAAGGGCTATCAAGAGGGCAATGAAAATCCCTTTGATTTCCTCTTTGATTTTCTTTTGTCTCATCAGCTTTTCTCCTCGTAGATCTTAACCTCCTTTATTCCCTCACTTTTTAGGAGTTCTTTTATCCTCTGAACCTCCTCTTGATTTTGAGCTTGAACAATCACCCTATACCATATCATGCCCTTTATATCCGTTTTTTGGACTTCGGCCTTTATTCCTTTGGAAAGAAGTTTTTGAGCAAACTTTTTGGCATTTTCCATCCTTTTAAAAGAGGCTACTTGAAAGGAATATCCTTCTGTTTTTTTGAGTGGGATGCCTGTCTTTGGAACAAGAAGTGGAGGTTCTGGAGTTAGAGCCTCTTTTTCGGGTTTTTCTTCAAATTTTTGCTCCATTTTTTCGTGGGGTTCTTTTTGAAGACGTTTATAAAAGGTTAGGGGAGTTTCTAGTTGAGTACCGTCGTTTTTTGGTTGTGAAGGAATGTGAACGGTTTCTTCAGGAATTTCTTCAAAGAAGGGCTTTTGGGTCATTTCAGAAGGTTTAGGAACTTCCTTATTCGATATGTTAATCCCTAAGAGAACCCCCCCCAAGAAGGCCAAAAAAAACCCTATGATAAATAAAACTCTTTTATGTTGTCGTTTTTTTTGCAGCTCGCTTCTTCTTAAAAGTTCATCCATCACATTTCCTCTGGGGCTTGGACTCCCAAAATTTCCAAGCCGTTTCGTATGACCTCTTTAACCCCCCATACTAGAATTAAACGGGCATTTCTTAAGGCTTCACTTTCGTTTAAAACACGGTGTTTATTATAGTAACTATGAAAGGTTTTGGCTAAAGATAAAAGATAGGTGGAGAGTATATGAGGTTCAAAAGCCAAACTTGCATCATCCAGGATTTCGGGAAAAATACCCACACTTTTGGCCAAATTCCTCTCCTCTGGTAAAGAAAGGAAGGAAAGATCTGTCTTCAAAGGGTCAGGTAGGCTTAATTTCCTTTCTTCAGCCTTTTTGAATATGCTTGAGATTCTCGCATGTGCATACTGAACATAATAAACCGGATTTTCCTCATTTTGAGCTTTTGCTAATTCCAGATCGAAATCCAAAGGGCTATCAACTCTTCTTAAAAGCAAGAAGAACCTTGTGGCGTCCACCCCTACTTCTTTTATCACATCCCTTAACGCGTCGAATTCCCCGGCCCTTGTAGACATGGAGACCCTTTTGCCCTTTCTCAAAAGATTTACAAGTTGAACCAATATCACTTTTAATTTTTCCTTGGGAAAACCCAGAGCTTCCACTGCTGCTTCAAGCCGCTTTACATATCCATGGTGATCCGCTCCCCATATGTTGATCAAAAGATCATAGTTCCGAAGGAATTTTTGTCGATGGTAAGCTATATCTGAGGCAAAATAAGTCTTAGTTCTTTGGGCTCTTATAACGACCCTATCTTTTTCATCGCCAAAAAGACTACTTTTAAACCATACGGCCCCATCCTCTTCGTAAAGAAATCCTTTTTTCTTAAGTTCCTCTAAAGTGTTTTCTACTTGACCTTCCCGGTAAAGAGAAGCCTCGCTCACAAAGTTGTCAAACTTCACCCGGAAGGCCTCGAGTTCTTCCTTTATCCATTGCATGATGATATTTTGGGCCTCAGAAGAAGAGATCTTTAAAGCTTCTTCTTTTGGGAGTTTTAAAAGTTCTCCATTATATTTCTCGATCAGCTTTTTAGCTACATCGAAAATATACTCTCCCCTATACCCGTCTTCGGGAAAATCTGTCTTGATCCCTAAAAGCTCTACATAGCGAGCAAAAACTGACTCCCCTAAAAGTTCCATCTGCTTACCTACGTCATTTATGTAAAATTCTCTTTCCACCTGCCATCCGGTCCATTCAAGAAGCCTCGCCAAGGAATCGCCAAAAGCAGAGATTCTCCCATGGCCTATATGAAGGGGACCAGTTGGATTCGCGCTTACAAACTCAACAAGAACTCTTCTTCCAAAGGGGGCTTTGCGCCCATATTCACGCCCTTTAACACAAGCTTCCCTTAAGGCTTCAAACCATACTTCATCCTTCACATAAAAGTTTAAAAAACCACCTCCCGCTACCTCCACCTTTTCTAAAGCTTCTTCCTGCGGGAGGTTTTCCAAAATTTTTTGGGCTAAATTTAACGGATTGCTCTTAAAGAGCGTTCCTAAAACAAAGGCCACATTTGTGGCGTAATCTCCAAATCTTTCGTTAGCTGGATATTCCACTGAAAATGAGACCTCTTCTTTCGTGATTTTTCCGAGCGCTTCCTTTATCAGTGCAATTATCCTTTCCCTCATTTCACAAGCTCCCCGTAAATGTTAGGTTTTCGATCCCTTAAAAGGTACCAATCCCTTCTTGCTCTTCTCGACTCCTCAAGGTCCAACTCGGCTAAAAGGATTCCCTCCTCAAGTCCTGCCGGTTCGCCTACAAGTTCTCCTTCTGGATTCAAAAAGAAGCTCATCCCATAAAAATGTTGGAACTCCTCTTTGCCTACCCGGTTAACCCTGACCACAAAAAAGCCATTACAGATGGCGTGCCCGGCCATGAGTTTAAGCCATCTTTGTTGAGTTCTAAAGGCGCAAGCTGTGGGAGCAAAAAGTATTTCCGCTCCCTTTAAAGCTAAAATCCGTGGTCCCTCCGGAAACAAGTTATCCCAGGAAAGTTGGATGCCGAATTTCAGACCTTCTGCTTCAAATACTGGAAAATCATTACCCCGCGTGAAATAACTTTTTTCTTCCCATAAGGGAATGTCCGGAATATGAACCTTTCGATAAACCCCTATGACTGCCCCCTGGGGGGATATGACAGCCACCGAATTAAAATACTCTTTTTCTCCCTTTTCAAAGAAGGGAACTAAAAGAATAACCCTTTCTTCCTTAGCAAAGGAACACATTTCTCCTATCAATGGCCCCATTAAAGGCTCCGCTAATTTAAAGGCTTTTTCATCCACCTTAGCGGGAAACCAAGGATAGGGAAAAAGTTCAGGGAAACAAAGGATCTGAGCCCCTCTTTCTAGAGCACTTTTGGCAAATTTTAAGGCCTTCTCTATTGCCTCATCGCGTTTTAAAGAAGGACTAATTTGAATCGCACCAATTTTTACCTTCATGGCCTTAATGTTAAAATTTTCTCAAAAAATTTGAGGATGGAAAAGTGATAAAGGGCGTGGGGATTGATGTGGTGATGACAAAACGCATAAGACATTTGGTAAGAAGATGGGGCGATAAATTCTTAAGAAGGGTTTTCACCTCCAAGGAAAGGGAAGAGTTAAAGGGCTCACCATACCCTTATGAGAGTCTGGCGGGGAAATTCGCTGCTAAGGAAGCTTTTATTAAAGCCCTAGGAAAAGGCCTCTTTAAGGTTCCTTTTTCAGAAATTGAGGTCTTAAAAGAGGAAAAAGGGAGTCCCTTTGTCTCTCTACATGGGAAGACCAAACAAATAGTTGAAGAAATGAACATAAAAAACATACACCTTTCCATCTCCCACGATGGGGGAATGGCAGTAGCTTTTGTCATTTTGGAGGTGAAAGATGAAAGTGGTGAGTAGAGAAGAAATGAGGGAACTCGATAGAAGGACAATAGAGGAAATTGGGATTTCAGGGCTTGTTCTTATGGAAAATGCCGGAAGGGGTGCAGCTCAAATTATAAAAAAGAGGTTTGGGCCAGAAAAAAGAAAAGTGGCCATTTTTTGTGGAAGAGGCAATAACGGAGGAGATGGGTTTGTGGTTGCTAGATACCTTAAAAACTGGGGATGGCCGGTAAGGGTTTATCTTCTTTCGGAAAAAGAAAAAATTACGGGAGATGCTAAAGCCAATATGGAAATTTGGCTTAAAATGGGAGGAGAATTAAGGGAAATAATAGAGGAAAAGGACCTCTGGTCAATTAAAGAAGAGTTCTATCAATTTGACCTTATAATAGATGCCCTTTTGGGAACTGGACTTAAAGATGAGGTTAAGGGTATTTTAAAAGAGGCCATTATAGTAATAAATGCCTTAGGGAAACCCATTGTTGCAATTGATATCCCTTCTGGGATTGACGCCACAAGTGGGAAAATCCTCGGAGTTGCTATTAAGGCTACTTTAACCATTACTTTTGGTCTTCCCAAGATAGGACAGCTTATCCATCCCGGGCTTGAATATACGGGTGAGCTTTTTGTAGTTGATATCTCCATACCCCAATTTCTTGTCGAAGAGATGAACTTAAAACACACTTTGCTTGATCCTCAGGAGCTTGACCTTTCGCCTTTGAAACCGAGGCCTCTTGATACACACAAATTGACTTATGGTCATCTTTTAATCCTTGCTGGTTCAGTGGGAAAAACGGGAGCAGCCGCCATGACAGGGGAAGCAGCCTTAAAAATGGGAACGGGGCTTGTGACTTTAGGTGTTCCTAAAAACCTTAACCCCATTTTGGAGGTCAAACTCACCGAGGTTATGACCTATCCCTTATCGGATAAGGAAGGGGTATTTTCAGAAGAAGCTTTGAAGGAGGTATTAGAACTTCTTCCTGGGAAAACCGCCCTTGCCATCGGTCCCGGTATAGGAACAGAACGCGGAGCGAAAAGGCTTACCTTAGAGCTCTTAAAACTCTCCCATGTTCCAATCGTAATAGATGCTGATGGAATAAACTGTTTGATAGGAGAACTTGAAGTTTTAAAATCAAAAAAAGCCCCAGTAATATTGACCCCTCATCCAGGAGAAATGGCAAGGCTTCTTGGGATAAGTCCAAAGGAGGTTCAGGGTCAAAGGATAGAACTCTCAAGGGAATTTGCTGAAAGTTATGGTGTGATTCTCGTCCTTAAGGGCTCAAGGACGGTAATAGCTGAGCCCGGGGGACATGTGTTTATAAACCCCACCGGTAATCCGGGCATGGCTTCGGGAGGAACTGGGGACATTCTCACTGGTATGATCGGAGGACTTTTAGCTCAAGGGGTGAATCCCCTTGAAGCAGCAAAACTTGGGGTTTACCTTCATGGACTTGCGGGCGACCTTGCTAAGGAGGAAATGGGGGAGGTTTGTCTTGTAGCAACAGATTTATTGAGATACCTTCCTCAAACCGTAAAAGAGGTCCTAAAGGGAGATGTTGCGCATATTAAGCAAGAGCTCCAGTGAGACGAAAAACTGGGGAAAGAGGCTTTCGGAATTATTAAGAGGGAATGAGGTAATAGCCCTTTCGGGGGATTTGGGTTCGGGGAAGACCACCTTTGTTAAGGGATTGGCCCTGGGATTAGGGGTGAGTGAGGAATATATAGGAAGCCCAAGTTTTACGATCCTGAACGAATATCAAGGACGTTTGCCCCTTTTTCATTTTGATTTTTATAGACTCGGAGACCTTCAAGATCTTGAGGGGGTGGGTTTTTGGGACTATTTAGGGCAGGGGGTTGTGGTGGTAGAATGGGCTTCAAAAATCCCTATGGCTATACCCGAAGAAGCCCTGTGGATACATTTTCAATTTTTGGATTCCGAAAAAAGATACTTGAGCTTTGAAAGTAAAAAGGGAAGGGGGAAAGAACTCGTTGAAGGATTGTCCCTTAGGTCTTATAATCAATACCAATTCTGAGGGGGATACAAAATGGCTTTAATCGTTCAAAAATACGGGGGTACCTCGGTAGCTAACTTGGAAAGGCTGAAAAATGTGGCCCAAAGGATCATTAATACCCGTCAGCAGGGTAACAATGTGGTGGTGGTTGTTTCAGCAATGGCCGGTCATACTGACCAACTCCTCCAATTGGCCTATCAAGCCTCTCTTCGACCCTCAGAAAGGGAAGTGGATGTAATTTTAGCCACGGGGGAACAGATAAGTTCGGCCCTTTTGGCCATAATCCTGAAAGATATGGGGTTTCGAGCCAAGAGTTACTTAGGTCACCAGGTAAGGATTATTACTGACAACGTTTTCGGGAAAGCCAGGATAAAAACGGTAGAATCGTGGCGTTTGTTAAAGGATTTAAAAGAAGGAATAATCCCAATAGTTGCGGGATTCCAAGGGGTTGATGAGGAGGGCAATATTACTACCTTAGGCAGAGGGGGATCGGACACTACCGCGGTGGCCCTTTCAGTGGCCCTGAGAGCGGATATGTGTGAGATTTATACGGATGTGGATGGGGTATATACTACGGATCCTAATATTTGTGAAAAAGCGCGTAAACTTAAAAGGATAAGTTATGAAGAGATGCTCGAAATGGCGAGTTTAGGTGCTAAAGTGCTTCAATTTCGCTCGGTAGAATTTGCGGCCAAATACAAAATCCCCATTCATGTAAGGTCTTCTTTTACCGATGATGAAGGTACTATAGTGTGTGAGGAGGTAAGCGAGATGGAAAAGGCCTTGGTCTCAGGGATAACCTATGATAGCAACCAATCGCGGGTCGAACTGGTAAAAGTACCCGATAAACCAGGTGTAGCAGCTCGGCTTTTTGAAGCCTTAAGTGATGCCTCTATCATCGTTGACATGATCATACAAACCTCGAGTTATGAAGGACCTTATGCTAATTTGGCTTTTACAGTATCAAGGAGCGATTTTAATAAAGCTTTGGAGATAAGTAAAAGAATAGCTCAAGAATTAGGAGCACAGGATGTACTTTATGAGGAACACGTGGCTAAAGTCTCGATTGTGGGGTTAGGGATGAGGAGTCAGCCGGGTGTGGCCTTTAAGGCCTTTAAAGCCTTAGCCGATGAAGGAATAAACATAAAGATGATCTCCACCTCAGAGATTAAGATCTCGTGTGTTATCGATCCTAAATATACTGAGTTGGCGGTAAGGGCCTTGCACGATGCTTTTGGTTTGGAGAAGGAACCGTGAGGGAAGTAAAATTATACGACACTACCCTAAGGGATGGAGCTCAAGCGGAGGACGTCTCCTTTTCTCTTGAAGACAAACTTAGGATAACCCAAAAACTGGATGAACTGGGAATTCACTACGTAGAAGGAGGATGGCCGGCTTCAAATCCCAAAGACCTTTATTATTTTAAAGAGGTTAAAAAACTTAATTTGAAAAAGACAAAGGTAGTGGCTTTTGGTTCCACCGCTCGTAAGGGATTACATCCCTCGGAGGACGAGAACATAAAACAACTTCTTGAGGCTCAAACCGAAGCGGTGACTTTATTCGGAAAGTCTTGGGACAAACATGTGCTAGAGGCCTTAGAGACTACGCTTGAGGAAAACATAGAATTAATAAAGAATTCGGTAGCCTATCTGAAGGAAGGAGGAAAAGAAGTAATTTATGACGCAGAACATTTTTTTGACGGTTTCAAAAACAATAAGGAATACGCCCTAGCTACTCTTAGAGCAGCCGAAGAGGCAGGAGCTGATGTTTTAGTACTCTGCGATACCAATGGTGGTACTTTGCCTTTTGAACTTGTGGAGATAATAAGGGAGACTAAAAAATTCGTTAAAAAGCCGTTGGGCATTCATTGCCATAATGACTCCGGGGTAGCGGTAGCTAATTCCCTTCTTGCAGTGAAAGAAGGGATCGTTCATGTCCAGGGGACGATAAATGGTTATGGCGAGAGGTGCGGTAATGCTGATTTATGTGCCATAATACCCAGTTTAGAGCTCAAGATGGGGCTAAAATGTTTGCCCAAGGGTAATTTAAGGAAATTAAAGGAGATCTCGAGGTTTGTAAGTGAACTCGCCAATTTAGCTCCCGATAAAAAACAACCCTATGTAGGAGAGAGCGCTTTTGCCCATAAAGCAGGTGTTCATGTAAGTGCCGTTTTGAAGTCACCCTCCACTTATGAACACATTGACCCCTCTTTGGTGGGAAATAGGAGGAAGGTCTTAGTATCCGATCTTTCGGGAGAAAGTAACATCTTTGCTAAAGCCAAGGAATTGGGGATTGATTTGAAGAAGGGTGATCCCTCTACAAAGAAAATTTTGAAGAAGTTAAAAGAACTGGAATTTTTGGGATATCAATTTGAAGCGGCGGAGGCGAGTTTTGAACTGTTGGTAAAAAAGGAATTAGGGCTTCACAAGAGGTTTTTCGAGCTTTTGGGATTTCGGGTTATAGTTTCAAAAGATAGCGACGAAGAAGAACCCCTTTCAGAAGCGACCATAAGGGTTAGGGTTGGGGATAAAGTGGAACATACGGCAGCTCTTGGAAATGGCCCTGTTAATGCACTTGACAATGCCCTTAGAAAAGCCCTTGAAAAATTTTACCCTGAGCTCAAAGAGGTAGAGCTTGTGGATTACAAGGTTAGAGTGCTGGAAGGCACCAAAGGCACAGCAGCGGTAACTCGAGTATTGATAGAATCAACGGATGGTACCTTCAAATGGAACACCGTTGGGGTTTCCGAAAACATCATTGAGGCAAGTTGGAGGGCTTTGGTGGATAGCATCGATTATAAGCTCCTTAAGGAAGAAGAAAGGGGGAAGAGATGAGGCATGAAAGGATGCTAAAAGGCATAGAGAGGGCTCCTCACAGGGCTCTCTTCAAGGCCATAGGGTATACCGATGAGGAACTTTCAAGACCTATAATAGGGATTGTTAATTCATGGAACGAGCTTATTCCTGGGCATATTCATCTCCAGCGGATAGCTCAAGCGGTAAAAGAAGGCGTCCGTATGGCAGGCGGAACCCCCATGGAGTTCTGTGTTATTGGCCTATGTGATGGTATCGCTATGGGCCATGAAGGGATGAAGTATTCCCTTCCCTCAAGGGAATTAATAGCGGATAGCATAGAAGTCATGTCTATGGCTTATGCTTTTGATGGACTGGTCTTTATACCCAATTGTGACAAAATCATCCCGGGTATGATGATGGCTATGGCTAGGCTTGATCTTCCCTCAATCTTGATAAGCGGCGGTCCTATGTTAAGCGGCAATTTCCGAGGTAAAAAGGTGGATTTGATCTCGGTGTTTGAAGCAGTAGGAGAAGTGGCTTCTGGTAGGATGAAAGAGCAAGAACTTATGGAGCTTGAATCCTGCGCTTGTCCTGGACCGGGTTCTTGCGCCGGGATGTTTACCGCAAATAGCATGAACTGTCTAAGTGAAGCCTTGGGAATAGCCCTACCAGGGAATGGGACAATTCCGGCGATTGATGCTCGAAGGATACGCCTGGCAAAACTCACGGGAATGAGAGTTGTCGAGATGGTCAAAGAAGACCTTAGGCCTTCCCAAATCCTAACCAACGAGGCTTTTGAAAACGCTATTGCCCTTGATATGGCCTTTGGTGGCTCAACCAATACAGTTCTTCATCTTACAGCCATAGCGAAAGAGGCAAAGATTCTTTTGTCTCTGGATACCTTCAACAAAATAAGCGAGAGGGTTCCACATATATGTAATTTGCGCCCCGGTGGCCCCCATTTTCTCGAGGATCTCGATAGGGCCGGAGGCGTTATGGGCATTATGGCCACCTTATGGAGGGGTGGCTTACTTCATGATGAGGTTTTGACCAGTTTAGGTAAACCCCTCAAGGAGATTTTGAAAGACACCGAGGTCAAAGATCCAACAGTGATAAGATCTCTGGAGAACCCTTATCACCCCCAAGGAGGGCTTCGAATACTTTTTGGAACTCTTGCTCCTGAAGGTGCAGTAGTCAAGGCTTCTGCGGTAGCTCCAGAGATGTTAAAACACGAAGGCCCCGCCCGAGTCTTTGAAAGCGAAGAAGAAGCCATGGAAGCCATCCTTTCCCGTAACCTCAAAAAGGGGGAGGTCTTGATAATTCGATATGAGGGGCCCAAGGGCGGACCAGGAATGAGAGAAATGTTGGGGCCCACATCGGCCATCGTGGGAATAGGGATGGATAAAGATGTGGCCCTTGTCACAGATGGCCGTTTTTCTGGAGGAACAAGAGGTGCTGCTATAGGACACGTTTCACCTGAAGCTGCCGAAGGAGGGCCTATAGCTTTAGTAAAAGATGGAGACCTTATAAGGATCGACATACCTTCCAAAAGACTCGACCTTCTGGTGCCCGAAGAGGAACTCAAAAAACGTTTTTCCGTTTGGAAAAGAAAAAGCATCGAATTACGAGGATATCTAAAACGTTACTCCTATTTCGTAAGATCTGCTTCCGAAGGAGCCACCTTCAGAGAACCATGAACGCCTACCCCGAATGCTTCCCCTGTCAACTCAAAACGGCTTTAAACGCCCTTAATAAAGCCACAAAGGATGAAAACATAAAAAAGGAAGTGATGATTGAAGTGTTAAAAATACTTTGGAACCACAGATATAACTACCCTCCTCCCAAGATCTTTAGAGAAATTATGAGGGCAATCAAAAATATTACAAAAAATCAAGATCCTTATAAAGAAGACAAAAAAATACAAAATAAAAATATGTTGAAACTTTATACAACATTTAAGGAAAAAGTGTTAAAAAGCCCGGAGCCAATTTTAAACGCTTTGCTTCTTTCAAGTGCTGGTAATTTAATCGATGCTGTTGTTGAGAAACATACTATAACAATTGAATTGGATCATTTTCTTAACAAAGGATTTTTGATAGATAAAACTCATGATTTTAAGGAAAAACTTGCAAAGTCTAATACTTTGTTGTTAATTGCTGACAATGCTGGAGAAATTATTTTGGATAAAATTTTAATAGAAATATTAAAAGAATATTATTCCCATCTTAAAATAATTTTAGCAGTAAGAGGGGCTCCTGTTCTTAATGATGTGACTTTTGATGATTTAAAGGAAATAGAGTTTGATGATATGTGTTCAGTAATTTCTACAGGCGATGATACGCCTGGTATTATTTGGGAATTTTTATCTGATAAATTTAAAGAGATTTTTAAAAATTCAGATTTAATCATTGCGAAAGGGCAGGGCAATTTTGAAACCTTAGAACCGTTAGGAGATTCAAGGATTTTCTTTTTATTTTGGGCCAAGTGTGAAGCGGTTAAGAATTATTTGGGCTTAAAGGAAAGCGGGCCTTTGTTTTTTTCTTCCTTATGCGCAAAATCGTAATTAAAGGGGCTAAGGAAAGGAATTTAAAGGACATCGATCTCGAGTTGCCCCATGGTATGTTTGTGTGTTTTGTGGGCCCTTCGGGTTCGGGGAAGTCAACTCTTCTTTTCGATGTGATAGGAAAAGAAGCGCAAAGAAGACTAATTGAATCGCTTTCTCCTCAACTTAGGCAATTTTTTACTCCCACCAATAAACCGAAAGTGGAACACATAGACGGTCTTCGTCCACCCATATTTTTGACAAGGGAAGTCCGAAGTTATGGACCAAGGTCTACAGTGGGTACTTTCACGGAAATTTATGATTATCTTCGCATCCTTTTTGCCAAGGTTGGCTCTCCATTTTGTCCTATTTGTAAAAGACCATTAAGGGCCTTAACGCGGGAACAAATGGTAGAGGAACTTTTAAGACTCGAAGGGAAAGCAATTTTAATACTTGTTCCTATAAAAGAGAGAGATCCTCAAGAACTTTTAAAGGAGGGCTTCCTTAAGGCTTATTGTGAAGGTCAATTGGTTGAACTGGAATCCTTAAATGCGACCAAATTTGACCTGGTGATAGATAGGTTAATGGTGAGAGAAGACGAAATCCAGAGAATTAGGGAATCGCTCGAACTCGCTTTAAGGTTTTTGCCAGTGGTTAAGGTTTTGTTTGAAAGTAAAGAGTTATTACTTACCCTTAATCCTTTCTGTCCCGAATGTGAAATCGAATTTCCTTCTGTTACCCCCTCACTTTTTTCTTTCAACACACCGGAAGGAGCCTGTTCAAAATGTAAAGGCCTTGGTGAAATTGATGGGAAAACCTGCGGTAAATGTGGAGGGAAAAGGCTTAATAAATGGGCTCTTTCGGTCAGAATAGAAGGATGGGATATAGCTTCCCTTTCGGAACTTACGATTGAGGAGTTTCAGAAAGTATTGAATAGTTTTTCCGTTCCTCAATACATGGAGGACCTTTTGGAAGTGATAAACGAAAAACTCACTCTACTTTTTCGGGTAGGATTAAGCTATTTGAACCTCGGACGATTGATGGATGATCTTTCCCGAGGAGAGGCACAGAGGTTAAGAATGGTAAATGAAATCGGCATGGGGTTGAGTGGAGTTATGTATCTTCTTGACGAACCTACTGCTTCTCTTCACCCAGAGGATCAGAAGAAGGTCTTAATGGTTCTAAAGGAGTTGAAGGAGAAGGGGAACACACTGCTTGTGGTCGAACATAATCCGGATACGATCCTTCAAGCTGATTGGATCGCCGAACTTGGGCCAGGTGGAGGTGAAGGAGGAGGAAGGGTGGTTTTTACCGGCAAACCTATTCAGATACTTTCGGCCGATACTCTTACGGGCAAATACTTAAAAGAACGTTCTTTCAAGTTAAAACCCAGCCCAAGAGCCCCGAAGGGTTGGGTTAAGTTAAAGGGGGTTAGAAAAAATAACCTGAGAAATATAAGCGTAAACTTCCCATTAGGAGTTATTTGTGGACTTATCGGGGTCTCGGGGGCCGGTAAAAGCACTTTGGTGCTTGAAGTATTGGCACAAGATCTCAAAAGGGTCAAAGAGGGGGGTGCTCCGCTTTTTTGTGAGAGCCTCATTTTAGAAGGAGAACTTGAAAGGGTTCTTGTTGTTGAACAAAAACCCTTTGCCAAAGATCGTAGGGCCATTGTGGCCACCTACAGCGGGGTATTTGACATCATAAGGGATCTTTTTTCTCAAACTAAAGCCTCACGCATTAAGGGATGGGGACCCGAAAGGTTTAGTTTTAACCTGCCTTACGGTCGCTGTGAATTTTGTAAGGGAGAAGGAGAGATTAAAGTAGAGCTTGGGGGATTTCTACCTGAAGTAAGGCTTACTTGTGAACATTGCGGAGGTGCGCGATATCAAAGAGAAGTGCTGGAAGTTAAATATAAAGGACTCCATATAGGCCAAGTTCTCGATTTAACGGTTGAAGAGGCTTTAAAATTTTTCCAAAATGTTCCTTCCATAAGGGAGAGGTTTGAGCCTTTGAAACGAGTGGGGCTTTCTTACTTGAAATTGGGCCAACCACTTTTTACGCTCTCCGGAGGCGAAACCCAAAGGTTAAGAATAGCCAGAGAACTGGTAAAAAACCCGAGGAACACCCTTTACCTTCTTGATGAACCAACAGGAGGTCTTCATCCACAAGAAGTTAAGATGTTACTTGAAATTTTTAACGATCTGATAGAGCGAGGTGCAAGCATCATCTTCATAGATCACAATTTCGAACTTTTATCCGGAACCGATTATTTAATAGAGCTCGGACCGAAGGGCGGAAGGGAAGGGGGAAAGATATTAAAAGAAGGTTTGCCCTATCAAGTACTCACAGGGGATTTTCTTTTGGCCAAATAAACGGCAAGTTTTATGGCCTCGATCATACTCCTGGGGTCGGCTTTTCCTTTTCCTGCAATATCGTAAGCTGTACCATGATTCGGGGATGTGCGAATGAAAGGAAGTCCGATCGTTAAATTGACGCCTTTATGAAAATGGTGGATTTTAAAGGGTATTAAACCTTGATCGTGATAAAGGGCAATAATGGCATCCCATTTTCCCTTATAAGCCCAAAAGAAAAGACTATCGGAAGGAAAAGGGCCCTGAAGGTTAATTCCTTCTTCGACGGCTTTACAAACTGCAGGAATAAGGATCTTTATTTCCTCTTCACCCATTTGACCTTCCTCCCCCGCATGAGGGTTAAGACCGCATAGAGCCAGTTTAGGATTCCTTATTCCAAAAAGATCCTCCAAGGCCCTTTGAGTAAGTAGGGCTTTCTTGAAGACTTCTTCCACGCTAAGGGCTTGAGGGACTTCTTTATAAGGAATATGTGTGGTTATAAGGGATACTTTTAACTTCTTGCCCACAAACATCATTGCAAAATCCTTCGTCCCCGAGAGCTCTGCTAAAAGTTCCGTATGTCCTCTGAAGGGTCGTCCCGAAAGACCCACAGCCGCTTTACTTAAAGGAGCTGTCACAAGGGCATGGGCTTTTTCTTGAAGGATTAAAGTGGCGGCGTGAACCACATACTCAAAGGCCGCTTTCCCACCTTCCGGGGTGGGATAACCGGGTTTAATTCTTTGAGAAAGGTCACTTAAATTTATTACCTTCAAGGATTCGGTTTCCTTAAGTTCTCCAAGAGACGATATCTCTTCAAACCCTATGGACAACTTAAGGACCTTGGCAGTGAGTTTTAAGATACCCAGATCCCCCACTAGGATGGGCAGAAAGTCCTTATTTTGGATCTCTCTGCGGAACTTAGAAAGCGCTTTAAGGACCACTTCCGGGCCTATACCTGCTGGATCTCCCATACTTATAAGGAGAATGGGTCTCATAGGAAATTCTTCACCTTATACTTCCGTCTCATTTCTTCAAGCCATTTCGAATATTCCCTTTCTATTGCTTCTTTCCACCAATCTTCAAGCACCCTGGACCTCACTTCATTAAATGGAATCACTTTCTCCTCTTCCCTATCGGTAACATGGAAAATATGAACCCCTTGTCTAGAACGAATTGGAAAACTTATCTCACCAATTTGCAGATCTTTTATCCATTCCCAAATGTAGGGATCCACCTCTTCAGACTCAACATAACCGATATCTCCACCAAAACGGGCTGAAGGATCATCGGAATATTCTTTGGCCACTTCCTCAAAGGTTTTCCCCTTTTTAAGATCAGAAAAAACCATTTCTACCAATTTATAGACTTCTTCATCACTTCTTCCCGTAAAAGAGATGAGAATTTGAGAAAGCCTTATCCTCAAAGCCTTCTTGTATCGATCCTTGTATGCTTCATAATAGGCTATGAGCTCACTATCAGAGGGTTTAATCCTAGGAGCTATAAAAAGCTCTATAATCCTAACTTTTTGAAGTTGAGTCTTTAAATATCGTTTATATCCTTCAGGAGTAAAATTTTGTTTCTTTAACTCGCTCTCCATTTCTTCGTTACTTAAACCATAACGTCTTCTTACATCTTCATAAAGCTTTTGAATTTCTTCATTTTTTGGCCCCAAACCTAGACGTTGGGCTTCTTTTTCCAATATTTCCCGTTCTACAAATTTCGCCCAAATTTCCTTTAAAAAAGTCTCCCTCTTCAATTCATCTTCAAATGGATTATTACCCCTCTCTAACTTTAAACCGAAATCAGAGACCAAAGTATCAATATCCTTTACAGTATAGACCTTTTCGCCTATTGCACCTATTATTTTTTCAACAAGTTCAGCTTTTAAAATTATCGGGCTAAAGATTAGAATAATCAAATACACAATAATCTGTGTTAATTTTGAAAAGCTCATTTTCCTCCCTCAAGCAATTTTTCATTTATAACAATGTGATATTGTCTCTTTACTTTCTTTAAATAATCCTCCAAGGCCTTTTGTTTTTTCTGTTCTTTAAGTTTTCCCATGATCTTTTCTCGAACTTCTTCAAAAGAAAGCTGTCTCGGTGGTTTTCTGTCCTCCAGACGAATAATGTGATATCCAAAGGTGGTTTTGACTATGTCGCTGATCTCTCCCGGCTTTTTTAAGGAAAAAGCTGCGTTTTCAAATTCTTTTCCCACTTGTCCCCTTTGGATATAACCGAGGTCACCTCCCCATTTACCCGAAGGACTAATGGAGTAACGTTTAGCAAGTTCAGTGAAGTCCTCACCCTGTTCCAGTCTCTTTTTAATCTCTTTTGCCTCTTCCAAATTCCTCACTACAATATGTCTAACCCTTATGCTTTCATTCATAAAGAACTCTTCCTTGTGTTCATCGTAATATCTTTTGGCTTCTTCCTCAGTAACTTCATCTTTCCCGGTCAATATATGAGATAAAAATGCATCCAGAACCACCCCTTTTTCGCATTCTTCGATCTTCTTCCGCACATCTTCTCTCTCATATACCCCTGCTTTACGAGCTTCCAAAAGCAAAATTTCCCTATCAATTAACTTTTCCAAGAATTCCTTCTTAGCTTTAGGTTCTAAAAGAAGCGGCTTATAGAAATCGGGCAAATATTCAATTTCCTTTTCAAATTCTTCAAGCGTTATGAGTTTATCACCAATCTTTGCCACAACTTTTGCTTCTTCCTTTTTCGCACAAGCAAAAAGGGCTACTACCATTAACCCAAGTATAAAATAAAGAGTTTTCATAAATTACCTCCTGATAGTAAATTTATAATCTTCTCTAACGTTTTACGCCAATTTTCTCTAACTTTAATCACCAATTCCATAGAGGGGGTAAATCTTATGTCTTTTTTCATAAGGTTATATTTCATAAGGTTATAGATTAAAACATTGGGATCTATTTGAGAACTCATTTTCATTCTCAGCTCGCTATCTCTTAATTGTAATTTAGAAATACCGATTTTTTGGAGTTTAATCTTGAGATCTATCACCTCCAAAAGTCCAATTACTTCTTCGGGTAAAGCCCCAAAGCGATCGTGGAACTCCTCTCTTATCTCGATTAATTCCTCCTCAGTTTTTATCTTTGCGAGCCTTTGATAAAGAAGTAAGCGTTGAGCATCATCTTCTACATATTCTTCGGGGATAAAAGCCCTTATTGGTAATTGTATTTCGGGCGTTATTTCTTCTTTAATTTCTTCTCCTTTTAGTTCCTTTAATGCTTCTTCTAACATTCGGTTATAAAGTTCTAATCCTATATCTAAGATATGTCCCGATTGTCGATGACCAAAGATTGTGCCTGCACCTCTGATCTCTAAGTCTCTCAGAGCGAGCTTAAAACCAGACCCAAAGGTACTAAGTTCCTCAATTGCTCTTAGTCTTTTCCGAGCTTCTTTGTTCAATTTTTCCGGTGAAGGCACAATGAGATAAGCGTAAGCCTTCTTCCAAGACCTTCCCACTCTTCCTCTAAGCTGGTAAAGGTCTGAGAGGCCAAAAGCATGGGCATCATCGATGATGATGGTGTTAACATTTGGGATATCGAGACCTAGTTCAACGATGCTAGTAGATACCAACACCTCTATTTCGCCTTTTACAAACCGCATCATGACCTTTTCCAACTGTTTGGATTGCATCTGGCCATGAGCTACTTCGATGTGCGATTTGGGCAAAAGTTCCTTCAAAAACTTCGCCCTTTGGTAAATGTTCGCTACCCTATTATGTATGAAAAAGACTTGTCCTCCCCGGTTAATCTCTTCTTGAATGGCTTGTTTAATAAGCTTGGGATCGAAGGGTATTATGCGCGTTTTAACGGTTTGCCTTCCAGGGGGTGGGGTATTTATCAAACTTATTTCCTTTAAACCAATAAGGGCCATTTGGAGAGTTCGAGGAATAGGAGTTGCCGTAAGGGTCAAACAATCGACGGTTTTCTTAAGCTCCTTCAATCGTTCTTTATGGGCTACTCCAAAGCGTTGTTCTTCATCGATGATCAAAAGACCGAGATCCTTAAACAGTACGTCCTTGCTAAGCAACCGATGAGTGCCTATCACGATATCGATTGAACCACTGCGGAGCCCTTTTAATATCTTTTGTTGTTCCTGAGGCGTTTTAAAACGACTCAACACCTCGATTATGACGGGATATCCTTTAAAGCGCTCGCAAAAAGTTCGATAATGTTGTTCAGCTAATACGGTCGTTGGGACCAGCATAGCTACTTGTTTTCCATCCATTACGGCCTTAAAGGCCGCTCTTATGGCTACTTCTGTTTTACCAAACCCCACATCTCCACACACTAAGCGATCCATAGGAGTGGGAGAACACATGTCTTTTATAACTGCCTCTATGGCTTCCAATTGATCGGGAGTCTCTTCATAAGGAAAAGAAGCCTCGAATTCTTTAAAAAACGCATCCGGAGGGCTAAAGGCAAATCCTGGCGTGGTTTTTCGCAGGGCATAAAGTTCCAAAAGTTCCTTTGCCACCTCTTGAACAGCTTTTTTCGCTTTTTTCTTTGCTCTTTGCCAATAGGGACCACCCAGTTTGGAAAGTTTCGGAGGCGTGTCAGAGGGACCTATCCAACGGTGCACTAAGTTCATCCTCTCGATAGGCACATAAAGCTTGTCGCCGCCTTCGTACTCTATAAGGAGGAATTCCTTCTCTCCGTTTACATCGAGCTTCTTTAACCCTCGAAAGATACCTATTCCATAATCCTCATGGACCACAGGGTCACCCGGTTTTAATTCGTCAAGCTCAAACGTTAAAGGTTTTCTTTGAGGTTTTTGAACTTTCGTAACTAGTCTTTTTCCGAAGATATCCCATTCGGTAAGGTAAATGAGTTTTTCCTTTTCAAGCACAAAGCCTTCGGACAGGTTACCAACCTTAAAAGTAAGGAGAGCCTTTGGAATATCTTTCGAAAACAAACCTTTAAGCCCGTAGTTTTCGAGTATCTCGGAAAACCTTTGAGCTTGATAAAACGAAGAAAAGACCATCCTGATGTTATAACCTTCTTCAAGCCATTGTTTTAAATAATGAACTAAGGCTTTAAGCCCACAAGCCCTTATCTCATCCCTTAAAGTGGTAAAGGTATGGGACTTTATGTAAATAGCTTCTCCCAAAAAACCATTCAGTAAAAGTTTTGGTCTTTTTTCAATTACGCACCTCAAATGTTCATCATAAGATAAAAGCCCGTAAGCGGGATTTATCTCCTTAAGCCTGTTCTCTACCTCATCAGGGTCAAAAATTATTAGAGGTTCATTAAATTCCTCAAGGAAAGATTTAGAACCATCAAAAACAACAGGGATTATCTCCACCTCTTGAAGTCTTTCTACCGATCTTTGAGTCAAAGGGTCAAATAGACGGATGGATTCGATAAGGTTATCGGTAAATTCGATCCTAATGGGATTGTTGTAATTTGAAGAAAACACATCCAAAATTCCTCCTCTAACGCTTATCTCCCCCTGGCTCTCTACGGTAAAGACCCTCTCATACCCCATGTGGATCAATTTTTCGATGAGAAAGCTACGATTTAACTCTTGGAAGGTCCGTAGTTTAATAAGAGAGTCCTCAAAGAATTTTCTTTCCGGTATTTTCACCAAAAGGCCTTCTGGGGTGGTCAAAATGGCTTTGACCTCACCCCTATGAAATTTGAGTATGGCATTGGATAATGCCTTTTGAGGTGATTCAAGACCAAACGGATCCCAAAACATGGGTATGGCCACTTCCCTTTGTGAAAAGAACAAGATATCCTCCGCCAATTTCTCTACCCCTTCTTCAGTAGGAGAAACCACTATAGCTTTAATCCCTTCTTCAAAAAGGTGAGCCAATAAAAGCCCCTTCGCTCCTCCTTGAAGGCCTCTTATCCGGAGGCTCCTTCCTTCCTTTAAGGCTCCTCTGATAAAAGGAATCGTCTCTTTAATTCCCTTTTCTTCCATCTGCTCTTCGATGATATAAACATTCCTCAGAAAAGAGACAATCCGGGCAGAGTGGGTTTCGAGCTTTACATACCCTTTGTCCATATCGAATTAAAAGCACGTGAAGCTCTCTAGCTATTTCTTTAGGGACTAATTTGGAAAGCACCTCATGAGCCTTCTGTAAATTTACCTTAGGAGACAATAAGCCTAGACGTTTGCTTATCCTTAAAATATGAGTATCAACTGGAAAAACATCCTCACCGCAGCCAAAGGCCAAGACACAATGGGCTGTTTTCATGCCAATTCCCTTTATGCTTAAAAGCCACTTCAGAGCCTCTTCCTTTCCCATCTCACACAGGCCGCTAAGATCCAAACGCCCGAACTTATCCTTTATCCTATCTAATATCCCCTTTATCCACCTGGCTTTTTGTCGATTTAGGCCGGCTGGTTTTAAGCATTCTGAAAGCTCCTCTTCGGAAGCCTCTAAAAGGGTCTCCCAATTCGGAAAGAACGCTTTCAAACGTTCAAAGGCGAGATCTCTGTTCCTGTCATTTGTGTTCTGAGAGAGAACCGTTTTAATCAATACTTCCAATGGATCACCTTCGGGTAATGAAGGCGATCCATAATTCATTAAAAGCGTTTCATAAATTTTCCGCAATTTGTCTCGCATAAAAAAATAATATCAAAAACTAAAGGTAAGGGGTAAAGAGATCGGTACCAGTTTTGAGGTGGAAGGGGAAGGTGAGGAGCCTTGGATCAACCTTTCTCAATAGGGCCTCGAGAAGCACTACCGGAAATTTCAGGATGTGGCTGTTCAGAAG
>Ga0197143_1001203_pt1 | contig 22693 bp, 21 predicted proteins | sample GBS70_MetaG_FD_148603 | JGI IMG/M metagenome (GOLD analysis project Ga0197143, IMG submission 148603) | Sediment microbial communities from Great Boiling Springs, Gerlach, Nevada, United States - GBS 70_MetaG | ecosystem: Environmental > Aquatic > Thermal springs > Hot (42-90C) > Sediment...
TGGTTAGTAAAACCTATTGTTGACAAAGTTTTTTATTATAAAGATATGAAGATGCTTGTTGGTATAGTTATTTTGATACCTGTTTTGTATCTTATAATAGGAGTTCTTGTTTACATTAAAAATTATATTAATGTATACATTGCAAACGATACTGTCAGAAGATTAAGGGAAGATGTTTTCAAACATTTACAACATATTTCTATAGATTATTTTGTGTTAAAATCGACCACAGGTCATACTTTAGCAAAACTTACAAATGATACAAATAATATTTTCCAAATGGTTGCAAAAACGCCGTCTGTCCTTGTTACTGACATTGTGACAATGGTGGGTCTTATCATTGTTTTATTTTATTTATCTGTAAAATTTGCTGTGTTAAGTTTAATCATACTTCCAATTGCATTGTTCCCTGTTAACATTTTCACAAAAAAATTGCGGTATTATTCAAGGAAAACACAGTCAGAAATTTCTAATCTTTATAACAACTTGCAAGAAAGTATTTCTGCAATTTTCATCACACAAATATTTAATCAACAAGAAAATGAAATCAAAAAATTTCAAAATTTTAACAACAAAGTTTTTGTTGCTATAAAAAAGTTTGCAAGGATAGAATTTTTGTCTTCTCCTATAATGGAATTCATAGGTGCGGTAGGTGTAACTATTGTTATTTTGATTGGTGGGAGAGATGTAATATTAGGCAAATGGACCCCGGGGGCTTTTTTTGCGTTCCTTGCAACAGTATTGTCTTTTTATCAACCTATAAAAAGGATTGCTGAGATTAATCCTATCTTACAACAAGGGTTTGTATCACTTGAAAGATTAATTGAAATTTTGCAACAAAAAAGTTCAGTCATAGAAATATCAAACCCTTTAGAAGCAAAATTTAACCATAAAATTGTTTTTCAAAATGTAAGTTTCTCGTATAAAAAAGATGTCCCAGTTTTAAAAAATATTAACCTTGAAATATCTAAAGGACAAAAAGTTGCAATTGTAGGCCCCTCAGGCGCTGGTAAGTCAACAATATTAAACCTTTTGTTGAGATTTTACGATGTTGATGAAGGAAAGATTTTAATAGATGATGTCGATATTAAAAACTTTTCTTTAAAAAGTTTAAGAAAACTTTTTGGTGTTGTAGTGCAAGATACTTTTCTTTTTAACGATACAATTTGGAACAACCTAACCTATGGTAATAAAAATGCAACTTTGCAAGAAGTTGTTGAAGTAACAAAATTTGCTGATATTTACGATTTTATAAACAATCTACCACAAAGGTTTGACACTGTTGTTGGTGAACGAGGGTATTCGTTAAGCGGAGGTGAACGACAACGTATTGCAATTGCACGTGCGTTGTTGACAAACCCAGAGATCTTTATTTTTGATGAACCAACATCTGCCCTTGATGCAGAATCAGAATCTGTTGTACTTAAAACAATGAAAAAATTGTATCAAAACAAAACTGTAATACTTATCACACATAGGTTAAACTTAGTTGTAGATTTTGACTGCATTTATGTTTTATGTAATGGCGAAATTGTTGAACAAGGGAATCATTATCAACTAATGTCAAATAACGGTTTGTATACATCATTGTTTAAACTTCAACAAGTGGAAACATGAAATATGCCATAATTTCAGACATACATTCGAATTATGAAGCGTTGCGTTGTGTAATTGAAGATATAAAGAAAGAAAAAGTAGACAAAATTTATTGTTGTGGTGATATAGTAGGTTATGGCCCCAGTCCAAATGAATGTATTGAACTGATACAAAAATTTGATATTCTTAGTGTTTTAGGTAATCACGATGTAGCTGTACTTGGTAAAGCAGATTTGTCTTGGTTTAACGAAAATGCAAGAGAAGCAATAATAATAAACCAAGCTATATTATCTAATCAAAATTTGTTATTCTTAAATTCGTTACCACAAAAAATAATAGAACAAAATTTTTTAGTTGTTCATGGTTCACCACGGGATAATATATACGAATATCTAATTACATTACAAGCGTTAAGAATAAACATAAAATTGTTTGATCAACAAATTTGTTTTTGTGGACACTCACATGTACCTGTTGTCTATTCATTTAATTTTTCAACTGGTAAAGAAAATGTGTTAATACCAACTAGAGATAGTTATACTGTTGAAATAGAAAATGATACGAGGTATATTATAAACGTAGGTGCTGTGGGTCAACCACGTGACGGTAACCCAAAATCATGTTATCTTATCTTTGACACTGAAAAAAATGTTATTGAATATAGACGTGTAGAGTATAATATTTCTATTGTACAAAATAAAATGAAATTGTTGAACATACCTAACTTTTTAATCACAAGGCTTGAATTCGGCGAATAAATTTTTTATTTTTTAACAAAACTTTTTCAAAAAGGAGGATTAAAAATAAATGTTTAACTTTTTATTATTGTTCGCACAAGAGTGTGCAAGGTATGAGTCTACATCACAATCGTCAGGTTTAGCAAGTTGGATACCAATAATAGTGATATTTTTTATATTCTATTTCATCTTAATTTTGCCTGAACAAAAAAGAATAAAACAACATAAAAAAATGTTAGAAGAACTAAAAAAAGGAGACATTGTACTGTTGTCCTCTGGTATTTACGGAACTATTACTAATATAAAAGGTGATGTGATAGAACTAAAAATTGCTGAAAATGTTAAAATTAATGTTTTAAAATCCGCTGTCTCACAAGTTGTATCTGAAGAAAAATTTAAGTCGTTACAACAATGACAAAAACTATTACACTTGAAGATGTAAAAAATAATTCAATTGTAAAAAATTTTATTGAGGAATCAAATGAATATCTGGGGTTAATTGGTTATACTGAACATGGGTTTAGACATGTGACTTATGTTAGCAACCTTGCAGGTAACATTCTTAGATATTTGAATTATCCACAGAGGTTATGCGAGCTTGCATCTATTGCTGGATATTTACATGATATTGGCAATGTGATAAATAGGACAGACCATGGCCAATCTTCAGCGTTGTTAGCAATGGACATATTAGACAAGATGGGTATGCCACCTGAAGAAATTGCGTTAATAATCTCTGCTATTGGTAATCATGAAGAAGAAATTGGTGAACCAATAAATCCTGTTTCAGCAGCGTTGATCATAGCGGACAAATCTGATGTTAACAAAGCACGTGTGAGAAACCCAAAACTAATTTCTTTAGATATTCATGACAGGGTTAACTATGCAGTGGAACGAAATTTTGTTGAAGTTTTACCTGATAAAAAAATTATAAAGTTGAACCTTGATATCAATACCACAATATCCAGCATAATTGAATATTTTGAAATATTTTTGCCAAGGTTGGTAATTTGTCGTCGTGCTGCAAACTATTTGGGATGTAAGTTTGAACTTATTATAAACAACCAAAAAGTTATATAAGGGAGAGCAAAATGAAAACCTTACAAACACGTTTTATTATCTTAGCAGGTATAATAGTACTAGGGATTTATTTCCTTATACCCACGATACAATGGTATTTTTTCACCTCGCCACAAGAACGTTTACAAAAAGAACTTTCTCGTGACCCAATATTAAAAAAAGTTTTAAAACTAGGGTTAGATCTTAAAGGTGGTGTATATTTTGTTCTAGAAATAGACAAAGATAAAGTACCACAAAATGTCGATTTGTCAGATGCGTTAGATCGTGCTGTGGAAATTATAAGAAACCGTGTTGATCAATACGGTGTTTCCGAAGCTATGATCACTAAACAAGGTGATAAATGGATCTCAGTACAACTGCCAGGTGTTAAAGATCCACAACTTGCAAAAGAACTTATCGGAAAAACTGCGCTTCTTGAGTTTAGACTAGTAAATTTTGATGAAGAATATAGAAAAATTATTGAAAAAATCCGTGAGTTAGGACTTAAACCAAAAGAAGCACTAACTGATGAACGTATCCTCTCAATGGTACCAACCGGGTATGTTCTTATGCCGGGTAGAGAAGAAAGTATTTATCTTGTTAAATCTATTCCTGAACTTACAGGAGCATATCTTACAAACGCGCGTGTTGAGTTAGGCAGAGCAGAAACAGGTTTCCCATATGTATCGTTAGAGTTTAATCCTGAAGGAACAAAAATTTTTGCAAAAGTTACCGAACTTAATATAGATAAACATTTAGCGATTGTATTGGACAATGTTGTTCAATCAGCACCTGTTATAAGATCAAGGATACCTGATGGGAGAGCAATTATTGAAGGAAATTTTACTATTGACGAAGCAAAATTTTTAGCAACTGTATTAAGGGCAGGCGCGTTACCTGCACCTGTGAAAATTATAGAAGAAAGGACAGTAGGTCCTACCTTAGGACAAGATTCAATAAAAAGTGGTATGCGTGCGTTAGTTGTTGGAAGTATTATAGTTTTAATATTCATGATTTATTATTATAAACTTTCTGGCCTTATTGCTAATATTGCTGTGTTAACTAACATATTTCTTATTATATCATTTCTTACAGCATTAAGAGCAACAATGAGTTTCCCAGGTCTTGCAGGACTTGTTCTAATGATAGGTATGGGTGTAGATGCTAACATATTAATTTTAGAAAGAATTAAAGAAGAATTAAGGAACGGGAAAACATTAAGAGTTGCAATAGATTTAGGTTATCAACGTGCGTTAACAACTATCATAGATTCTAATCTAACAACTCTATTAACAACAGTATTTTTATTTGGTTTTGGTACAGGTCCAATAAAAGGGTTTGGACTAACAATGTTTATAGGTCTTATCGCAAACATATTCACTGCAGTTTTTATGACCAAAATTTTTTATGACTATATAATGTTTAAAACGCCGTTAGAACAAAAAGTTTTATTTTAGAGGAGAAAAAAGATGAAAGAAATAGAATTTATAAAACCGAGACGAAAATTTTTAGTTTTTTCTATAATATGTATTATTGTTGTTATATTTGTGTTAATTATTAACAAAGGTTTAAATCTTGGGTTAGATTTTACTGGTGGTACTTTGATACACATAAAATCTTTTGATGAAACTAATATAGAAAATCTAAGAAAAATTTTTACAGAATTTGGTTATGTAAAAGGGATTGAATTACAGAACATTATCTCAGCTGAGCCAAAAACTAAAGAATTTTTAATAAAAATAAAATCTACTGAAGAAGAACAATCAAAAAAAATTTTGGATATTTTAAAAGAAAAAAATATTTTATATGAAGTTGTAAGAATAGAATATGTAGGGCCTACCATAGGAAAACATCTTACAAAAAAAGCGTTATATGCTATAGTTTTTTCATTGTTAGGAATAATTATATATGTAGGGATAAGATTTGGTTCTTCAATTTGGGGTGTTGCAGGTGTGGTTGCATTAGCTCATGATGTATTTTTAACTATTGGATTTTTAACTTTGTTGGGTAAAGAGATAACAATTACAGTAATTGCTGCTATTTTGACCTTAGCAGGATATTCAATAAACGACACAATTGTTATTTTTGATAGAATTAGAGAAAACATAAAACTTATGCGGAAAGAAACTTTAGAAAGAATTATAAATATTAGTATAAACCAGAATTTGAGTAGAACAATTCTTACCTCTGGGACAACTTTAGCAGCAGGATTGTCTTTATACATTTTAGGTAATCAAATTATAAAAGATTTTGCGTTATCTTTAGTGTTTGGTGTTATAGTAGGAACTTATTCATCAATATTTGTCGCTTCTGCATTAGTTTTAGAATATAACTTGTTAAAAAAGAAATGAAAATAAAAAAGTTTAAGTTAGACTTAAAATTGAAAGATATTTATGACAGCTTAAAAGAGAAAGGAGTTAAAATAACGCCGGAAGTTGAAACTCTTGTCTTAGTAGTAAAAAAAGAAGTTGAAGAAATTATTGAACCGTCAGTTGTTTTTGAAAGTTATAATGTAAAAGATGAAAAAATTAGTAATATTGTTAATTATTTACAGATACCTAAAAATACAATAGAAATAACTTTTTGTGTTGCTACATTAGGAGATAAAATTGAAAATTTTGTTTCGTCTTGTACAGAAGAAATAAAAAAAATTGTCACAGAGGTAGTATTGTACGAATATTTAAATAATGCAGTAGAGTTTGTAATAAAATTGTTAAAAGAAAAAACTGAAGAAAATATTGAACCGGGTAGTGTTTTTTTTGTCCCTCAACAGATGTATAAAGACCTCATAGACCTTCTTTCAGCAGAAAAAATTGGTGTTTGTTTCGATACACAAAAAAACCAAATCTTACCTGTTTATACAACTATCACTTATTGTTTGTGGTTCAAAACAAAAAAATAAATGAATATTGTAAAAAACTTTTTCTCAAAAATAAGAAAAACAAAATTAATCAACTTCCTTGAACTTAGTTTTCTAAGTTATGTCGCATGGATGATAATACAATTTGTCTGCAGAACACTTAAAATTAAACAAATAAGTTTTGATGTAGTTAAAAAACTTAACCAAAATGTTATTTATGCTTTTTTTCATGGAGAACAATTTGTTTTAGTTTACACTCACAGATGGCAAAATGTTGCTATTATGACAAGTTATTCACCTGATGGTGAACTACAAACAAGGATTTTAAAAAAGTTTGGTTATGACATTGTCCGCGGGTCAACTTCTAAAAAAGGTTCTACTTCAGGTACTTTAGCATTGTTAGAAAAACTTTATAAAGGCCAAGATGTCGCAATAGCAGTGGATGGTCCCCATGGACCTGGTTTTAAAGTAAAACCTGGTATCATATTTTTATCTCAAAAAACATCTCTTCCTATTATCCCAGTACGTGTAGTTGTAAAAAATGCAATAAAATTTAACAACTGGGATAGATATGTTTTACCGTTACCATTTTCTACAGCATATGTTATATACGGAAATCCTTTTTATGTGAAAGAACAAGAAAATATAAAAAACAAAATTTCAGAATTAGAAAAAATAATGTTTCAACTTACGTCACAATTAAATGGAAACACTTATAAATTGTAAAACTGCCCTCAATATAAGTATAAACCGTTCTAACAACGAATTTGAAGCGTCAATTAACCCATATGTTGGATGTTACCATAGATGTAATTATTGTTATGTTCAAGCAGAGAAATATTCAAAAAGTAAATCAATTGATACTGTCGAAGTAAAAATAAACATTATTGATGTATTAATTAAACAACTTGGTAATCTTTTAAACAAAAATTTAACAGGTACAATATATCTTGGTACATCGTCAGATCCGTTTCAACCCGTAGAAAAAAAATATAAAATTTCACATAAAATCCTTTCTTTATTGTTAGAACACACGCCTTATAATGTACATATTTTCACAAAATCTAATTTAATTCTTGACGAACTTGAATTGTTAAAAAAATTTAAAGAAAGAATAAATATTTCAATCACGGTCATCACAACAGATGAAAAATTAAAAAATATCTTTGAACCATATTCTGCATCTATTGAAGAACGACTAAATTGTATGAAAGAGCTTAATTTGAATAATATCTCTTGTGGATGTTCAATAATGCCAATTTTGCCGTATATCACAGACACTAAAGAAAATATAGAAAATCTTTTTTCAGCATTAAAACAATCTTTATGTAGTTATGTTTGGTGGGGATATCTAACATTAAGAGAAAATATAACAAAGATAAACAAAATAAGTCAAAAAGAAAAATATATCAGTGTTTTATCACAATATTTTCCAAATTTAATAAAATATTATGAAAGATTGTACAAAAATAGGATTTTGCCAAATTTGACTTATCAAAAATTTGTTGATACAAGATTGAAATTTTTTGCAAAAAAATATAAAATTTCCTTCTATGGTCCACAGTGGGGAAAAGTTTTAAATCGTATAGAAATTATTTAAAGTTAATAAACAAATAGGTGGTGGTTTATGAAAGTATTAGTTTTAGGGTCAGGTGGTAGAGAACACGTAATCGTATGGAAACTAAAACAATCCAAAATTTTATCATCACTTTATTGTATCCCTGGTAATGGTGGGATATCAAGGGATGCTATTTGTGAACCAAATATAAAACTTACAGAATTTGACAAAATATACGATTTTATAAAACAAAACAAGATTGATTTTGTTGTTATAGGTCCTGAACAACCAGCAGTTGACGGAATAAAAGATTTTTTACAACAAAAAAATGTTGCTGTGTTCTCACCTACGAGATACCAAGCTATGCTTGAAGGAAGTAAAGTTTTTGCAAAACAGTTTATGAAAAAATACAATATCCCAACTGCTGACTTTGTTATTGCTGAAAATTACGACGATGCAAAAAACTTAATTGAAACAATGTTTAAAAAATTTCCTGAAGGTATTGTAATAAAAGCGGATGGGCTTGCTGCCGGAAAAGGTGCTGTCGTATGTGACACACCTGAACAAGCAAACCAAACAATTTATAACATGATGGTGAAAAAAATTTTTGGTAAGTCAGCAGAGAAAGTTGTTATTGAGAAAAAACTTTCCGGTGTTGAAATTTCAGTAATTGCGTTGTGTGACGGTGAAACTATAATTCCTTTATCCCATTCACAAGACCATAAACAGATATATGATGGCGATAAAGGACCTAACACTGGAGGTATGGGAGCATATTCACCTGTACCGTTTGTGACAAAGAAACTGGAGGAAAAAATTTATGAACAAATAATAAAAAACTTTTTAGACGGTATAAAAGATTCTGGTATAGGGTACTGTGGTGTAATATATTTCGGCCTAATGATTGAAAATTTGTATAAGGATAATGAACAACCTTATGTGTTAGAATTCAATTGCAGGTTCGGCGATCCAGAAGCACAAGCAATTCTTCCTTTACTTAAAAATGATTTACTTGAAGTCTTTATTAATACTTATGAAAGAAAACTTAAAAATATAAAACTTGATTTTGAAGACAGTTATACATGTTGTGTTGTTTTAGCATCAAAAGGATATCCTGGCGAATATGAAACAGGGAAAGAAATTTTTGGTTTAGAAGAAGCTTCAAAACTTGAAAATGTTTATATCTTTCATGCAGGGACAAAGTTTGTTGAGAACAAGTTTTTAACATCTGGAGGGAGAGTATTAAACGTAGTAGGTAAATCCAAAACTTTGCAACAAGCAATAAATACTGCATATAATGCAGTTGAAAAAATACATTTTGAAAACAAGTTCAATAGAACTGATATTGGCAAGAAAGGACTAATCTATGCTAACATATAAAAAAGCAGGGGTTGATATTGATAAAGCAAACAAGTTTGTTGAATGGATAAAGAAAAAATTTCCAAAAATAGGTTTTTTCAGTGGGTTTTACAAAATAGATAAAACAAAACTTCTTGTTGCAACAACTGACGGTGTGGGGACAAAAATCAAAATTGCCCAACTAGTAAACAAACATGATACTGTTGGCATTGATCTTGTGGCAATGAATGTAAACGACATTATAACCTGTGGTGCAAAACCAATATTCTTTTTAGATTATATTGCATGTGGTAAAATAAACTTGCGAATTCTTAAAGAAATAATGAAAGGAATTATAAAAGGGTGTGAACTTGCAAACTGTGAACTATTAGGCGGGGAAACAGCAGAGTTACCAGGAATGTATAATGATAAAGATTATGATTTAGCAGGGTTCGCTTGTGGTATCGTAGAAGAGAAAAATTTAATTACTGGAGAGTATATCTTAGAAGGTGACAAACTTATTGGATTATTTTCTTCAGGACTTCATTCAAACGGTTTCTCACTTGTAAGAAAAGTTTTTTCAGAACAAGAAATCAAAAAATTAGCTAAAACATTACTAACCCCAACAAAAATTTATGTCAATGAAATCTTACAACTTTTAAAAGAGTTTAAACCTAACAAAGAAATAAAAGCAATCATAAACATCACTGGCGGCGGGTTTTATGATAACATTGTTCGCGCTATTCCTAAAAACTATTCTTGCATAATTTATAAAGATAGTTGGAAACCATACGAGATATTTAAACTTATCCAACAAAAAGGAAATATACCTGATAAAGAAATGTACCGCACATTTAACATGGGCATCGGTATGGTTATTATTGTTGATAAGAAGGTTTATGATAAAGTGTTATATTATTTAAACAAAAATAGTGTCTTAATTGGTGAAATATACGCAGATAGAAACCATAAGGTTAAAATTTCAGGAATAGATTTATGAAAAAATTAAAGTTAGGATGGTTTGCAACATCGCGTGGTACAACATCACTTAAAATATTTAATTATATCTTTGATGCAATAAAAAATTACGAACTCAACGCAGGAATAAAATTTGTTTTTATTAACCGTGAACTTGGTGAAGCAGAAAATTCTGACAAGTTCATAAACACTATAAACTCTTTAGGTATACCATTAGTTTCTTTTTCCTCATTAAAATTTATGCCTGAGCTAAGAAGATCAAATGTTGAAGAATGGCGAACTTTGTTTGACCAGGAAGTTTATAAAAGAATAAAAGATTTTGATGTTGATATAATCATGCTTGCTGGGTACATGTTGATTTTAAGCAAATTTTTATGTGATAAATTTACTTTTATAAACCTACATCCAGCATTACCTTGGGGACCAAAAGGTACTTGGCAGGAAGTTATAAACCAAATAATAAATGAAAAACATACTGAACACGGTGTTATGATACATCTTGTGACTGAAGATTTAGACCGTGGACCTGTCTTAACATACTGCAGATTTAGAATAAAAGAATATGATTTTGATAAAATTAGACAAGAAGGTGTACAGTATGAACTGCCTTTGATTAAAAAAACTCTGTTGTTGCTTTCTCAACAAAAATTAGAAATTATTGATAAAAAAGTATATTATAACAAAGAGTTGCTGACAAAAGGATTAGAGATATCAACCGAAGAATTATTAAGTATTTAAAGATAATATCCTTTGCTCTTGCTCTATATAAGTTTTACTTCTTTTCAAAACTTCATCCCAGTCAACTTTGTGTCCATCAAACTCAGGCCCGTCACAACAAACATATTTTATTTTACCATCGTAAGTTATCCTACACGATCCACACATGCCTGTCCCATCAATCATTATAGTATTTAATGAAACAATAGTTGGTATATTATAATCTTTTGTAAGATATGAAACAGCCTTCATCATCACAACAGGGCCAACAGCATAAACCAAATCTATTTTTTCTTTACCAAGCAAACCTTTCAAAACATCCGTCACCAAACCTTTTATTCCATAACTACCATCATCTGTTGTAATATACAATTTATCAGATAATTCTTTAAACTTATCTTCTAAAATAACCAAATTTTTGTTTCTTGCACCAATGATTGTTATAATTTTATTATTCTTCTCTTTCATTGCAACTGCTACAGGATAAATTTCAGCTGTACCTACACCACCACCTACAAAAACAATATTGCCATAATATTTTATCTCTGTAGGTTTACCTAACGGTCCAACAATATGGTACAAATTGTCACCAATATCAAGTTTTCCTAAAAGCTTTGTTGTATATCCAACTTCTTGAAAAATTAAAGTAATTGTTCCTAAAGATATATCAGCTTCAGTAATAGTCAAAGGTATACGTTCACCATGTTCTTCTACCATTATAATAACAAACTGTCCTGGTTGATAATGTTGTGCAATAATAGGAGAAAAAATTTTAATTTGTACAATTTTTGTATCTCCTAACTCACCTAAAATTTTTTTATCAACAATTTTTGGTATCGTTAGTTCAAATGTATTGTTCATAGTATTGGTAGGTACCTTTTTATTTCATAATCTGTAACTTTAGTTCTGTAATTATCCCATTCAATTTTTTTGTTTTCTAAAAACTTTGTATAAATATGTTCTCCAAGTGCTTCTTTTAACAATTTTGACTCTTCAGCTATCTCTATTGCTTCTATCAAAGAACCAGGTAACTCTTCTATTTTTCTTGCTTTACGCTCAATTTCTTCCATTTCATATGCTGAAACTTCTAAAGGTTCTGGCAGAGGATACTTGTTTTTTATTCCTTCAAGACCCGCTTTTAACATAACAGCAAAAGCTAAATATGGATTACATGCAGGATCTGGGAAACGTACTTCAATACGCGTAGCCTTCTCTTTACCTGGTTTATACTCAGGAACACGTACTAAAGCTGATCTATTTCTCGTTGCCCAACATATATAAACTGGTGCTTCATAACCTGGTACTAAACGTTTATAAGAATTAACCCATTGGTTTGTAACAATACAAATCTCTCTTGCATGATTTAATATACCAGCAATAAAGTATTTTGCAACATCTGATAAATGATACTTATCATTTTCAGAAAAAAACATGTTTCTACCATTAGTGAATAAACTTTGATGTACATGCATCCCTGAACCATTAACACCAGCAATAGGTTTCGGCATAAAAGTTGCATACAAACCAAACTGTCTTGCAACTTCTTTAACTAAAACTTTATACGCGATAACTTTATCAGCCATTCTTAATGCAGAATCATATCTTAAATCAATCTCATGTTGACTTGGAGCAACCTCATGATGAGCATATTCAGCATCTATACCCATCATGGAAAGATATTCCATTGTTTTAACTCTCAAAGCACTACCTAAATCTTCGCCTGGCATTGAATCAAAATATCCAGCGTTGTCAATTAATTCTGGAAGTTTATCTGATTTGAAATAAAAATACTCAAGTTCTGGACCTATATAGTATTCTGTGAAACCAAATTTTTTTAGTTCTTCTAAATTTCTTCTCAAACAGTATCTTGGATCACCTTCATATGGTTTACCATCAGGTGTATATATATCACAAACCATTTTCGCAGTATCTTCTTTATAGGGGAGAATTTTGAAACTGTCAGGATCAGGTTTTGCAACAAGATCTGACTCATATATCCGAGCAAAACCTTCTATTGAAGAACCATCAAAACCCATACCGCTTTCTAACGCTTCTGGAAGTTCTGATGAAGTTATTGTAAACATTTTTATCCTACCAAGTATGTCCGTGAACCACATTTCTATAAACCTTATATTTTTTGATGCTACAATTTCTAAAATTTCTTTTTTATCCATAACACTACCTCCTTGTTCCACAAATTAAACTTTAAGTTTTTATAAAATATTGAATTGTTTTACAATATCTTATATAATAAAAACTTATGAATATAAATTTTTTAAACTACAAACTAATTTTTTTTGATTTTGACGGAGTTGTAGTTGATACAGAATGGCAACATTTTTCAGCCTTCAACAATGTCCTTAAAAACTACGGGATAAAAATCACAAAAAAAGAATATATGGAAGAATATCTTGCATACGACGATAAAGGATGTTTCATAAAAGTGTTTAAAAATAAATTGAATAAAAATTTGTCAAAAGAAGAAGTACAAAATTTGATAAAACAAAAAACTGAAATACTTATGAACGAAATTAAGAAAAAAATAAAAGTTTATCACGATACGATAAAATTTATAAATTTTATATCAGAAAAGTTTAAAGATATAAAACTGTGCATTGTATCAGGTGCACTGAAAACAGAAATTGTTTTTATTTTAAAAAAACTTAAACTTGATAAAAAATTTTTTTTAATCATTTCTGCAGAAGATGTGAAAAATGGCAAACCATCCCCAGAACCGTTTTTATTAGCAAAACAAAAAGCTGAAAATTTGTTAAACAAAAGGTTTAACAAAAACGAAATTCTTGTAATCGAAGATTCAATTAACGGAATAAAATCAGCGCTTGATGCAGGTTTTGATGTTTTAGCTGTTGCTCATACATATCCGCTCAGAAAACTACAGTTGTTAAAACCAAATTTTGTAGTAAAAAGTTTAGATATAATAATTAATAGTTAAAACTGAAAAATATGATCTGGTGGATTTTAAGATCTGGTATTTTACTAGTCGGTGGATTAATCGGGTTTTTAATACAGAACAATATTTTCGGATTATTGATAGGTGTAGGTTTTTGTTTATTAGTTATTCTTTTTGAACTTTTAATTTCAAAAATAAAACTTGATACATTGATATTCGCAGTGATAGGTGTTGTGATTGGGTTGATAACTGCACAAATTATTGATTACCTTATTTTTTTGTTAGAAGAACCAAAAATTACCGAATTTTTTAAAAAATATTTGTGGTTAGTAAGAATAGCCTTAGCATACCTTGGTTTAGTTGTTGCTTTACAAAAAAAGTCTGAAGTTGAATTGTTGGATAAAGATATAATTCAGCGTAGTAAAAAATCAAAAAATAATTTAATAATAGTTGACACATCAATTGTTATTGATGGCCGCATCGCAGATATTATAGCAACAAAATTTATTGAAACTCCTTTACTAATACCAAAATTTGTTCTTCAAGAATTACAAACACTTGCTGATTCTCAAGAACATATAAAACGTGCCCGTGCAAAACGTGGTCTTGAAATACTTACAAAATTGAAAGAAGAAAATGCAATAAGTATTGTAGAAATTGATTATCCTGAACTAAAAGAAACTGATGCAAAACTTATAAAACTTGCTAAGGAAATAAATGCTAAAATTATCACTGTGGATTATAATTTAAACCGTATTGCAACTCTTGAAGGAATTACTGTGCTTAATATCAACGAGCTTGTTATGGCGTTGAAACCGGTGTTTTTACCGGGCGAAAGTTTTTCTATTTATGTTGTTAAAGAAGGTAAAGAACCAAACCAAGGTGTAGGATATCTTGAAGATGGTACAATGGTTGTTATTGAAGATGGAAGAAAGTTTATAAACAAAAAAATAGATGTTGTTGTAACTTCAACATTGCAGACACCCTCTGGAAGAATTGTTTTCACAAAACCGCTCTAAATGAAAAACAATACATGCTGCGCAGTATTACTCGCTGCAGGGAAAAGCAAAAGGTTCAAAAATAAAATAAAAAAACAGTTCTACAAAATTAATAATAAAACTTTGTTAGAATACAATTTAGATACTTTTTCATCGTTAAAGTTTATCAAACAAATTATCGTCGTTGTTGCTAAAGAAGATTATCAAATTGCAAATAAAATTTGTAAAAAATATAAAAATGTTATCATAGTTGAAGGTGGGAAAGAAAGATATGATTCTGTCTATAATGCTATAAAAAATGTTGACGAAAATAAGTTTAAATATGTTATAATTCATGATGTAGCACGACCTTTAGCATCAAAGAAATTAATAACAAAATGTTTAATAAGTGTTAGAAATTATGATTGTGTGATACCTGCGATTTCGCCAGTAGATACTGTAAAAATTGTAAATAATTCTAATATTGAAAAAACTTTAGATAGACAAAAAGTTGTTCTTGTCCAAACGCCGCAAGTGTTTAAAACAAATGTGGTTAAACATATTTATTCAAAACAAGTGTTAAATAAATGGATAAAAAAATATAAAATTACTGACGATGCACAACTTGCTGAACTTGAAGGGTTTAAAATAAAAGTTGTCTGTGGAGAAAAACAAAATATTAAAATTACAACAAAAGAGGATTTAAATCTTATAAAATTTTTCCTCAAAACTTACCCACTATCAACTGTTAACTATTAACTATAAACTGTTAACTATTATGAACTACCTAATAGGATTTGGATACGATTGCCACAAAATTGTAAAAAATAAAACACTTTTTTTAGGCGGGGTACAACTTGATGTCTCTTTTGGACTAAAAGGACATTCTGACGGTGATGTTGTTTTACATTCAATATGTGATGCTATTCTTTCAGCATGTGGGTTACCTGATATTGGAGAATTGTTTCCTGATAATTTAAAAAAAACAAAAAATATTTCAAGCAAACTTATTGTAGAAAAAGTTATTAAGTTGTTAAAAGAAAAAAAGGGAAAAATTTTGAATATCGATGTAACTCTTATTTGTGACAAACCAAAAGTTTCAAAATATAAAACAAAAATTCTTTCATCACTTAGAAAATTATTTGGTGTACAAAATGTTAACTTGAAGGGGAAAACAACTGAAGGAATGAAATGTTTCAAAAATTATATACAATGTTTTAGTATTGTTTTTTTACATTTAAAAAAATTAAAAAATTAGAACAATGAAACTGTTCAATACTTTGTCAGCAACGATAGAAGAGTTTTTACCACAACAAAAAGATAAAATAAAAATGTACGTATGTGGTATTACTCCTTATGATGATACACATTTAGGGCATGGAAGGTGTTACATTGTTTTTGACATCCTTCGCCGATATTTAGAATATAAAGGCTACCAAGTTGATTATGTACAAAATTTTACTGACATTGATGACAAAATCATAGCAAAAGCAAAAGAGTTATCAAAACATCCTAAGGATGTGGCAGAAAATTACATAGTTTCATATTTTGATATTGAAAAAAAATTGAATATAAAACCTGCAAAAATTTATCCAAAAGTTACAGAACATATTGATGATATTATTGTTGCTGTAGAAACTTTGATTAAAAAAGGTTTTGCATATATAACTGACACAGGAGTGTATTTTGATGTTTCAAAATTCCCAAATTATGGGAAACTTTCAAAGAAAAAAATTGATGAACTTATCTCAGGTGCACGGGTTGAAATTGACGAAACAAAAAAGTCGCCTATAGATTTTGCTTTGTGGAAGTTTGTAAAAGAAGATGAAATAATTTTTTGGAGATCACCCTGGGGTAACGGCAGACCCGGCTGGCATATAGAATGTTCTGTAATGAGTATGAAATATCTTGGTGAAACTTTGGACATACATGGTGGAGGTATGGATCTAATTTTTCCTCATCATGAAAATGAAATTGCACAGGCCGAATCTTTAACTGGGAAAGAGTTTGTCAAATACTGGGTTCATAACGGATTTGTAACTGTGAATAAAGAAAAAATGTCTAAATCGTTAAAGAATATTTTTGCATTAAAAGATTTGTTTGAAATGTATGATCCTATGGTGATACGTTTATTTCTTTTGTCACAACATTATAGAAAACCATTAGATTTCTCCTTACAAGAAATAGAACAGTTCAAAAAAGTGTGGGAAAGGTTTGTAAACTTAAAAGAAACTGCAGAAATGTGGATAAAAAATTTAAAAAATGGTGACCCAAATAAGTCAACAAAAGAAACTGTTGATAATGCTGTCAAAAAATTTGAAGAAAGTATGGAAGATGATCTTAACACATCATCAGCTTTATCAATGTTACATTTGATTATAAACTACTTGTATGATTTAGAAAAAAATTTAACGCAGGGTGTAACAAAAGGTGATATAGAGTATTCATTAAATAAATTTTTGTTACTATCAGAAGATGTTTTAGGTTTAAAATTTCCTATGTATGAAATACCCAAGGAAGTTCAAGAGTTAGTTAAGAAACGTGATTTAGCTAGGAAAAACCGTGATTTTGAAACTGCTGATAAATTAAGACAACAAATTTTTTCGCTTGGCTGGATTGTAGAAGATACACCCTTTGGCACAAAAGTTAGAAAAAGGATATAAAAACATGGACTATATAACATCAAAAAAATTAATAAAAGAGATAATCTTACAAAACCCACAACAAATCTCAAAGTTATACATTGCACAAAACGCTTGTGGGGATGATATAAAAAAAATTGTTGAACTTGCAAAAAAGAAAAAAGTTTCTTTCCAAACTGTACCAAAAGAAAAAATACTTCAAACTTTTAACCAAGGGTATAGCGGTATTTTGTTAGTCCTTTCACCAATAAGATATCTTACATTAGACGAATTAATAAAGAAAAACCAAAATAAAGAAAAATGTATATTCATAGTGTTAGACGAAATTAATGATCCACAAAATTTCGGTGCTATAATACGTACAGCGGTTGCGTTTGAAGTTAATGGTATCATAATTCAGCAATGGAACCAGGTTATGCCAACAAACACTGTTGTTGAAGTATCTCGAGGTGGTCTTTACAAAATTGATATTGCTAAAGTTAAAAATGTTTATAATGCAGTAAGAAAACTAAAAGAGTTAAACTATTGGGTCTATGCAACTGTTCCACCAAATAATGTTTTATCTACATCAATAGTTGACGATTTATCTAAACTAAAAGAGTTTAATAACATTGTCATAGTTTTTGGTAATGAAAATAAAGGTGTAAGAAAAAACATTCTTGCTGAATGTGATGGTCTTATTACTATTAAACATTCACAAAAAATGGAATCACTTAATGTAAGTGTATCTTGTGGTATTATTCTTTATGAAATTTATAAAAGTTTTAAAAATCTTTAAAAATCTATGTTGAAATAAAAAATAAATTTTTATAAAAGAAAAATTTATGAAAAAAATTTGTTTTGTAGTTTTTTTGTTGATATACTCTTTCTCTTTTGTTTATTCACAGCAGACAAATCTTACACAAAAACAACTTGAAGTAGACTTACAATATTACTATAAAACAGTAAAACAAAAAAATCTTACACCAAATGATAAATTGTATATTCTTAACAAAATCTATGACAAATATAAAAACTCTAATCTCGATCTCACCAAGCTTAAACAAGAAATTAATCTTGTAAAGAGTGAAATAAAACAACAAAAAGAAGAGAAACAAAAAATTACCCAATCTGGTGAAGAAAAATTTTTATTAACCGACGATTATAAGATTTCAGCTGGTGATATACTTTTTATCCGAGTATCTCCTGCAGAAGAACTGTCAAAAGAAGTTGTTGTTTCAGCTGACGGTAAAATTGTTTTCCCTCTTGTTGGCACATTAAAAGTCGAAGGGTACACAATAAAAGAACTTGAACAAATACTTCAAAAAAATCTTGCTGTTTATATAACACAACCTAAAGTTAGTATAACAGTAAAACTATATTCGAGGAAACAAGTTTTTATTTTAGGCGAAGTTAAATCTCCTGGAGGTTATTTGTATAAAGAGGGGTTAAAACTTTTTGAATTAATTTCTCAAGCTGGTGGGGTTACAAAATATGCTGGGACAAGAAATATTAAAATTTATCGCGGTGAAAAAAAAGAACAAAAAGTTATAACTGCAAATTTGGATGAAATAATTGCTGATCCATCAAAAGATATTCTATTGTTGCCAGGAGATATTGTTGAAGTACCAAAACAACCAAAAACTATCTCTGTTATAGGCGAAGTTACACATCCTGGAATGTATGAATGGTATGAACAATTAGATATTCTTCAAGCATTGAGTTTAGCAAGAGGATATACTGCAACTGCAAAACTTAGTTCTGTAAAAATTTTTAGAGAAACATCTTCAGGACAAAAACAAGTTATAAATGTTAATGTAGCAAAAATTTTAAAAGGTAATCTTCAAAAAAATGTTATTCTTGAACCAGGAGATGTTGTTTATGTACCAAAAAAACCACTTGTATCAACAACATGGTTTGTTAACACAGTTTTACCTTGGCTTGCTTTAATAAGTAGCGTTCTTTTGTTAATCACATACTTATCTTAGACAAAATTGCAATGAACTCTAATGAATTAAGAAAAAAGTTTATTGATTTTTTTGTTTCGTTAAACCATAAACATTTCCCGTCTGACTCCCTTATACCTTCATCTGACCCTACATTATTGTTTACTACTGCTGGCATGGTACAATTTAAAGACTATTTTTTAGGTAAAAAAACTGGTGTTTCACGTGCATGTTCAGTACAAAAATGTTTACGAACATCAGATATTGAAAAAGTTGGGCATACAATACGACATCTTACCTTTTTTGAAATGTTAGGCAATTTTTCTTTCGGAGATTATTTTAAAAAAGAAGCTATTGAATGGGCTTGGGAGTTTATAACAAAAGTAGTTAATCTTGATATTGATAAGTTGTACATCACAGTTTATAAAGATGATGATGAAGCATATGATATATGGTCAAAAATTGTTAAAAAAGATAAAATATACCGACTTTCAGATGAAACAAATTTTTGGAAGATGGGGGATACAGGTCCGTGTGGACCATGCTCAGAAATAATTTATGATTTAGGTGAAGAATTTGGTTGTAAGAAACCTTCTTGTGATGTAAGTTGTGATTGTGACAGATATTTAGAAGTATGGAACCTTGTCTTTACACAATTTGATAGACAATCTGATGGTTCTCTTATTCCTTTGAAACAAAAAAACATTGATACCGGTATGGGATTAGAGAGGTTAAATATGGTTGTTAACGGATTGAAAAATGTATTTGAAACAGATGTTTTTAATCCTATTGTAAATGAAATTACAAAGAATCTTAACGTTAACGAAACAGATAGAAAAACAAAAAATTATATATATGCAATAGCGGACCATGTCCGCGCTGCAACTTTTGCAATATCTGAAGGTGTGATACCAACCACTGAGGGAAGAGGGTATGTGATAAGGAAAATTATCCGTCGTGCTATAAGATATTTAAAATTACTAGGTTCAGACCAACCGTTTTTATATAAACTTGTCCCTGTTGTTGTTAAAACAATGAAAGATACATATCCTGAAGTCGAACTTCATAGAGAAAAAGTTGCAGTAATAATTAAAGCAGAAGAAGAAAAATTTTTAGAAACATTAGACGAAGGGTTAAAGGTTATAAACGAAATAATTGTTTCTGGCAAAAAAGTTGTCTCAGGCGAACTTGTTTTCAAACTATATGACACATACGGTTTTCCAAAAGAAATTGTTGACGAAATTTTTAAAGAAGCAAATATAACATACAACGAAAAAGAATTTATAGAAGCAGAAGAAAAAGCAAAAAATTTATCTCGTGCTTCATGGAAAGGAGTAAAAGTTGTGGATACTCAAATTTATACATCATCTCCACAAACAAAATTTGTTGGGTATACACAATATTCTTGCAAAGCAAAACTTTTAGCAATTATAAAAGACAAACAGACTTTAAATAGTATCTCAAAATCTGAACAAGCAGAACTTATTTTTGACCAAACCCCATTTTATGGTGAATCAGGAGGACAAGTAGGAGATACAGGTAAAATACTTCGTGATAAAAAAGTTGTTGCAGAAGTTGTTGATACTAAAAAAATTGAAGAAAGAATTGTACACATAGCAAAAATCTATGATGAACTAAAAATAAACGATGAATTTGACCTACTAATAGACATAGAAAGAAGAAAAGATATAATGAGACACCACACAGCAACACATCTCCTACATAAAGCACTTAGAGAAATCTTAGGTGAACATGCGATACAATCAGGTTCGTTAGTTGCTGACAATTATTTTAGGTTTGACTTCATACATTGGGAAAAACTTACTGATAGCCAAATTAAAAAAATTGAAGAAACAGTAAACCAAAAAATACTTGAGTGTCTACCAGTAACCATATTTTACACATCATTAGACAAAGCGAAACAATTAGGAGCAACCGCATTGTTTGAAGAAAAATATGGAGAAGAAGTACGTGTTGTAGCCATTGGTAAAGAAGAACAGTTTTATAGTTTAGAACTCTGCGGAGGGACACATTGTTCAAACACAGCAGAAATAGGAATTTTTAAAATCTTATCAGAAAGTTCAGTTGGAACAAACATGAGAAGAATTGAAGCAATTTGTGGAAGAAAAGTATATGAATACATAACATCTTTTGAGACAAAAATAAAATCTGTTGCAGAACTACTTGAAGTCAATACAATTGAAGAAATAAAAAATAAAGTTGAGAAATTAATACAACAAAACAAAAAATTACAAAAAGAAATTGAAAATATAAAAACAAAAGTTTCAACACAAAAAGTTGAAGAAATAACAAAAGAAAAAAATGGGGTCAAATATGTAATAAAATACATACCTTCAGTTGATATAAAATTTTTGCGTTCATTATCGGATGAAACAATCAAATTGTACTCTTCAGAACCTGTCGTAATATTATTATATTCTTTAGAAAACAAAAAAATTTCTATTGTATTAAGAACAAACGATGTTGGACTTAAAAAAGGTGTTTCCTTGAAAACTATTACAGAAAAAATAAATAACGTTTTAAAAATAAAATTTGGTGGAAGAGAAGATTTCTTTCAAGGTGGCGGCACTATAGAAAAGAATGTTAATCCCAACAATTTTATAGAAATTTTATTATGATAAATTTTAACTCCTCTTCATCACTAATTAATATTTAACTATCAACTATTGACTATTAACTATTACGCCCCTATAGCTTAACGGACAAAGCGTCCCGCTCCGGACGGGATGATGGAGGTTCAATTCCTCCTAGGGGCATTTTTTTCTATGTTTTAAGGAGATATAATGTCTCGCTTTTAATTTTTAAAACTTAATTTTTTCATCGGAAAAATAGGTTCTATCAATTTATCTTTTGGTATTTATAATTCTGCAAAGTATAAGAGCAAAATAAAAACAGACAAATCAAATTTAACTAACGATTTTTTCCAACAAGAAAATTTTTCTCTGACGAAATACCAGCGATAAAAATTTATATTAAAACGGTAGTTTGTAAACAGTCTTTAATATATCTAGTAAAAAGATATGCATAGAATTGTGTGGTAGAGACATCAGAGTGTACTAAAAGTTTTGCTATTTGTATAAAGGTCAACATTTACCATCACAATGTACGATGCATAGGCAATCTTAGTGCACGTAGTGTAGCATCTTTTATTTCAGCTAATCTTGCATATTTTCTAAATAGGCTACTTAATTAGCTGTTAGAAAGTTCTTTGCAAACAGACGAGACATAAAAATGTTTATATAGTTTTTGTTTTAAGATTGCATGAAATTTTATGTAGATTCCCAGAAAACTCTTGCAGTTATTAAGAAATTTCTATAAGTTAAAACATGGATGGTTTAAAAAGCTGCAGTTAGACAAAGAACATTTTATTGTCA